>PJUL01000205.1_pt1 | contig 50252 bp, 42 predicted proteins | sample 1512221 | NCBI WGS metagenome assembly PJUL01 (sample SAMN08177667, study PRJNA422409) | Feces metagenome, whole genome shotgun sequencing project.
AAAGAGCCGAATCCCCCGGCGCCGGAAAAGGGGTTGCAGGTTTGCCAGTGCAGGCCATGGTTTATTCATTTATCGCGCTTTCCGCCGCCGGCATCGGCGCGCTGGCCTATTTTGCGCTGACGTTCACGCCGGCCAATGCCATTCTGGTCGCTATCGTCTTCGCCTGCTGCTGCTTTGTCATCATGGAGCGGCGTGTCCGCATCCGGGCCGAAAACCGGCTTGAGCGCGCCATCGAAGATCTGTCTCGCCTGCTTGCTACCGATGCGCAGGCCGGTGCGGTTCTTGGTCAGCGCATCAATGCCATTGCCGACACCAATCCCGGCCAGCGCCTCGAAACCGTTGAGGCCGATATTTCCGTGCTTGGCACCGTGATCCGGCAGGTGGCCGAGGCCGTGTCCGAGATCGAGGAAAAAGTCGCCCAGTCCAATCGGCGCGCGCTGCCAATGCCCGGATCGGGCAGCACGGTGGCCGCACCGGCGCGGTCCCGGCCACAGACGCGTGAGCGTGAGCCGGTCATTCCGCTCGAAACCCTGCGTCAGGCCATGTCCGAAAATCGGCTGGTGCAGCATATCCAGCCTATTCTGCGCCTGCCGCATCGGCGGGCGACGGCCTATGATCTGGTCCCCCGGCTGATGCTGGACCCCGGCGAATTTGCCGATCCTGCCGATTTCATGCCCCGGCGCGGCGGCTATGATCTCATTCGCCACATAGAGGGCATGGCGCTGTCCGAAGCCGTGGCTGTCGCCCGCCGGTCGCGGGCGAGCGGTGCGCAGGTGTCGTTGCATGTCCCTCTGTCCCGCGCCACGCTGGGCGATGGCGTCGCCAATGAACAGGCCATGGCCACGCTCGACGCCAATCGGCCTATTCTGGATGGGCTGACCTTCCTGATCGAGGAAAGCGAATGGCTGTCGCTGACCGGCCATGAACGCGCCGCGCTGGATCAGATGAAGCGCAAGGGCGCTGGTTTCTCGCTCTGCGGGGCGACATCTCTGCGCGTCGATATTGCCGATATGGCGTCAGCCGGAATGCGCTCATTGCGGATCGATGCGGCCAGCCTGCTCGAAGAGCCCGAAGCGTTTACCGATTTCCATCTCTCCGACATAGTCAGCTACCTGGCCCGCTTCGACGTCACGCTGGTGGCAACCGGCATTGCCAATGAGCGCCAGATCATCGAGCTGATTGACAATGATATCCTGCTGGTGCAGGGCGACTATCTCGCTCCTCCCGGCCAGATCAGGCATGATCTGTCGCTCGATGCCGGCCGCACTGTCGCCACCCCGCAATTGCGCCGGGGCTAAGGCCAACGCGTCAGCCGGGCACGAGCTTGAAAAGCCGCAGATGCGAGCGCTTGTCGTCTGGCCACTCAGCTAGATCGTTTCACGCTTCATTTGAAACACGACCTACCCACCATCGTCACCACCGGGCTTGTCCCGGTGGTCCATGCCTCCGCGAGATGGATTGCCGGGACAAGCCCGGCAATGACGACAAAACTTATGTCGAGACGGGGTGTTTCAGAGCGTGTGTGAAACGCTCTAATAATCGGTGAGGGCTTTGCAGAGCCCCCTAAACAAAAACCCCCGGGAAAGTCCCGAGGGTTGTTGTCTTTTTGAGCGCTGTGCGTCTGTAGATCAGCGCCGCCCTATGCCCACAACCTTCTTGGCCAGCGTGCCGAACAGGCCGCGTGCGCCCTTCTCCGGCGCTTCGGCGACAAAGCTTTCGCCCTGTGAGAGCGTGAAGCTGCCAATCACCCGGTCCAGTTCCGCCGCCTGAGCTTCAGTCTGTTCGATGGCTGCATTGGTTTCTTCGACCAGCGCCGCATTGTGCTGGGTCATTTCGTCGAGCTGGCGCACCGCCACATTCACTTCCTCGATCGAAGCGGCCTGTTCGCGGCTGGCCCGCGCCATGTCTTCGAGGAGGGCCGCATTGGCGCCGATCCCCGCCTGTACATTGATCAGCTTTTCGGCGGCCTGCGCCACCAGACGCGATCCGCCGCTGACTTCGCTGGCGCTTTGCTCGACCAATACCTTGACGTCGGCAGATGCGCTGGCGGCGCTCTGCGCCAGCCGCCGCACTTCCACGGCCACCACGGCAAAGCCCTTGCCCGCATCGCCCGCCCGCGCCGCTTCGACGGAAGCGTTGAGCGCCAGAAGATTGGTCTGGAAGGCGATATCGTCGATCAGCCCGATAATATTGGAAATCTTGGCCGAGGACGCCGTGATGCGCTCCATGGCCACATTGGCTTCCTTCATCACCGCGCCGCTGGCTTCTGCTTCGGTGGATACATCGCGCGCCTTGGCGCTGGCATCCTGCGCATGATCGGCATTTTCAGCCACGATGCTGCGCAATTGCTCCATTGTGGCCGAGGTTTCTTCAATCGTAGCGGCCTGGCGCGAGGTGCGGTCGGAAAGATCGTTCGTGCCTTCCAGAATTTCGCCGGTCGCTGTCTTGAGCGCGCCCGAGGTATGGCGCAATTGCATGACGATCTCGCCCAATTGCTCGGCCACGCCATTGGTGTCGGCCTTCAATCGCCCAAAAGCCCCCTTGTAATCGCCGCTGACGCGCAGGCTGAGATCGGCCTTGGCCAGAGCTGCGAGCACGGTGCCGGTTTCGCCGATGCCGCGTTCGACCGTTGCCAGCAATTCGTTGATATTCTCGGCCAGCCGCTGCAATTCCGGATCGGGCAGGGCGGTTTCGGCGCGGTGCGAAAAATCGCCGTCGATGGCTGCGCCGATCACGCGGTCAATATCGCGCTGCATGGCTTCGATCACGCGAACCTGCGCCGCGCGCTCGGCATTCATGCTGTCCTCGGACTCGCGCAATTCGGCGATCCGAACGCCGTTCTGGCGGAAGACTTCCACCGCGTCGGCCATGTCGCCCAATTCGTCGGTGCGGCCAAGACCGGGCACATCGGTATCGAGATGATTGGCCGCGATCTCGCCCATGGCCTGGGTCAGTGCCCCCACCGGACGGGTAATGGTGCGCGCAATCAACACGCTGGCCACGGCAGATAGCGCTAGAAGCCCCGCGCCGATCAGCATCAGCGTGTTGCGCAAGGCGCCGGATGGCGCAAGGATTTCATCGGTGCGTTCAATGGCCACCACGGCCCAGTCGGAGCCGCCGAAAGAAATAGGCGTCGTTGCGGCGATGTAGTTTGTTCCGTTGAAATTGACGCTGCCGAGCGCAGTGGTCCCGGCAAGGGCGTTGGTCACCACATCGCCCGTCAGTTCGACATTCAGCGCGTCGTCTGTTTCGGTCTTTGGCGAATCGTTGCGGACCAGACCATCCTGACCGACGAGATAAACTTCCCCGCTTTCGCCCAGTCCTTTGGTGCGCGCCAGAAGCTCGCTGATCCGGCCGATGGGCATCTGATAGGCCAGCACGCCTGACAGCATGCCCTGGTTGATTACCGGGGCGGCAATGAAACTGGCCGCGCCATTGCTGGGACCGTATTGGGCAAAGTCGGTGAGAAAGACATCGCCAGCCTCGCCGACGAGGGCAGCACGCACCACCCTGCCCAGATCGGAATCGGCATATGGCCCGGCTCCATCGGCAAAGCGCGTGCCGAAATCGGCTTCTTTCTGCACCGAATAGACATTGTTCGCCTCGGTATCGAACAACATCACGTCGTAATAGCCGCGCGTTTCGAGCAAGGCCCGGAATTCGGTATGCTGCGGGCGGTGATTGAGATCATAGGCCAGCAGGGTATTGGAGCTGTCCAGCAGGCGGCGTTCACCCACCGGATGCGGATTGTCGGTGACATAGGCCTTTTGCAGCAATTCGGCCGGATCGCCTTGGGATGTCAGCGATCGATAAGCGCCGGCAAAGGACATGAGCGCGCCCGAAACGTCCTTGCGCCCGGCAAAAAGCGTCAGGTCCTGGGCGACTTCACCCAGATAGGCTTCCAGCGCGGCATTGGCATTGTCAGATGCTGCTTCAAGCCGGGCTTCCGCCTGTTGGGACACCACCGCGTCGGAGCTGAAATAGGCAGCCAGGCCCAGCCCAATGCCCGTGGTAATGGCGATCCCGATCACCATCGCTGGCAGCTTGAGCGCGAGTTTGATTTGCTTGGTCATGGTCGAGGAGCCCTAATTTGTGGCATCAAGCCTTTGAACAGGCCTGCCGACGCTTCCTCCTCGCGCGGCCATGGCATTGGTCCAGAATAAGAATTGAGGCGTTAACGAAGTTCTTCCATGCCCGTCATGGAAGTGTCGCAGTCGCTTTTCTCTTGATCCTGCGCCGTAAACTGCCACATAGGCATGTCTCTGCCGCCCATTGCCGAAAGCATGCCATGACCGCGCCCCTCCCCACCATTTCCGGTCTGTCCGATCTCTCCAGCCGTTACGACGCCGTGTTGAGCGATGTCTGGGGCGTGATCCACAACGGCGTCGCCGCTTTTCCTGAAGCGGTCGAAGCATTGCAGAAATTCAGATATGCGGGCGGCAAGGTGGTGCTGATCACCAATGCGCCGCGCCCCTCCGGCCCGATTGTCGAGATGCTCGATAGCCTTGGCGTGCCGCGCGACACTTATGATTCCATCGTATCCTCGGGCGACGCCACCCGCGCCATGATTGCCAAATATCGCGGCAAAGCCATTCACCATGTCGGCCCGGCAACCGCCGATGACGCGCTCTATGAAGGGCTCGACGTGCGGCGCACCGGCCCCGAAGAGGCCGAAGTGGTCGTCGTCACCGATCTCGATACCGATGACGATACGCCTGAAATGTATCGTGAGCGCGCCAAATTCTGGCTGTCGCGCAAACTGCCGATGATCTGCGCCAATCCTGACCGCGTGGTCGAACATGGCGACCAGATCATCTATTGCGGCGGCGCATTGGGCGACCTCTACGCAGCCATGGGCGGCATGGTCCACATGGCCGGCAAGCCCTATCAGCCGATCTATGAAGAAGCCTATCGCCTTGCGGAAGAAGCCGCTGGCTCCGGCCTCGACAAGTCCCGTGTCCTCGCCATTGGTGATTCTGTGCGCACCGATGCCACCGGCGCAGCGCAATTCGGCATCGACCTGCTGTTCATCACCGGCTCCATTCACGCCGCTGAACTCGACGCTTTCGGCAAGCCTGATCCGCAGGCCATTGCCGACCTGATCGCTCCGAGCCGTGCCCGCACAGCCGGTTATCTCTCGCGTTTGAGCTGGTAGGCCCTTGTCGCCGGCCCGAAAACGGCAGTAAACCGCAATTTATCGGCTCCTTCGCACCCCTTCCCGCCAAGGGAAGGGCCGGGGAGGGGGTCCACCAGCCAGCCCCACGGTGTCCGCCTTTGACCTTTACCCGCCTTTCCAGCCTGGACGATCTGCCCGCCAATCTGCGCGGGGCCTATGTGGCCATCGGCAATTTCGATGGCCTGCACCGTGGCCACCAGACCATCATCGCGGCCCTGCGCGAGCGGGCTGAAGCGGTTGGCGTTCCCGCCATCATGCTGACTTTCGAGCCGCATCCGCGCGACGTTTTTGCGCCCGCCCCCTTCATGTTCCGCCTCACCCATGGCGATGCCAAGGCGCGGCTGGCCGAAGCTTTGGGGCTGGATGGCATCATTATCCTGCCTTTCGATCACGCTTTCTCCCAGACCGAAGCCGAAGATTTCGTCGAGACCATTCTTGTCAATCAGCTTGGCGTGCGCGGGGTCATCACCGGCTCCGATTTTCATTTCGGTCGCCAGCGGCGCGGCACGCCGCTGTTCCTCAAGGGCGAAGGCGACCGGCTCGGCTTTGCGGTGGAAACACTCGATCTGATGGACGAGGGCGACGAGCCCATTTCGTCCTCGCGCATCCGCGCGGCTCTCTCCGAAGGCGCCGTCGCTGCCGCTAATCGCCTGCTTGGCTATCACTGGTTTTTCGATGGCTGCGTGGTCAAGGGCGACCAGCGCGGGCGCGAACTGGGCTTTCCCACCGCCAACACCATGACGCCCACCGGCTTCCAGCTGGCGCAGGGCGTTTATGCGGTGCGCGCCCGCCTCGGCAATCGCCTGCTCGATGGCGTCGCCGCCTATGGCAAGCCCATGTTCGACAATCAGCGCCCGCCGTTTGAAACCCATCTCTTCGATTTCGATGAAGATATTTACGGCCAGACCATTCAGGTTGCCCTTGTCGGCCATATTCGAGGTCAGGAAGTGTTTTCCGGTCTGGACGAGCTGATCGCCGCCATGGACCGCGACAGCAAAAAAGCCCGCGCCCTGATCGCCCAGGCAAAGCCGGTGAGCGAGCTGGACGAGAAACTGGGCTTTTTCGGCTGATCCATTATTTCACCCGCCGCCTTTCCCCTCGCCCCTTGTGGGAGAGGGACGGATTTTCTGCGTTCAGCAGAAAATCCAGGGTGAGGGGTTCTCTCCGCGCGTTCGATGCTGGTAAAAACATCGAAACCCCTCATCCGCCCTTTGGGCACCTTCTCCCACAAGGGGAGAAGGGAAGGCAGTGGTAAAACTAGCCTTTGCCCCAAGCGCTTCGCCTTGCTAAAAGGCCCGCACTTCTTCCAAACCTGATTGCCGATCCATGACCGATACCGCTCCCGGCGCGACCGAAACAGACTATTCGGCCACGCTTTTCCTGCCGGAAACCGAATTCCCGATGCGCGCTGGCCTGCCGACGCGCGAGCCCATTTGGCTGCAGCGCTGGGAAGACATGGATATTTACGCCCTCCAGCGCGAGCAGGCCAAGGATCGGCCGCTGTTTACGCTGCATGACGGCCCTCCCTATGCCAATGGTAATATCCATATCGGCCATGCGCTCAACAAGACGCTGAAAGACATGGTCAGCCGGTCGATGCAGATGCTCGGTCACAACGCCGCCTATATCCCCGGCTGGGATTGTCACGGCCTGCCCATCGAATGGAAGATCGAAGAGCAGTACCGCGCCAAGGGCAAGGACAAGAACGAGGTTCCGGTGGTTGAATTCCGCCAGGAATGCCGTTCCTTTGCCGAAAGCTGGGTCGATATCCAGCGCGAGGAATTCAAGCGCCTGGGTGTCTTGGGTGAATGGGACAATCCCTATCTCACCATGAGCTTTGACGCCGAAGCCCAGATCGCCCGCGAGCTGATGAAGGTCTCGATGAGCGGCCAGCTCTATCGTGGTTCTAAGCCCGTCATGTGGTCGGTGGTCGAACGCACCGCACTGGCGGAAGCGGAAATCGAATATGCCGACTATGAGAGCGACACCATCTGGGTGAAATTCCCGGTCAAGTCGACCTTGGACCCGAACAAGACCGGGTCGGAAAATGTCGATCCCAAAGACCTGCCGCCCCTGTTCGGTCTCGGTGATATATCGGTGGTGATCTGGACGACCACGCCCTGGACCATTCCTGCCAACCGCGCCATCTCCTTCTCCAGCAAGGTCGAATACGGGCTCTACGAAGTCGTCGATGCGCCGGAAGAGAACTGGGCCAAGACCGGCGACAAGCTGATCCTTGCCGACAAGCTCGCCGCCGAAGTCTTCGCCAAGGCCAAGGTGACCGGCTTTGTGAAGCGGATGCCGGTTACGGCCGAGCAGCTTGGCCGCTTGCTCTGCGCTCACCCGCTGCGCGGCCTTGCCGGCGGCTACAATTTCGACGTGCCGCTGCTCGATGGTGAACACGTCACCGACGATGCCGGTACCGGCTTCGTGCATACCGCGCCCAGCCATGGTCTGGACGACTTTGACATCTGGATGACCTCGACCCGCCTGCTGCAGGATCGTGGCATCGATCCGTCCATCCCCTTCCCGGTGGGTGACGATGGCTTCTACACCAAGGATGCCCCCGGTTTCGAAGGCGGCCGCGTCATCGATGATAATGGCAAGAAGGGTGACGCCAATCAGCGCGTCATCACGGCGCTGGCCGAACACGGCAACATCATCGCCCGTGGCCGCGTAAAACACCAATACCCCCATTCCTGGCGCTCCAAGAAGCCGGTGATCTATCGCAATACGCCGCAATGGTTCGTCTATATGGACAAGGACATCGGCGGCGCTGCGGGCGACACCCTGCGCCACCGTGCCCTCAAGGCCATCGACGCCACCAAGTTCTACCCCGCCGCCGGCCAGAACCGCCTGCGCGCCATGATCGCCGATCGCCCCGATTGGGTGCTGTCGCGCCAGCGCGCCTGGGGCGTGCCGATCACCGTTTTCGTCCATAAGGACAGCGGCGACATCCTCCGTGACGAGGCGGTCAATCACCGCATCGCCCAGTCCTTTGAGGAAGAGGGCGCCGACGCCTGGTACAAGGACGGCGCCGCCCAGCGCTATCTCGGCTCCGACTACAAGGCCGACGATTACGAGATGATCCGTGACGTCCTCGACGTCTGGTTCGACTCGGGCTCGACCCATTCCTTCGTGCTGCGCAACAAGCAGAAATGGCCGCATCTGAAATTCCCGGCCTCGATGTATCTCGAAGGCTCGGACCAGCATCGCGGCTGGTTCCATTCCTCGCTGCTCGAAAGCTGCGCCACCAATGGCCATGCGCCCTATGACAGCGTGCTGACCCATGGCTTCACCATGGATGGCGAAGGCCGTAAGATGAGCAAGTCGCTGGGCAATACCGTTGCCCCGCAGGAGATCATCAAGCAGTTCGGCGCCGATATTCTGCGCCTCTGGGTCGCGTCCTCCGACTATTCGGAAGATCTGCGTCTGGGCAAGGAGATCATCCAGACCACGGTCGACAGCTACCGCAAGCTGCGCAACACCATGCGCTGGCTGCTCGGTAATCTGGCGCATTTCAAGGCTGAAGATGTGGTCGACCCCAAGGACATGCCCGAGCTTGAACGGCTGATGCTGCATCGGCTGGCCCAGCTCGATGCCGGCGTGCGCGCCGCCTACAAGGAATATGACTACCGCAAGGTGGTGACGCTCCTCTCCAACTTCATGAATATCGAGCTTTCGGCGTTCTATTTCGATATCCGCAAGGATACGCTCTATTGCGACCCGATCTCCTCGGTGCAGCGGCGCTCGGCTCTGACCGTGCTCGATCACCTGTTCAACGCGCTTACCGCCTGGCTCGCCCCCATCCTGGTCTTCACCATGGAAGAATGCTGGCTGGAACGGCATCCGGGCGAAACGGAATCGGTGCATCTGCGCCTCTTCCCCGAAATCCCGGCCGCCTGGCTCGATGATGATCTGGCCAGCAAGTGGCAGCTTATTCGCGCCGTCCGTCGCGTCGTCACTGGCGCGCTCGAAATCGAACGCCGCGAAAAGCGCATCGGCTCCTCGCTCGAAGCTGCGCCCCGGGTCTTCGTCTCAGACACTCGCTATATCGTGGCGCTGGAAGGACAGGATCTGGCCGAAATCGCCATCACTTCGGCCATTGAGGTCAAGCAGAACGAAGGCCCCGCTGAGGCCTTCCGCCTTGATGACGTCCCCGGCATTTCCGTGGTTTCCGCTCTGGCCGAAGGCAAGCGCTGCGCCCGCTCCTGGAAAGTGCTGCCCGAAGTCGGCTCCGATGCCGAATATCCGGACGTCACCCCACGCGACGCCCAGGCCCTGCGCGAACGCGCAGCGGCGGGCTTGTAATTTGTAAGGAGGCCATCGGCTCCTGCGCCTCCCTCCCCCTTGAGGGGAGGGATCGAGGGTGGGGGTTCTGAAGGTCCCGCAAGCCGCGAATTCTTGGTATGCCATAAAGTCGGCACCCCCACCCCAACCCCTCCCCTCAAGGGGGAGGGGCTTTCGGAGAACCCGGAGCACACCATGAATCCCCATTCCCTCCGCAACCCCACCATCCTCATCTCGCTGCTGGCCGCGCTGTTCGCCTTTGGCATTGATCGGGTGCAGAAGGGCTTCCACATCGCCGCTGAATGTTATGCAATCGGGCAGGCGCTCTGTGTGCCGGTGCCTTTTGCCTATGTGCCCGAAGCGCTGACCGGCTGGCGTGGCGGTGAAATTCTGTCGCTGACCTCGTTCTTTGACTATGTGCTGGTCTGGAATACCGGCATTTCCTATGGCCTGCTCGATGGGCAACCTGCCTGGGTTCTCGGCATTGTCATGGCCATTGCCATCATCGCGCTGGCCGTCTGGTGGTGGCGTTCTGACGAGTTATTGATCCGGCTGGGGCTGGCCCTGTGTATCGGCGGCGCGCTTTCCAATGCGCTTGATCGCCTGTTTTATGGTGCGGTGGCCGACTTCTTCCATTTCCATTGGGGAAGCTGGTCGTTCTATATTTTCAACCTTGCCGATGTGGCGATAACCTTTGGCGTTATCCTGCTGCTGGCCGACCTGATCGGGCTCGGTCGCAAAGGCGCAAACAAAACCGCCTGAGCAAATAGATCACCTTGCTGCCAGAATCTGGTCTTAGCTGCTGGAATGCGCTATAGAAGCCGCCAATATCGAAGGGATGTTGCATGCGTAATGGATTGACCGGGCAGATTTCTGCTCTTTCGACGGCTTATCGCGCTGGCCTTGCGGCTCTGGGCCTGGTGGCGACGCTGGCTCTGGCTGCCTGCACCACTGTCGAAGGCGGCAATGCATTGACCGATTTCGGCACCTTTGAGCGCGAGGTGATGAATACCACCGCGCGCGGTATTGGCCTCATCCCCAACGATAGCTCCAAGGAAGATTTGACCGCTGCCCGCGCGCCTCTGGTGCTGCCGCGCGATCAAACCGCGCTGCCCGCGCCCTCCACCCAGTCGCCAAACGCACAATTGCCGCAGGACAGCAGCAAGGTGCGGATCGACACTGCCAATCTGAGTGCCGCCGACATTGAAAATCTGCGCAATGCCCGCGTGGTCGATCTGCGCTCGCTATCCGGTCGCCCGCTGACCGAGGCTGAAATCACCCAGATGACCGCGCGCATGCGCGCTGCCAACATGGCCGTGACCGGCAATAGCACCCGCCCGCTTTATCTGCCGCCTGCCGAATATTTTACCCGCGTCGGCGATGCGCAACTGGTTTGCCGCGCTGCCAATGGCGATCTGGTCTCGCTGCGCGATGACCGTTGCCCGGTGGAAGTGCGCCGTGCCTTGCAGGCCTCCGGCAATACGCCAAGCTCGGGCGTGCCCGGCGCGCAATTGCTGAGCTCTGGAAACTAAAACAGGCAAGTCACATTGCCTCGTTCCGAATAATCGGCGGCCGGGTCATCCGGCCGCTTTTCACATTTAACGCGCCGCCCGCCCCGCAATCCTGCCGGGCATTAAGGGTCCCGCATGTCAGAAAGTTGCGCTTCATGAGCGACGCCCCCAAACAACCCGAAATGGCTGATCGCCTCGCCAAGGTCATTGCCCGCGCCGGTCTCTGCTCCCGCCGCGATGCCGAAGGCTGGATTGCCGATGGCCGCATCACGGTCAATGGCAAGAAGGTGCTCACTCCTGCCTTCAACGTCACCAGCCGCGACAAGATCGAAGTCGATGGCCTGCCGCTGGCGGCCCGTCAGGGCACGCGCATCTGGCTCTATCACAAGCCGGCCGGTCTCGTGGTCACCGAGAAGGACCCCGAAGGCCGCCCCACCATTTTCGAGGCATTGGACCGTATGGGCCTGCCGCGCGTGCTGACCGTCGGCCGTCTCGATATCAATACCGAAGGCCTGCTTCTGCTCACCAATGATGGTGGGTTGAAGCGCGTTCTCGAACTGCCCTCCACCGGCTGGCTGCGCCGCTATCGCGTTCGCGCCTATGGCTCGGTCACCCAGGTCCAGCTCGATGCGCTCAAGCAGGGCATCACTGTCGATGGCATTCAATACGGCCCCATCACCGCGACGCTGGAACGCGAACAGGGCTCCAATGTGTGGATCGTGCTCGGCCTGCGCGAAGGCAAGAACCGCGAGGTCAAGAATGTTCTCGGCTCGCTCGGCCTCGAAGTGAACCGGCTGATCCGCGTCTCCTATGGCCCGTTTCAGCTCGGCGATCTGGCCGAGGGCGGGGTGGAGATGGTCAAGGCTCGCATGCTGCGCGACCAGCTCGGCAAGAAGCTGGCCGAATCTGCCGGCGTCGATTTCGAGAGCGAAATGCCCGATTTCGAGCCGCAGCGCGAAGAAAACTACCGCGTCCGCTCCCCGCGCGACCGCGATCATGCCCGCCCCAATCCGTCGCGGGAGGCCGCTCGGTCCGGCCCGTCCGGTTTCGCCCGCGCCGAAGAGCGTCCAACGGGCCGCCCGCGCCGCGTTCACTTCGAGCACGAGGATGGCCGCGCGCCCGAGACCTATACGCCCAAGGGTGCAGATCGCAAACGCCCCGACCGTGACGATCAATCCGCCCGTTCCTTCGGCAAGCCCGCCCCGCGTGGTGATCGCCCCGAAGGCGGCAAATCCTTTGGTGACAAGCCCAAGCGTGATTTCGCCGATCGTCCCACCCGTGGTGGATTTGGCGACAAACCCGCACGCGGCAGCTTCGGTGATCGTCCAAAACGCGATTTCGGTGACAAGCCGCAGCGTCCCTATGGCGACAAGCCTGCCCGGTCCGGTTTTGGTGATCGTACCGCTCGTGGTCCACGCCCCGAGCGCGGCTTCGAGGATCGCCCCAAGCGTGATTTTGGTAATAGGCCGGCGCGCGGCAATTTTGGTGACCGCCCCGCCCGGGGTTCCCGCCCGGAACGGTCTTTCGAGGATCGTCCCAAGCGCGACTTCGGTGACCGTCCCCAGCGCTCATTTGGCGATAAGCCCAATCGTGGCCCCCGCCCGGACAAGCCCTTTGGCGAGCGTCCCCAAGGTGGCCGCCCGGCTGGGAAATCCTTCGGTGACCGGCCTCAGGGCCGCCCCGGCGGTAAGCCATTTACCGAGCGTCCGCAGGGTCGTCCGGGCGGCAAACCATTCGGTGATCGTCCACAAGGTGGTCGTCCCGGTGGCAAACCATTTGCTGGCAAGCCCGGTGGCCCGCGCCCCACAGGCGGCCGCCCGAGCGGTGGCCGCCCATCGTCCGGCGGCCCCCGCCCAAGCGCTGGACGCCCGACCGGTCCCCGCAAGCCGCGCGGCTAAGCGGCTGCTCGGTTCATTGGGTAGGGTATCCCCCACCCACCGATGTCATCCCGGCGAAGGCCGGGATCCATCCTGAGGTATCGAGATGGACCCCGGCCTTCGCCGGGATGACATCGGAGAGGTGTTCATTTACCTCCTTCATCAGCAGGTTCGTAAAGGCAAATCCATGCGCATCGTCGCCGGAAAATATCGTGGCAAGCAGCTCGCATCCCCCTCGGATGACAGCATTCGCCCCACCTCGGACCGCGCCCGCGAATCCATCTTCAATATTCTGGGTTCCCGTCTCGGTCCGGTGCTGGATGGCAAGCGTGTGCTCGATCTTTTCGCAGGCACCGGCGCGCTGGGTCTCGAAGCCCTGTCGCGTGGCGCCGCCCACGTCACCTTTGTCGATACCGGGGCCGAAGCGCGCGGCCTGATCCGCGATCATATCGAGGCCTTTGGCGCGGCGGGTATCACCAAGCTGCTCCGCCGCGATGCCACCGCGCTCGGCACGCCAGGCACCTTCGGCCAGTTTGATCTCGTCTTTCTCGATCCGCCCTATAGCCAGGGTCTGGGCGAAAAAGCCCTTGTCGAACTCGCCGCCAATGGCTGGCTCGCGCCCGAGGCCACAATCGTCTGGGAAGAGTCCTCGGACGCAGAAATAACCGTGCCCGATGGCTTTACCCTCGAAGACACCCGCGAATACGGCGCTGCAGCAGTGCGGTTCCTAAGCTTCGGCGAGAACTGAAGCTCACGCCGCCAGGCAGCTTGCGCATTTGCCGCGGATTTCCATGGTCGTTCGCTCGACCTTGAAGCCCTTTTGCTGTGCCCAGCCGCCCAATCGCTCTTCGATAACGGCGTCGGCGAATTCATCCACCTTGCCGCAGCCCTCGCAAATGGCGAAGGCAATCAGCCCCTTGCGGTGACAGTGCGCGTCGGCGCAGGCCACAAAGGCATTGAGCGATTCCAGCCGATGTGCGAGGCCGCGTTCGACCAGCTTGTCGAGCGCCCGATAGACCTGCAAAGGCGCGCGCAATCCATCGCCGCGCAGCCTATCGAGAATGTCATAGGCCGAGAGCGGGGCAGGGGAATGGTTCAGCGCGCCCAGCACCAGTTCCTGATTGCGTGTCAGGTCAGCCGGTTTTGCATGCTCATGTGCCATTCTGCTCTCTCCTGCCAAACAATCGTGCGGTCGGCACAGCCAGCGACAACAGAAAAATCGCCAGCGCCATCACCACGATGGACGGTCCTGAAGCGGTATCCCACGTCCGCGAGCCAAACAAGCCGCCGATAACCGCTATCGCGCCCAGTACAGCGGCGACGCCTGCCATCATCTCCGGCGTCGCGCTCAGCCGCCGCGCCGTCGCGGCGGGAATGATCAGCAGCGAAGTGATCAGCAATACGCCCACCAGCTTCATGGCAATGGCGATGACCGAGGCCATCAGCAGCATCAGGATGATCCGGCTTACCTCCGGCTTCAGCCCCTCGGCCTCCGCCAGTTCCGGGCTCACCGTTGCCGCCAGCAATGGCCGCCAGTTGAGCCAGAGAATGATCAGGATGGCGATGCCACCGCCATAAATGATGACAATATCGTCCACCGAAACAGCCAGGATGTCCCCGAACAAAAAGCCCATCAGGTCGATCCGCACCTGGGTCAAAAAGCCCACGATCACCAGCCCCACGGCAAGGCTCGAATGGCTCAAAATGCCTAGCAGCGCATCGGTGGAGAGCGTATTCTGCCGCTGCAGGATCAACAGCGCCCCCGCCACCATCGCCGCCACGGCAAAGACGCCCAGCGTCATATTCACCGACAGTAGGATGGACAGTGCCACGCCCAACAGCGCCGAATGCGCCATCGTGTCCCCAAAATAGGCCATGCGCCGCCACACCACGAAACAGCCCAGCGGCCCGGTCACAGCGGCCAGCCCGACGCCAGCGATCAGTGCGCGTGAGAAGAAATCACCGAACATGAGCGGTCTCCACCAGCCTCCCCCTATGAGGGGGAGGGGTCTGCCGGTGGCTCGCAGACATCGAGGCAAACGCGATCTGTTCTTCTCCCTTCTTTAGGGGGAGGCTAGGTGGGGGTGCTGCGAATGCCAAAATCTCAGTGCTCATGCCGATGCCCCGCATGCTCATGTCCATGTTCTCCCACCACGCACCCATCCTCATGATGTTCGTGATCATGATGGTGCTCATAGATCGCCAGTGTCTGCGCCGCACGTGCGCCGAACAGGGCCAGATATTCCGGGCTTTTTTTCACCGCATTGGGCGTGCCCCGGCAGCAGACATGCCCATTGAGGCAAATGACCGTGTCTGTTTCCGCCATCACCACATGCAGGTCATGCGAAATCATCAGCACCCCCGCCTGCGTGTCATTGCGGATTTGCCGGATCAGCTCATAAAGCGCCACTTCCCCCGAAAAATCGACGCCCTGCACCGGTTCGTCCAGCACCAGCAGATCGGGTTTGCGGATCATCGCCCGTGCAAACAGCACCCGCTGAAATTCGCCGCCCGAAAGCTCCTGCACCGCCGCCTTGCGCAGCCGTGAAGCGCCGACAGCCTCCAGCGCGCCATCGATCTCGGCAGCGCTGTAATCGCCCGTCAGCGTCATCAATCGGTCGACATTGAGCGGCAGCGTCCAGTCGATACTGAGCTTTTGCGGCACATAGCCGATTGTCAGCCCCGGCTTGCGCGACACGCTGCCCATGTCCGGCTTCAAAACGCCCGTCGCCATCTTCGCCGTGGTGGATTTGCCCGAACCATTCGGCCCGATCAGCGTCACGATTTCGCCACGCGCAATGGTCAGGTCTACCCCTTCCACCAGCACGCGCCCGCCCCGGCGCACTCCGGCATTGGTTAGCGTAATCAGATTTTCTCTGTGCTTGTGATCGTGCATTCAGCCTCGGCAAAACTCTATGCGACACCACCCACCGGACGGCACCTCCCCCTTGACGGGGGAGGATGGGAGAGGGGGCGCCACGCGCGCAATTCCAGGTTGTGGGCAGCAAAAACGTCGCCGCCAGATTTTCCACAACCCGTCTTGACGGCCTTCAATACGTTATAGCATAACACTGCCGCAAGCGTAATAACATAACATATCGCTTTCGATCCTCCCTTTGCCAAGAGGCCAGACGATGCACAAATTCACTCTCCCCCTTGCCACATTCGCTACCCTGCTGCTCTCCGGCACGGCTTTTGCGGCGCCCAGCGTCGTTGCTTCTACCAAGCCCATTCATGCGCTGGTCAGCGCTGTCATGGGCGATGTCGGCACCCCGGCGCTGATCGTCAAGGGCGCGGCCTCGCCCCACACCTATTCCCTGCGCCCCTCCGATGCAGCGGCCCTCGAAAGCGCGGATATCGTGTTCTGGACCGGCCATGGCATGGAGCTTTTCCTTGCCGATGCGCTCGATAGTCTCGCCACCAGCGCTGAAATCGTCGAACTCGCCGAAGCCCCCGGCATCGAATTGCTCGACATCCGCGAAGGCGGCGCGTTCGAGGCGCATTCTCATGGCGATGACCCCGACCATGACCATGAAGGGCATGACCATGATGACCACGACGAAGGTGATATGCATTTCTGGCTCGATCCGGAAAATGCCAAGCTGATGGTGAACCAGATCGCCTCGGTCCTCGCCGATGCCGATCCGGAAAACGCCGGCACCTATCAGCTCAATGCCGAAGCTGAGCTGGTTCGTCTCGATGAGCTGACAGAGGAATTGCGCGTCACCTTGGCCCCGCTTGAAGCCAGGCCCTTCATCGTCTTCCACGATGCCTATCAATATTTCGAGGCGCGCTTCGGCCTTGAGGTGGCAGGCACAGTGACCGTCTCGCCCGAAGTCATGCCCGGCGCTGCCCGTATCGATGAGCTGCGTGCCAAGGTGAAAGAACTGGGCGCCACCTGCGTCTTCGCCGAGCCCAATTTCGAACCCGCGATTGTCCGTACCATTGTCGAAGGCACCGAAGCCAAGGCCGGTGTTCTCGATCCCGAAGGCAGCGCCTTGACCGAAGGCCCCGATCTCTATCCCGAACTCCTCCGCGGCCTAGCCAATGGTCTGCTGGAATGTCTGGGGTAGGTGCTCACCCCCAATTACCATTGTGAAGTGGCCTGCCACACCTTGCCGGCCACTGATCTTCTCCTCCCCCTTCTCCAGGGGGAGGCCGGGTGGGGGTGGTTTTCTTAAGCCACCTTCCGATCCCAAAACACGCCCCGTTTTAACCATCGTCGTAATGTGCTAACATATCGGATTGTCCTATGCACAAAATTCTCGTTTCCCTTCTTCTCGCCTCTGCTCTCGCCACCCCGGCCTTGGCTGATGAATTGACCGTCTGGCGTCTTTTCGTGGCTGACCACACCGAAGCCAAGGTTACCGCCATCGACGTGGAAAGCGGTGATGCCATTGCCAGCTTTCCCCTTGCCGCGCCCGCCGGTCTTTCCCTCACCCATTCGGGTGAAGCGGTGATCGCTGTTCAGGGAGCCGCCAATCAGGTCTCTGCCATTCGCACCGGCATCGCCATTGATGATCATGGCGATCACGGCGATATCGATATTACCGATCCTGAACTGGTCGATGCGGTGCTGACTGGTGAAAAGCCGGCTCACTTCGTGGAGCATGGCGACAAATCCGCCCTGTTCTTCGATGGTTCGGGTCTTGTCAGTCTCATCGACACGCATGAATGGGTCGATCACGGCCATCTCGACGCTGTTGAGCTGGACAGCGGCACCGCCCATCACGGCGTCGCCGTGCCATGGGGCGACTATACGCTTGTCTCCTTCGCCAATGAGGATGACGAGAAGAAGCCCCGCATCGGCCTCAACGTCATCGATGCCGACGGAAATCTTGTAGGTGATACCCATTCGTGCCCCGACCTGCATGGCGAGGCGGCGTCGGGCAATCTGCTGATCGTCGGCTGCGGCGATGGCGTGCTGATTGTCTCCGGTTCCGGCGAGCCTCAGGTGCAAAAGCTCGACTATGCCGGTCTGCCCGCTGGCAAATCCACCACCTTTATCGGCGGCACCGGCATGCAATATTTCCTCGGCAATTATGGTGCGGACAAGGTTGTGATCATCGATCCGGCCGAGGCCGAGCCCTATCGCCTGGTCGATTTGCCGACCCGTCGCGTCCACTTCGTTGCCGACAATATCCGCCCGCGCTTCGCCTATATCTTCACTGAAGATGGCCAGCTCCGGCGGCTTGATGTGATCAAGGGCGAGATCACCCGCTCGATCCAGGTCACCGAGCCCTATTCCATGGATGGCGAATGGAGCCTGCCGCGTCCGCGCGTGGCCATGGCTGGCAATGAAATTGCCGTCACTGATCCGCTCGATGGCAAGGTGCATCTGATCGATGCCGAAAGCTTCGAAATCACCCGCGCCATCGATATCGACGGCCTCCCCTTTAATATTGTCGCCGCCGGCGGCTCTGGCAGCGTGCACTAGGTCACCGCCTTCTTCCCTTCTCCCCTTGCGGGAGAAGGTGGATCGGCCACAGGCCGAGACGGATGAGGGGCTTCTGTCCTCAAGCGTCGCATCAGCGAATGGCGCGACTCAAAACCCCTCACCCGCCCGGAGCCTGTCCTCGGGCGCGAAGCGACCCGTGGACGCACCTCTCCCGCAAGGGGAGAAGGCCACTCCTCGACACTCGCATTCAGTTGAGAAACCTCATGCCCCCCAAACTTCCCGTCACCGTGCTCTCCGGCTTTCTCGGCGCTGGCAAGACCACGCTTCTCAATCATGTTCTGAATAACCGAGAAGGCCGCAAGGTCGCGGTCATCGTCAACGATATGAGTGAGGTCAATATCGACGCGGCACTGGTCCGCGATGGTGGCGCCAATCTTTCCCGCACCGAGGAAACGCTGGTGGAAATGTCCAATGGCTGCATCTGCTGCACCCTGCGCGATGATCTGCTGGCGGAAGTCACCCGTCTCGCGTCCGAGGGGCGATTCGATTACCTGCTGATTGAATCGAGCGGCATTTCCGAACCACTTCCCGTCGCCACCACTTTCGACTTCCGCGACGAGCGGGGCTTTTCGCTCTCGGACATAACAAGGCTCGATACCATGGTCACCGTGGTCGACGCCGCCAATCTCCTCAAAGACTATGCCTCGCATGATTTCCTGCGCGACCGTGGCGAAACCGCAGGGGAGGGGGATGAGCGCTCTCTTGTCGATCTTCTCGTCGAGCAGATCGAATTTTCCGATGTCGTGGTGCTGAACAAGATTTCCACTGCCAGTGAGGCCGACCGCAATGCGGCGCGCACCATCATCAAGGCACTCAATCCCTCCGCCCGCATCATCGAGACCGATTTCGGTCAGGTGCCGCTGGACGAAGTGCTCGATACCGGCCTCTTCAACCTTGAAATCGCCGAAACGCATCCTCTCTGGTTCAAAGAACTCAACGGCTTCAAGGACCACGTGCCCGAAACCGAGGAATATGGCGTCCGCTCCTTTGTCTATTCCGCGCGCCAGCCCTTCAATCCGCTCCTGCTCGATCGCTTCATCAAGTCTGCCTGGCCCGGAGTGATCCGCGCCAAGGGCTTTTTCTGGCTGGCGACGCGCCCCCATTATGTCGGCGAACTCAGTCAGGCCGGCGCGCTTGTCCGCACGCAGAAGCGCGGCATGTGGTGGGCCGCCGTGCCACCGCAGCGCTGGCCCGACAACAAGGAATGGCGCGACGCCATGGCGCCCTATCTCGATCCCATCTGGGGCGACCGGCGGCAGGAAATCGTCTTTATCGGTACCGACCCGATGAACGAAGCAGACATTTGCAGGCAGCTCGACGCCTGTCTCGTCCCCGCCCGCACCATCACGCCCGAACCATGGTCAAGGCTACCCGATCCCTTTCCGGCGTGGGTATAGGGCAGGACCTAACCCCCTCCACCGAATGTCACCCCGGCGAAGGCCGGGGCCTATCTCCCGATCTCAGGATGGATTCCGGCCTGCGCCGGGATGACGGCGAACTTTGGACAAATGCTACACGCCTATTTCAGCGGCCCCTTGAAAATAAAGAACGCCCCCAGCGCAATCAGGCCGAAGCCCACCCCGTGGTTCCAGGTGAATTTCTCACCCAGATAAAACACCGCGAACAGCATGAAGACCGACAGGGAGATCACTTCCTGAATGGTCTTGAGCTCAGCCGCGGAATAGACCGCGTGGCCGATGCGGTTGGCGGGCACGGCCAGCCAATATTCAAAGAACGCGATGCCCCAGCTGATCAGCACCACCACCCACAGCGCCGCGCTGGGGAATTTCAGGTGCCCATACCAGGCAAAGGTCATGAACAGATTGGAGGCAATCAGCAGCCCGATCGGGGCCAGCGTGGCGACGTTGAAGCCCAAGGCTTCCTCCTGAGAGACCGGATGATTCCGGATCGCCTCTCATATCACCGCGCCAACGGCGGAAAAGCAGGAATTTGCGCCGTTCTCACCAGCCGAAATAGAACATTGATTTTGCCAGGATCACGATCAGCACCATATGGATTAAGACGCTGATATGGGTATTGCGAAATCGGTCCGAACTCATGCAGCCGGTGCTGGCCGCGCGCATCGCCGAAATGAAATGCACCAGCACGCTGAGCGCCAGCCCGATCTTGATGAAGAGCAATATCGAAAACGAATTGTTCCAGCTCAGCCCCGAGGCCGAGAACTGCTCATAGCCGAGATAGCCGCCGCTGAGGAACAACATCCCCACCACATAGGGCATGATCTGCCGGGCCCGTCGCACCAGCCCGGCTTCCACCGCCTCCATGACGGCATGGCCAAGATAGGGGCGCATGCCTTCGAGAATGAAGACCTCGAAAAATACCACCCCGATAAAGCCGATGGCACAGAGCAGGTGGATGATGAGCGCATAGGGATAGAGCATGGAACACCCCTTTTAAGGTGACTATTCCAGTATCCTTTCCGCCGGTCCGGTCAATCGCCCCGTTCAGCGCAAATGCTTGGTGGGTTGCTCCAGCGCAAATATCTCGTCGGATAGCGTCTCGACCTGCTTCCGGATCAGCGCCTGCGCGTCATAAATGCCGCGATTGTAATAATAGGCGCCCATCTTCTCGGCGAAGAATTGCATCAGCATTTCCGCCGGAATGGCGCCGATGGACTGATCCAGCTCCTCGCGGAAATAGTCCTGAATCTCCCCGACAATCGCCTTGGTTTCCTCGCGGGTGAACGTAATTTTCTTCATCGTCAAATGCTCCTTCGGCCCCGGTTCATATCCCGAGTCGTCAAGCAAGGGGCGATCAATTGGACCCCCTCAAGGTTTCGCCCAAGGCGCTGGTCCGGCGATCTCCTCCCGCCGCAATATTGACCCCGGCCATGGCGAAGGCGTAATGCTGGTGCCGTGACGGTTCCCTGCGCCCGCTGTGGCAAAGGGATCAAAAGGGAACACGGTGCGGATTACCCATCAGGGGCCAAAACCGTGGCTGCCCCCGCAACTGTAAGCGGTGGGCGCTCTCATTCTGCCACTGGTCGACAGGCATCGGCCCGAAAAGTGCGACGCGATTTTTGGATCAGGAGATGCCCGGAAAAGGCATCGGCCCGAAAAGTGCGACGCGGTTTTCGGACAAGGAGATGCCCGGATGATCGGGAAGGCGAGGGCGCTGCATTCACCGTGAGCCAGGAGACCTGCCATCACATCAACCGGGCGTGCAGCCCATCTATTCCGTGCACGGAGGGTGCCACATGAATACTTCCGCCGTCTCCACCGGCCTATCGTCTCTAACTCTGTCCCAGCGGCTCATTGCCGGCGTGCTGGCCCTTATATTGGGTCTCACCCTGCTCGTGGGCACCGGCTTTGCCGGTGACTATCGCCTTCATAACGGCGCGCATGACACCCGCCATTCCATGGGCTTCCCCTGCCATTGAAGCAGGCCGTTCCGACGCTGATCCGTCGGACTTCCGAGGACAAGAGTATAAAAATGTTTCGCAATCTGTTTCTTGCTGCGGTGGTCGCAGCGCTTTGTGCTGGCCTTGCCACATCCGCTTTTCAGGCATGGCGCGTCACCCCGCTGATTTTTGCCGCCGAAGCCTATGAAGGCGGCGAGGAAGAAGCGCACAGCCACGACACCGAAGAGGTCGCAACCGAAACCGCTGTCGCCACCGAAGCCCATGCCCATGACGAAGACGAATGGGCCCCCCAGGACGGTTTCGAGCGTACCGCCTATACGGTCTTTTCCAATATCCTCATGGCCACTGGCTATGCGCTGATCATTGGCGCCATCTCGGTCTTCTTCAATCTGCCGATCACCTTCGCCAATGGGCTCTATTGGGGCGTCGCCGGCTTTGCCGCCTTCTCGCTTGCTCCCGCGCTCGGACTGCCCCCAGGTATGCCCGGCATGCCGGTTGCGGATACGCTGGCCCGCCAGATCTGGTGGTTTGGCGCCGCCATCTCCACCGGTGCAGCCTTCATTCTCGTCGCAAAAATCCGCGCACCATGGGCGCTTGCCGTCGCCGTTGCGCTGGTCTTGCTGCCCCAGTTGATCGCTGCCCCTGCCGCACCCACCGATCCGTCCGAAGTGCCGCCGCGCCTCACCGCCGAGTTTGTCTCGGTCGTGCTCTATAACGGCGCCATCTTCTGGGTCGTGCTCGGCCTCGTTTTCGGCCGGTTCAACGATTATCTGGCTTCCCGTCCGGCCAGCATTCCCAATGGAGTCAAAGCGTGACCACCAAAATCCCCACAACGGTCATCACCGGCTTTCTCGGCGCCGGCAAGACCACCCTCGTGCGCCACATGCTGGCGCACGCTCCCAAGGGTAAGCGCATCGCGCTGATCATCAACGAATTTGGTGATCTGGGTGTCGACAAGGATATTCTGGCTGGTTGCGGCGACGAGACCTGCCGCGAAGAGGATATGGTCGAGCTGTCCAATGGCTGCATCTGCTGCACCGTGGCCGATGAATTTATCCCCACCATGCAGGCTCTGCTCGCCCGCGATGAAAAGTTCGATCACATCGTCATCGAAACCTCCGGCCTCGCGCTGCCCCAGCCGCTGATCCGCGCCTTTAACTGGCCCGAAATCAAGGCGCAGGTCACCATCGATGGCGTCGTCACCGTCGCCGATGCGGCCGCGCTTGCCGAAGGCCGTTTCGCCTCCGACGAAGCCGCGGTCGATGCCCAGCGCCGTCAGGATGAAATGCTCGACCACGAAACGCCGCTGGGCGAACTGTTCGAGGATCAGCTTTCCGCTGCCGATATGATCATCATCAACAAGACCGATCTGGTTGATGCGGCCATGCTCGAAAAGGTTGAAGCCAATATCCGCGCCGAACTGCGCCCCGGCGTCGGTATCGTCCGCGCTGCCAATGGCCATGTCGACATCGCCGCCCTGCTCGGCATGGGTATGTCGTCCGAAGACGATATCGCCAATCGCCCCAGCCATCACGAGCTGGAACATGGTGGCGAAACCCACGAGCATGACGATTTCGACAGCTTCTCGCTGACCCTCGACACCATCAAGGGCAAGGACGATCTGCTGGCCACCATCGAGAAAACCATCAAGGCGCACGATGTTCTGCGTCTGAAGGGGTTTGCCGCCGTCCCCGGCGCCGCCGCTCGCCTCGCCATTCAGGCCGTCGGCCCCCGCGTCACTGCCTATTTCGATCGACCCTGGAAGGACGGCGAGGCAAAAGTCACCTCGCTGGTCGTCATCGGCGAACAACCGCTCGACCGTGCTGCCATCTCCGCCAGTCTGGAGAAGGCGGCGGCGTGAACATGCCATCCGACCACTCGATACGGCCCAGTCCGGGCCGTATCGTCGCCATAATATTACTTGGCCCGATCATCGGCTCGATTGCCGTCTTTATCGTGCCCTTCATCGTCGATCCTCCGGCAGATGATGGTGCAATGGCAATTCGCTTCCTGCCTTTCCTGTTTTTCTTCGGCTATCTTTTTGGCCTACTGCCGTCCGCTATGGCTGGCTTCGCTTATTCCCGGCTCTACGCTCGGCTTGGTTCAGGCTGGTTGCGCTGGCTGCAATGCGCCCTCATCGGCGGCCTGTGCGGGGCCATCTTCACCCATCCACTGGTCTGGATGTTTGCGGGCGGTCCGGTCTTTGAACCGCCTATGCTGGTGATGGGAGGCATCGCTGGTGCCTTTGCGCTCCCCCTGACAGCTCTGACCTTTCGGGGGAAAAGCTGATGCACCTGCTCTCCGCTCATGCCGGTGCCATCCAGCAGGAAGGCGAGGCCATCGACCTCGCCCAGTCTCCGGGCGCCTATATTTTTGCCTCCTCGGCCGATAGCGAACTGGCCATGCTGGCCGGTGCTGCCGACCGGGCAGGGGAGAGTGAACTGCGTCTCGCCAACACGCTCCGCCTCGCCAATAATCTCTCCGTCGATATGTGGCTGGAGCAGACATTTGCCCATGCGCGCCTCGTCGTCCTCCGCCTCATCGGCGGCGCCGCCTATTTCCAGTATGGCGTCGATGAACTGACGGCCCTCTGCACCAATAAGCGCATCCCGCTGGTCCTCCTCCCCGGCGACGCCAATCCCGACCCCATCCTGCAAGCGCGCTCCACCATCCATTCCGAAGACTGGACCAGTCTCCACCGCCTCTTCGTCGCCGGTGGGCCGGACAATGCGGACGCTATTTTGCAGGCATTCAAAATGCTTGCGGCGGCGTCCCCTTCTCCCCTTGCGGGAGAAGGTGCCCCCACGGGTCGCTTCGCGCCCGAGGACAGGCTCCGGGCGGATGAGGGGTTCCTTTCTTCTTTGGAAATCCAACCCTTCCCGCGCTTCGGCCTCTGGCACCCCAAAATCGGCATGACCGACGAAGCAGGCCTCCGCGCCTTGCACACCCTTCCCTCCACTCCATCGTCATTGCCCGGCATCTTCGGGCTCGACCCGAGGACCGGGCAATCCATGGACCACCGGGACAAGCCCGGTGGTGACGATGATCAGGAGAATTCGGGCACCCCTGAAAAATCCCTGTTAGCCCCCCACATCCCCATCCTCTTCTACCGCGCCGCCCTCGAAGGCGCTGGCACTGCTACGCTCGAAGCCCTTGTTGCCGAGATTGAATCCCGGGGCCTCGCACCGGTGCCCTTGCTGGTCTCCTCCCTCAAGGAAGCTCCCTGCGTCCGTTTCGTGCAAAATGCGCTTGCCGCTTTCCCGCCCTCCGCCATTTTCAATCTCACCGCCTTCGCGCTGGGCATTGCCGATCTCGATGAAAAGTCGAACCCCTTTGCGGGCATTGACGCCCCGGTGATCCAGCTCATTCAATCCGGTCGCTCACGCGCGCAATGGCTGGCCGATCCGCAGGGTCTCTCCTCCAAGGATATGGCGATGTATCTCGTCATGCCCGAGGTCGATGGCCGCATCGGCGGCATTCTGGTGGGCCACAAGGCCGATGCCGTCTGGCACGCCCGCACCCAGTGCCCGCTCTCATCCTATGAGCCAGAACCAGACGGCATAAACCGCGCCGTCACGCTTGCCGAAAACTGGACCCGCCTCCGCCAGACGCCCCGCGCCGACCGAAAACTCGCCATCATCCTCTCCAACTACCCCATCCGCGACGGTCGCCTGGCCAACGGCGTCGGCTACGACGCGCCTGAGAGTACTGTGAGGATGCTGATGGAACTGGAGAGGGCAGGGTACGACCTGGCGGCTCCATCCCTCCCCTCCCCCTTGAGGGAAGGGAGGGATGGAGGGGATTGTTCGGCTCCTGCGGAAGCCTATCCCCACACCTCCGCCGCCTTGATCGAGCTGTTCCAATCCGGCCCCACCAACGCCCAGCCCCAGCGCGGCGCGTCCGCAGCCGTCCTGCCGCTCTCCCGCTACGCCGCCCTCTTCGCCACGCTTCCCGAGGAAACCCGCGCCGCCGTCATCGCGCGCTGGGGCGACCCCGCCAAAGATCCGTTCATTCGCGGCGATGCCTTCCACCTCCCGGCGCATCGCTTCGGCAATGTAGTCCTGCTGCTTCAGCCCGCGCGCGGCTATCATCTGGACGAAACCGAAAACTATCACGATCCCAACCTTGTGCCGCCGCACGCCTATATCGCCGCCTATCTCTGGCTGCGTCACGAATTCGGCGCCCATGCCATGGTTCACAATGGCAAGCACGGCACCCTCGAATGGCTCCCCGGAAAATCCGCTGCCCTCGATGCCGATTGCTATCCCGATGCGCTCTGGGGGCAGCTGCCGCATCTTTATCCGTTCATCGTCAATGATCCGGGCGAAGGCACGCAGGCCAAGCGACGAACCGGCGCGGTCATCATCGACCATCTCGTGCCCCCGCTGACCCGCGCTGAAACCTATGGCCCGCTGAAAGACCTCGAAGCCCTGCTCGATGAATATTATGCGGCCTCGGGCATGGATCGGCGTCGGCTGAAAGACCTCAAACGCCGGATTCTTGATTTCACCCGCGACAGTCGGCTTGATCAGGACATCGGCCTACCGGGGGATGAGACCGAAGCCCTGATCAAGATCGACAACTTCCTCTGCGATCTGAAGGAAGCCCAGATACGCGATGGCCTGCACGTTTTTGGATCATCGCCGCTGGGAGAATTGGAGCGAGATCTCGCCGTCGCATTGGCCAGAGTGCCACGCGGTGATGACCCGGGGGATAACTCGCTTATTCGGGCAATTGCGGATGATCTCAAGCTCGGTTTTGACCCATTGAGCGCCGTTTTGGCCGATCCGTGGCACGGGCCTGACGTTTTTGCATCTATGGCGAGCTTCAACGTCAACAGTCTGCCAACCAATTCCCGCATCGGCGACCTCGTTGCCAACATTGAGGCCATTGCCGCCGATCTGGTCGAGGGCGTTCGCGTCTGCCCCGAAGACTGGCCTGCCACCAACGCAGTTCTGCAAACCGTGAAAACCCTGATCCAGCCGCGTCTCGCCGCCTCCGGCCCGGCCGAGATGCAGGCCTTTATCGACGCGCTGGATGGCAAGTTCATCGCCCCCGGCCCATCTGGCGCGCCTTCGCGCGGGCGGCTCGATGTGCTGCCCACCGGGCGCAATTTCTACTCCGTCGATGCCCGCGCCGTGCCGACGCCAAGTGCCTGGGAACTTGGACGAAAATCGGCGGAAAGTCTGGTTCTCCGCCACCTGCAGGACCATGGGCATCACCTCAGGTCAGTCGCGCTTTCGGTCTGGGGCACCGCCAATATGCGCACCGGCGGCGATGACATTGCGCAGGCCATGGCACTGCTTGGCGCAAGGCCGGTTTGGGATGTCGGCTCGCTGCGCGTGTCCGGCTACGAAATCATCCCCCTGCCAAAGCTGGGTCGTCCCCGCGTCGACGTAACCCTCAGAATTTCCGGCTTTTTCCGCGATGCCTTTCCGGCGCAGATCGCCCTGCTCGATCGCGCCATCCGCGCCATTGGCGCATTGGACGAGCCGGAAGACGATAACCCCATCGCCGCCCGCATGCGCGCTGAAGCCCTTGGTCTCATGGCCTCAGGAAAATCCGAATCTGAGGCGTCGCTTGAAGCGGGCGCGCGTATTTTCGGTTCAAAGCCAGGTACTTATGGAACAGGCCTCGGTCATCTGATCGATAGCGGCAATTGGGACAACAAGACCGATCTTGCCAATCAGGCCCTGATCTGGGGCCAATATGCCTATGGCGCCAAGGTGCACGGTACGCCGCTTCTCGATCGTTTCCGCGCACGGCTGGGCGATATAGATGCGGTCATCCACAATCAGGATAACCGCGAACACGATCTGCTGGATTCGGACAATTACTACCAGTTCGAAGGCGGTCTCTCTGCGGCAGCCGAAACCATTTCAGGTACCAAGCCCGCCGCCTATCACAACGACCATTCGCGTCCCGAAAACCCAAAAATTCGGACGTTGGAACAAGAGATTAGCCATGTCATGCGCAGTCGGGTGGTTAACCCGAAATGGCTCGCCGGCATGATGCGCCACGGCTATCGCGGCGCTTTTGAAATCATCGCCACCGTCGATTTCATGTTCGCCTTCGCCGCCACCACCGGCGCGGTCAAGACGCACCATTTCGACCTCGCTTTTGAGGCCTTCATCGAGGACGATACGGTCAGAAACTTCATCCTTGCCAGCAATCGCGCTGGCTATGATGAGTTGATCGCCAAATTCCTTGAGGCGCGACAAAGAGGCCTGTGGTCGCCCCGTTCAAATTCCGTTTTCGCTTATCTTGAGGAAAATCCATGACCGACAAGCCAGTCAAGAAAACCGACCTGATGAGCGAAGCCGAGCGCGATGCCTATCACGCTGAAAAGATGAAGAAAAAGAAGGCTGCCCGCGATAAGATTCTCTCGACCAAAACCGAGGAAAAGGGCCTGCTCATCGTCCATACCGGCAAGGGCAAGGGCAAATCGACGGCGGCTTTCGGCATGGTCTTCCGTGCCATCGGCAATGGCATGCGCGTCGGCGTGGTGCAGTTCGTCAAGGGCGCGTGGGAAACCGGAGAGCGAGATGTGCTCGATCTTTTCCCCGATCAGGTCACGATCAATGCCATGGGCGAAGGCTTCACCTGGGACGTGGCCGACCGCCAGCGCGATCTGGCTGCCGCCGCAAAGGCTTGGGAGCAGGCTAAGGCGCTTATCAACGATCCTGGCTATGACATGGTCCTGCTCGACGAGTTGAACATCTGCCTGCGCTACGATTACCTGCGTGTTGAAGAGGTTGTCGCCGTTCTCAGGAACAAGCCTGCGAACAAGCATGTCATTGTCACCGGCCGCAATGCCAAGGACGAAGTGATTGAAATCGCTGATCTTGTGACCGAGATGACCGAGATCAAACACCATTTCCGCGCGGGCGTGAAAGCGCAGAAAGGGATCGAGTTTTAGCAGCCAGTCCCCTTGAAGGATCGCACCAGCCCTTCGATGACGTCATGCATGGCGTTTAGGTCATTGCGCTCATATTCCGACCGCAGCCCGGCGTAGCTTGCGCCATCGCAGAGCAGGATCATGCGCTGGTAGATCACGCGACTGCCAATCGTGCCCGACCATACCGCCCATTGCGGCGTGGATGTGCGATAGCTGACCGACAAGCCGTTCGCTAGGTCCCGCGCGACAAGCGAGTCCGCTACGGCGGCAAGGCTCTGCTGGTCTTCGTAAAAATTGCCGCCCCAGACGGTCAGGCTCTGCAAGCCGTCCGGCAGCAAAAACACCTGCCCGTCGCCATTGGCGCTTTGTCCCTGTCCGACATAGTGAGGCGGAATATCGGTCTCGTAGCCGAAACGTATATTGGCGTAATGGGTCCAATATTGCGCCGCGGCAGGACCGATGAACGCCAACAGCAAAGACATGCAAATGGCAAGCGAGCGGTACCGATAGCCTCGCTTGGCAGAGCCTTTAGAGAACAACGATACCCGCATGCTTGGCTTTTTCCTCGGGCTCGACATGGATGGTGATCTGAACATCCTCGACGGTATCTCGCAGTTTGGCCTCGATCCGATCACAGATCGTATGCGCCTCATCCACGCTCATCGCGCCGGGAACCACAAGATGAAAATCGATAAAGGTCAGCTTTCCGGCCTGTCGCGTTCGAACGTCATGGGCCTCGATTGCGCCTTCGGCATTGCCGGCGATCACCTCACGGATGAGCTTCCCGGTCTCTGCCGGCACCGCCACATCCATCAGCCCGCCGACGCTCTCGCGGATAACGCCCCAGCCCGACCAGAGGATGTTGAGCGCCACCAGAGCCGCCAGCACGGAATCGAGCTGCGCAATGCCGGTGAGGTAAACCAGAACCAGCCCGACCAGAACGCCAACGGTCGAGACCACATCGGTCATCAGGTGCTTGCCATCGGCCTCGATCGCCGGTGATCGCGCCTGCCGCCCATGCCGGATCAGCACCTGTGCCCAGACGACATTGATGATTGTCGCGGCCGCGCTGATTGCCAGCCCATGCACCGGTGCATCGGGCATTGCCGGTTCCATGAAACCGAAAAACGCCTCTCGCAGAATCAGGATTGCCGCCACGATGATCATGACGCCAACAACCACGGCCGAGAAATACTCCGCCTTGTGATAGCCATAGGGCAGGGCCGCATCGGCCGGTCGCTGCGCCAGCCTGACGGCAATCAGCGCCACGATGGCCGTAACCACATTGACCGTGGATTCCAGCATGTCGGAATAAAGCGCCACCGAGCCGGTCAGCCACCATGCCAGCCCCTTGAGACCAAGAACGATCAGCCCGACCAGCAGACTCGTGGCTGCAATGGCCAATGTCTTGTTGGTGATTGCCATGCTGGCGGTCTCCAAACCGTGTTGAGTACTCGCCATAGACGAGCACCGTCCGCGCGGCAAGTCGTTGTATTTGCAAACGATTTTCAGAAGCATTCCGATCTTGCCGCATGGTCGTGCAAGCCATTGATTGACCACGCGCTTTGTCCTGCCTAGAACGATCATGCAATGCAGCGTTCCCTTGATGGAACTGAAACAGAGCCCGGTGAGGTCGACCCAATGCGGGACCAAGTCTGGGGCTGCTCCGGTTTGAAGCGAACCTGCCTCGTTATGGTCGAGGCGAAACATGAAGTTTGATTCCGTCGGCTCGGTGTCGACAGACAAGACATTGACGGCAGGCTGCGTCATCGCCGGTATCGGGCTGCGACAGCAGGCAACTGCGGATGAAATTCTGGCCCTGCTGGACGCGACGCTCGCCGAAGCCGGTCTGGAACGCGATGATCTTGCTGCCCTTACCACGCTGGAAATCAAGGCAAGCCATTCCGCCCTGCGCGCCGTTTCCGCACTGCTCGACATTCCGCTTCTGGCCCTGTCGCAACCGACCCTGATTCAGCCAGTTCCAAATCCGTCGTACCGCGTCGCATCTCATCTGGGTCTGCCCTCGATTGCCGAAGCGGCGGCATTGGCCTTTGGCTCGCTGCTCGTCGAAAAACGCCGCAGTGCCAATGTGACCTGCGCGCTTTCGCAGATGCTGCCCGCCTATCTTGCGGACATGCCCAGCGCTTCCAATACGGCGTCGACGCCGCCGACTTCGAGAGCCGGGGCATAGTCGGGGCGTGCGATCATGACCACCTGCACACCCAATCGCTGCGCCGCAATCAGTTTGGCTTCTGTCTGGCTGCCGCCAGAATTCTTGCTGACCAGATGGGTAATGCCATGATCCCGCATCAGCGCGATTTCGTCATCCAGATGATAGGGTGGGCGGCTCCGGATCATCAGCATGTTCGGCGGCAGAGCCTCGCCCGGCGCTTCAATGACGCGAAGCAGAAATCGGCAATCTGTGCGCATCCGGTAAAAATCGAGTCCGTCATGGCCAGTGCTCAGCAACACTGTCGCCTCGCGCGGCAAAATGTGCGCGGCCCCTTGCGCGGATGCAACATGGATCCAATCCTGTCCGGGCAACGGCGTCCATTGCGGCCGCATGTAACGCACCAGTGGTACACTGACCTGCGTTGCGGCGGCGACAGCATTGACGGACATCTGCCCGGCATAGGGATGGGTGGCGTCGACCAGTCGCTCGATCGCTTCGGCGCGCAGATAGGCGACGAGACCCGCCACGCCGCCAAACGGACCAATGCGCACGGCACCATCGGGCAATATCGGTCCCTGTGTGCGCCCCGCCAAGGACGTGATGACCTCGTGACCGCATATGTGCAGCTTATGAGCCAATTGGCGGGCTTCGCCCGTGCCGCCCAGGATCAGGATTTTCATGTGCCGCTATTCTTGACCATGCAACGATCTGTCTTTGCGCCCCTCGCCGCTCCAGCGCAAGGACGAGGCCATTGACGCAAACCCATTTTGCCCAGCTTGCCCAGTCTGACTTTCCGCCTTTTGAAGCAGGCTCCGTGTGGCTGGTCGGTGCCGGTCCGGGCGGGCCGGGCCTGCTGACCCTGCTGGCTTTCCACGCGCTCGGTCAGGCCGACGTTATCGTGCACGATGCGCTGGTTGCCCCGCAAATTCTCGCGCTGGCTCCCGCCCATGTCGAGCGCATTCATGCAGGCAAACGCGGCGGCAAGCCCTCGCCCAAACAGGCCGATATTTCCATCCGCCTGGTCGAATTGGCGCGACAGGGCAAGCGGGTGCTGCGTCTGAAAGGCGGCGATCCCTTCATGTTTGGTCGCGGCGGGGAAGAAGCCGGCGAACTGGCGCGTGCCAAAATCCCCTTCCGCATCGTGCCCGGCATTTCCTCGGGCCTAGGTGGCCTCGCCTATGCCGGTCTGCCGATAACGCATCGGGAAACCAATCACTCGGTCATTTTCCTCACCGGCCATGATGAAACCGGGGCAGTGCCCGCTTCTGTGGATTGGCCCGCCATTGCCCGCGCCGCGCCAGTCATTGTCATGTTCATGGCCGTCAAACATTTGCCGGTGATCGCTCAGCGCCTGCTGGATGCCGGCCGCTTGGCAGGAGAGAAGCTGACCGTGGTGTCCCACGCGGCGAGCCCTGCGCAAATGGTCACTCAATCCACGCTGGAAAACGCTTCCAGCCTTATAGATTTGCCCACCCCCGCCATTATTGTCCTTGGCCCCGTCGCCAATTATCGGCACGATCTCGACTGGTATGTCGGCGAAGCCCGGAGGCACATTTTTGGCTAAGGGATTGGTGATCGCTGCGCCGCGTTCAGGATCGGGCAAAACGCTGGTCAGTCTGGGCCTGCTCGCCGCTTTGCGCCGACGCGGCCTCGTCATGGCTCCCGCCAAGACCGGCCCGGATTATATTGATCCTCTCTTTCATGGTTATGCCGCTGGCCGGGAATCGATCAATCTTGATCCATGGGCCATGTCGCCTGATCAGATACGCGCCCTTGCCGCGCAACAAGCCACGGGGGCGGATTTTCTGCTGGTCGAAGGCGTCATGGGCCTGTTCGACGCCGCTGCCGATGGGCAGGGCTCCACCGCCGATCTGGCTGAAATTCTTGGCCTGCCGGTCATTCTGGTGGTCGATGCCGATAAACAGAGCCAGTCCGTCGCCCCGCTTGTATCCGGCTTTGCCAATTGGCGCAGCGGCGTCAAAATTGGCGGGGTCATTCTCAATCGTGTCGCCTCTGCCCGCCACGAGCGCATGTTGACCGATGCCCTGCAAGCCACCGGCATTCCCCTGCTCGGAGCGATTCCCCGGCGCGATGATCTTGTCATCCCCGAGCGTCATCTTGGCCTTGTGCTGCCCGGCGAAGTCACCGGCTTTGCCAGCTTTCTCGATAATGCAGCCGAAGCGATCGCCGATTTTATCGATCTGGGTGCAATCGAAAATCTGGCCGGGTCGATCGCTGCGCAAAGTGTTCCCGTCAAAGGCTTGCCGCCGCTCGGCCAGCATATCGCCATTGCCCGCGATGCCGCGTTCGCCTTTCTCTACCCCCATCTGCTCGATTTCTGGCATAGCGCCGGGGCGGAGCTGAGCTTCTTCTCGCCCCTCGCCAATGAAGCTCCGGCGGCCGACGCCGACGCCATCTTCCTGCCCGGCGGCTATCCCGAATTGCATGGCCCAGCGCTGTCCGCCGCCAATGCCTTCTATGCCGGCCTTCGCGCCGCCCGGGATCGCCATGCGCTGATCTATGGAGAGTGCGGCGGCTTCATGGTTCTGGGCGAAGCGCTGGTCGACAAGCATAGCAATAGCCACGCCATGTCAGGCCTGCTGCCCATGACCACGCGGATTGACCGGCCCAAGCGCGTCCTCGGTTATCGCCGCCTCCTTCACGATAGCCCATTGCCCTGGCCACCAGGGCTCAATGGCCACGAATTTCATTATTCGTCGGCGAAGCAGAGCGGCCTCCCGCCACTCTTTGAGGCGCTCGATGCCGAGGGCGTTCGGCAATTGCCCATGGGAGCAGTGCTTGGCCGCGTCATGGGGTCTTACGCCCATGTCATCGCTGCGGCATAAGTGCCGTATGACCAAAGCCATCATGTTCATGGGTACAGGCTCCGATGTCGGCAAGTCGCTGATTGTGGCAGGCCTTTGCCGCGCGCTCGCCAATCGCGGCTTCTCTGTGGCGCCGTTCAAACCGCAGAATATGAGCAATAATGCTGCCGTCACTGCCGATGGCGGCGAGATTGGGCGTGCGCAGGCTTTGCAGGCCCGCGCCGCCCGCCGCGAGCCGATCACGGCAATGAACCCGGTTCTGCTGAAACCCGAAGGCGAGACCGGCTCGCAGGTCGTGGTGCGCGGCAAGCGCCGCGCCAGCCTTTCGGCGCGTCAATATTGGGCCGATCGGGCGCAGCTCCTGCCTGAAGTGCTTGATGCCCTCCGCGAACTCGGTCAGACGGCGGATTATATCATTGTCGAGGGCGCGGGCAGCGCCTCCGAGGTCAATCTGCGCAACGGTGATATCGCCAATTTCGGTTTCGCGCGCGCCGCGGATATTCCCGTTATCCTGATCGGAGATATTCATCGCGGCGGTGTCATCGCTTCAATCGTCGGCACCCTTGCCGTTATTGACCCCGACGATGCTGCATTGGTGCGCGCCAGCCTCATCAACAAATTCTTTGGCGATCCAGGCCTGTTCGAGAGCGGCAAGACCTTCCTCGCAACAAAAACCGGCCTGCCATGTCTTGGCCCGGTTCCCTATTTCTCTGATGCGGCAAAGCTTCCCGCCGAAGATGCTCTGGCGCTCGATGCCGTGTCGGGCGGGCAGGGGCCTTATCACATCGCCGTGCCGCGCCTGCCGCGTATTGCCAATTTCGATGATCTCGACCCGCTCCGTGCCGAACCTGGCATCACGTTGACCCTCGTAAATCCAGGTCAACCAATCCCGCGTAATGCTGATCTGATTCTGCTGCCCGGCTCCAAATCCACCCGCGCCGATCTAGACGATCTGCGAAAAAATGGCTGGGACGTCGACATCCGCGCTCATCACCGCGCCGGTGGCTCGGTGCTCGGTATTTGCGGCGGCTATCAGATGCTGGGCCACAAAATTGCTGATCCTGATGGTATCGAAGGCCCGCCCGGCACCAGTGAGGGCCTCGGCCTGCTCGATATCGAAACCACGCTCGCGCCCATCAAGCAATTGCGCCTCGAAGCTGCCGTCCATGTCGCCAGCGGCGAAGCGCTGAGCGGATACCATATGCATATGGGCGTTACGCACGGCGCTGGCCTGTCGCGTCCCTTCGCGCATATCGATGGTGCTCCCGAAGGCGCAGTGAGCGCCGATGGCCGCGTCATGGGCACCTATCTTCATGGCCTGTTTGCCGCTGACGGTTTCCGTCGTGCTTTTCTGGGCAATGCCGCCGCGCCCGATCTCGCTTATGAAGCCGGAATTGAAGCCGCGCTTGACGATCTGGCTGGCCATCTGGAAAAGCACCTCGATATTGCTCAGGTGCTGGCCCTTGCTGCGCCCGTGGAGGTCTGACCTTGGAACATTTGATTGCACCACTGGCGCTTATCGTGGAACGCCGCTTCGGCTATCCGCAAAAGCTGGTCGATATGATCGGCCACCCGGTCATGTGGTTTGGCAAGCTGATAAGCTTCTGCGAAATCCGTCTCAACACGCCTCTGCGCAGCAGTCAGCAGCGCAGGCTGGCCGGTATCGTGGCCCTCGGCCTGCTGCTGCTCTCGGTATTGATCGTCACCGTCGGCATCAGCACGATCCTGTCCTGGCTCCCCTTTGGCTGGCTGATCGAAATGCTGCTGGCCACAGCCTTTTTGGCGCAGAAGGAATTGGGTCGCGCCGTGGCTGCCGTGTCAGAAGCGTTGCGCCAGTCCCTTGCTGCCGGCCGCGAAGCGGTAAGCCATGTCGTCGGCCGCGATCCGCAAACGCTGGACGAAGCCGGCGTCTCCCGCGCCGCCGTGGAAACGCTGGCCGAAAGCACATCCGATGGCGTGGTCGCGCCGTGGCTGTTCCTCGTGCTCTTCGGCCTGCCGGGGATTGCGCTTTACAAGGCCGTCAACACTGCCGATTCCATGATTGGCCACCTCAATGCGCGCTACCGCGACTATGGCTGGGCCGCTGCCAAATTGGACGATGTGCTCAACTGGATTCCGGCCCGCCTCACCGCAATCTTGATCACCGCCGCCTGTTTCTTCGTGCCCGGCGCCAGCCCCTCAAAGGCGTGGGAAACGGCGCGCCGCGATGCCCGGAAACATGATTCTCCCAATGCTGGCTGGCCCGAGGCTGCTTTTGCAGGCGCGCTCGGTTTTCAGCTTGGCGGGCCGCGCGCCTATGAGGGTGAAGTGATCGATCTGCCCGCATTCGGCACTGGCAAATCTACCCTCGGGGCCAGCGATATCATGCTGGCGCTGTTGCTCTATCGGCGCACGCTCGATGTGCTGCTCGCCCTAAGCGCCGCCCTGGCCGTCATGCTGCTGCTTAGCTGAACGGCAGCGGCGTCTCGCCCTTCATGGTGAGCGGCAGACCTGCGGCGACGAAATAGACATCGTCGCAAACCCCTGCCAGCCGCTGATGCGCCGACCCAGCCAGATCACGGAATGTGCGGGCCATGGCATTATCAGGCACAATGCCGAGGCCAACTTCATTGGAAACAATGATCACCCTGGCCTGCCGGAATTCCAGCAGCGTTGCGCATAAATCGCCGACAGCCGTTGCAACATCCTCATTCGCCATCAGCAGGTTTGTCATCCAAAGGGTCAGGCAATCGACCAGAATGATGTCGTGCTTGGCCCCCGCCTTGCGAATGGCGCGCGATAGCGCCATTGGCTCCTCGATGGTGGCGAACTGCGCCCCGCGCGATGCCTGATGGCTGGTGACGCGGTCCCGCATTTCGCTGTCCAATATCGATGCGGTCGCCAGATAAGCCGGTCGTGAGCCAGTATGCAGCGCCAGTCTTTCGGCAAAGGCAGTCTTGCCCGAGCGTGCGCCACCCAGAACCAGGCAATGTCGTGTCATGGTCAATCCTCGATCCGGTCCACCGCGGCCGGCAACGTGCCCGTCACAATTCCTGCAACGGTTCTGTGCGGCAAGCTGTTCCCGCCCGGCATATCATTGCATGCGGCACATGCCAAAACCGCGCACGAACCGAACGATTTCTGCCATATGATACTTTCGTCTTAGCGTCTTTCGCATTATGGTCCGCGCCAAATTGACCCCCTAATCTGGAACATGGCCGTCGAGTCTCTCTCTGGTCCTGTTCCCCGATCCACGGAGAAGCCGTTCGTGCCCCGATATTACCTTGGCGTTGATGGTGGTGGCACCAATTGCCGCGTGCGCCTCGCCAATGAGAATCTGGAAACTTTGGCTGAAGTCAAAAACGGCCGGTCCAATCTTCAGATCGATGGTGGTGATCCGGCCTATAAGGCGATCACCGACGGCACGCGCGACGTGTTCAAGGCCGCAGGTATCGACTATGCGGAAACGGCCAATACCTATGCCTGTTTCGGCATGGCAGGCGGCCGCATGGATTCTGCCCGCGACGCTTTTGCGGCGCGTAACTGGCCCTTTGCCGGGGTCAAGGTCTATGACGATATCGACATTGCCCATGCTGGCGCCTTGGGTGGCGAAGAAGGTGGCGTGGTCATTATCGGCACAGGCTCTGCCGCCATGTCCATCGTTGGTGGCAAGCGCTATCAGGCGGGCGGCTGGGGCTTCCATATCGGCGACCAGATGAGCGGCGCCATTCTTGGCCGCGAACTGGCGCGCTATGCCGTGGAGGCCGAAGATGGCCTTGTCGAATCCTCGCCGCTAACCAAGGCAGTCATTGCTGCGCTTGGTGGCTCCAATCAGGCGACAATGACCTGGTCGTTCACCACCGATCTGGGGCTGAGCCTGACCGGCAATGAAGGCGCTGAAGATCAGGCCCTGATCGGTCGCGCGCCCGGCGAATATGGCAAGCTTATGCATGTCCTGTTTGAATATATGGATAAGGGCGATCCGGTTGCCGACAAGATGCTTGCCATCCAGTTCGGCTACATTGACACCTATGTGAAATGGTTCAAAAGCCATAATGCGTCGGTAATGGCGATTGTCGGTGGTCTCGGCCAGCGTCTGTTTCCGAACCTGCAAGAGCGCTACGGCTCTTTTGTTGCTCTGCCAAAATACGAACCCCTGCATGGCGCGGTGATCCTCGCCCGGCAGAATTTCGCCTCGAACTAAGGGTCTGCTCCATTGTCCAGCCGCATCATTCCCGTTCAGCCCTTCGATTATGTGGTGTTTGGCGCCACTGGCGATCTGACCAAGCGCAAGCTGGTGCCAGCGCTCTACCATCGTTTTCTAGATGGTCAGTTCGATGAGCAGAGCCGGATTATCGGTGCGTCCCGCTCCAAGTTGAGCGAGGCTGAATTCCAGAAACTGGTCCGCGATGCGCTCGAGCAATTTGTCGAGAAGGACTATCAGGACGCTGCAGCAATCGAGAAATTCGTCGGCATCTGCACCTATGTGCCCGTTGATGCCAGCAAGCCCGATGAATCGGGCGATCTGGGACAGGCTCTGCGCAACGATCCAAAGGTCGTGCGCGCCTTCTATCTCGCTGTTGCGCCCGATCTGTTCGAGCCCATCGCTGAATATCTCCACGCCAAGAAGCTTTATCGCCGCGACGCCCGCGTCGTGATCGAAAAGCCGCTTGGTCACGATCTGGCTTCCAGCCAGGAGATCAATGACGGCGTCGCCAAGATTTTCAAGGAAGATCAGGTCTACCGCATCGATCACTATCTCGGCAAAGAGACGGTGCAGAACCTTCTGGCCCTGCGCTTCGCCAATACGCTGTTCGAGCCGGTCTGGAACTCGGCCCATATCGACCACGTGCAATTGACCGTGGCCGAAAGCGTCGGCGCCGGTACGCGCGGCTATTACGATGAAAGCGGCGCGCTCCGTGACATGATTCAGAACCACATGTTGCAACTGCTCTGCCTTGTGGCGATGGAGCCCCCCGCCAATGACGACGCCAATGCCCTGCGCGACGAAAAGCTCAAGGTGCTGCGGGCCCTGCGTCCCATCACCAATGGTGAAGTCGCCAGGGAAACCGTGCGTGGCCAATATCGCGGCGTGAAGTCGGAAACCGCCTCGGTCGCCTCCTATCAGGACGAATTGCCCGAGGAAAAGAAGGGCAGCCGCACCGAGACTTTCGTGGCGCTCAAGGCTCATATCGATAATTGGCGCTGGGCTGGCGTGCCCTTTTATCTGCGCACCGGCAAGCGCATGGCCGAGCGCGTCTCCGAGATCTGCATCCAGTTCAAGCCCATTCCGCATTCGATCTTCGATCATGCCGAAGGCGCGCCCAAGCCCAACAAACTCATAATTCGCCTGCAGCCCGATGAGGGCGTCAAGCTGCTGATGATGATCAAGGATCCCGGCCCCGGCGGCATGCGCCTGCGTGAAGTGCCGTTGAACCTCTCCTTTGCCGAGACCTTCTCCGAACGCACCCCGGAAGCCTATGAGCGCCTGCTCATGGACGTTATTCGTGGTTCCCAGACCCTGTTCATGCGCCGCGACGAACTCGAAGCGGCGTGGATGTGGGTCGATCCGATCCGCGAAGCCTGGGACCGCGCCAGCGAACCCCCGCAGACCTACACGGCTGGCACCTGGGGCCCAAGCGGCGCCGTTGCCCTCATCGAGCGCGATGGCCGCACTTGGTATGAAGGAAACAATTGACGTGACCATCGACCGCCGCACCTTCGCTGATCGCCCGACCCTCGCCACCGAACTGGCCGAGTCCATTGCCGACCGCATTCGCACCGCGATTACCGAGCGCGGCGCGGCGGCGATTGCCGTCAGTGGCGGCTCCACCCCCGGCCGGTTCTTCCAGGCCCTTGGCAAGACCAAGGACATTGCATGGGACAAGGTCGTGGTGACCCTGGTGGACGAACGCTGGGTCGATGAAACCAGCGAGCGCTCCAATGCCGGTCTCGTCAATGAGAAGATGCTGCAAGGCCCTGCCGCCGTCGCCCGTTTCTTCCCGCTCTATTCGGGCGGTGCAGAGCCCGACGAGGCTCAGATCGCCAAGACCAATGCCTTGATGGCCGAACTGCCAGCGCCTTTTGCTGCGGTCATTCTGGGCATGGGCAATGACGGGCACACCGCGTCTTTCTTTCCCGGCGGCGACACGCTGTCCGCAGCGCTGACCGCCGAAGGCCCGACGCTGGCCATTCGCGCCCCCGGCGCTGGCGAGCCGCGCGTTACTTTCACCTTGCCGCGCCTGCTGCAAACCGATGGCCTCTATCTTCACATCGAGGGCGATGAGAAGGCGAGGGTTCTCGACGCAGCTTTGGGCGATGGTCCGGTCGAGGATATGCCGATCCGCGCCGTGCTGCGCTCTGGCGCGCCGATTTCAGTTTACTGGTCTCCATAAAGCCCCTGGGGCGGTCCCCAATCGACCGCCCTGGCCGCTCATGGAATGCCAGTTTGTAATGCAAGGATAACCCGCGCCAGCGGCCCCCCTTTGGCGCGTCCTTGCGAGCTATGGAGCCGAGAACATGACCGTCCGTCAGGCCATCCAGGACGTGACCGATCGCATTGCCGCGCGCAGCCGCGACACGCGTACAGACTATCTCAACAGGCTTGATGCGGCCAAGGAGCAGGGCGTTTATCGCGGCGCTCTCTCTTGCGGTAATCTCGCCCACGGCTTTGCTGCCTGTTCGCCCTCCGAAAAGGCGGCTCTGGCGGGCAACAAGACGCTCAATCTGGGCATTGTCACCTCCTATAACGACATGCTGAGCGCCCATCAGCCCTACCAATTCTATCCTGATATCATCAAGGAAGCCGCGCGCGAGATCGGCGCCACGGCGCAGGTTGCCGGTGGCGTGCCCGCCATGTGCGATGGTGTCACCCAGGGCCAGCCGGGCATGGATCTGTCGCTCTTCTCCCGCGATTTGATCGCCATGGCGACGGCGGTCTCGCTCAGCCACAACATGTTCGACGCCGCCGTCTATCTTGGCATTTGCGACAAGATCGTACCCGGCCTCGTCATCGGGGCCTTGGCCTTTGGCCATCTGCCAGCCGTCTTCGTGCCTGCCGGTCCCATGCCCTCGGGCCTGCCGAACGATGAAAAGAGCAAGGTGCGCCAGCTCTATGCCGAAGGCAAGGTCGGTCGCGCCGAATTGCTGGAGGCCGAAAGCAAGTCCTATCATTCCCCCGGCACCTGCACCTTCTACGGCACGGCCAATTCCAATCAGATGCTCATGGAAATCATGGGGCTGCATCTGCCCGGTGCCAGCTTCGTCAATCCCGGCACGCCCCTGCGCGATGCGCTGACCCGCGAAGCGGCCAAGCGCGCGCTATCGTTGTCCAAGGAAGGCAATAATTACACGCCCATCGGCCACATCGTCGATGAAAAGGCCATCGTCAACGGTCTGGTTGGCCTGCATGCCACCGGCGGCTCCACCAATCACACCATGCATCTCGTTGCCATGGCCGCCGCTGCCGGCATCCAGATCACCTGGGACGACATGAGCGATCTGTCGGATGCGACGCCACTTTTGGCCCGCGTCTATCCCAATGGCGTGGCCGATGTGAACCATTTCCACGCCGCTGGCGGCATGGGCTTCCTCATCAAGGAATTGCTCGAAGGCGGCTATCTGCACGAAGACGTCAAGACCGTCTGGGGCTCGGGCCTGTCCAACTATACGGTAGAAGCCAAACTGGTTGAGGATCAACTCACCTTCGAGCCCTCGCCTGACCAGAGCGCGCTGCCCAAGGTGCTGACCGGCGTCAAGGAGCCCTTTGCGCATACGGGCGGCCTCAAGCTGCTCGCCGGCAATCTCGGCCGTTCGGTCATCAAGGTTTCCGCCGTCAAGGACGAGCATCGCGTCATCGAGGCGCCCGCGCGCGTCTTCCACAGCCAGGCCGGTTTGCAGGCCGCATTCAAGGCCGGTGAACTCAATAGCGACATGATCGCCGTGGTGCGCTTTGCCGGTCCCAAGGCCTTGGGCATGCCCGAACTGCACAATCTCACCCCCCCGCTTAGCGTGCTTCAGGCGCGCGGCTTCAAGGTGGCCTTGCTCACCGATGGCCGCATGTCCGGCGCATCGGGCAAGGTGCCCGCAGCCATCCACATGACGCCCGAAGCCGTAGATGGTGGCCCGATCAGCAAAATCCGCGACGGCGACATGATCCGCCTCGACGCCAATGAAGGCACGTTGACCTTCCTGGGCGACGAGAAAGAGTTTTTCTCCCGCACCCCTGCCACCGAAGACCTGCGCAGCCAGCATTTCGGCATGGGCCGCGAACTTTTCGCCGGTTTCCGTAGCCTTGTCGGCGTGGCCGACAGGGGGGCCAGCGTCTTCGGCTGACACGCCTCTGTCATCTGACCCGGATAGGTGCGGATTTGCAAAAAATCCCCCTGTCCGGAGATGATCCCGATGAAGTCCTTCCTGCTGGCCGCTGCCACGACGCTTGCGCTTTCCACCGCCGCCCACGCCGAATTCGTCAATCCCTTCGCCTTCCCGCAGCCGGAAGACACGACCGAATTCTTCACCGTGATCGAAATCCCGGCTGGCAGCTTCACCAAGTACGAAATCGACGCCGACAATGGCCATGTGATCGTGGACCGCTACCAGTCCATGCCGGTCGTCTATCCGGCCAATTACGGCTCGATCCCGTCCTCGCTGGCTGGCGATGGCGATCCGCTTGACGCTTTGGTTTATACGCGCGAGCCCATCGTGCCCGGCGCCTTCATCAAGGTTCGCGCCATTGGCGTGCTGCACATGATCGATGGCGGCGAGGAAGACAGCAAGATCATCGCTGTTCCCGCCTCCGATATCGATCCGACCTATGACGAAATCCGCAATATTGAGGACCTGTCGGCCATCGAACTCCAGCGCGTAGAAGCATTCTTCCGCGTCTACAAGCAGCTTCCCGAAGGCCGCAAGGTTGTCGAACTGAACGGCTTCAGCGGTGTCAACGAAGCCCAGCAGATGGTCACCGACGCTATCGAAGCCTACCGCGCACAGTAAGCCTAAACCCCGATATAGCGGGCGCGCGGCCTGATCAGCGCGCCCGTTTCAATCTGCTCCAGCGCATGGGCGATCCAGCCAACGCTGCGCGCCAGCGCAAAGATTTGCAGCGGGGCATCGCCCGGCAGATCGAATGCCGCCGTCATGGCCACCAATGCGAAGTCTATATTGGGTTGCTCCCCGCTCAGCGCCGTGCCGACTTTTGCCAATTCGGCAAACAGCGTCGGAACCGCAAAGCGCGCCATAAGCGCTCGTGCCCTTACATCGCCATCGGCATAAAGCCGGTGCCCAAAACAGGGCAGGGGCCGGCCCTCCCGCAAATATTCGCGTATCGCCGTTTCCGCATCACCCTGCTGCGCGAGGGCCACAAGTCCGGCCATGCTCTGGCTGGCATTGCCATGCAATGGTCCGGACAAGGCTGCCAGCCCTGCCAGCACCGCCGCTGAAAGTGGCGCACCCGTCGATGCTGTCACCCGCGCAGCAAAGGTCGAAGCATTCAGCTCATGCTCGGCCAGCAGCACCAGCGCCGCACGAATACCATCAGCCGCCTCTGGCCGCCCCCATTGCCGCGCCAGCCGGTGATGCAATCCGTCGTCCCCCTCAGCCGCCAGGGCATCCGCCAATGTCCTCACGACGCGCGCTGCCTCTCCCAGCAACACGGCCCGCGTCCTCCCCGTTGTCGGCATATCCGTGGCGGTGAGCAGGGCCATGTCGAGATACACTTTTTGCATCGCTCGTTGCTCGTGGGCCAGGGACTCAACACCTCCCCCTTGACGGGGGAGGACGGGAGGGGGTGCGGGAGCCCCGATGTTCTGAGGCGAAGCCACCATCCACAACAGCCCCGCCACATCCTTCAGCGTCGCCGTCTCCGCAAGCCTCGCCGCATCCTGACCGCGATAAAGCAGTCGCCCATCCGCCACGGTGGAGATCGCCGTCTCCAACACCGGCTCGCCCCAGGCAATACTTTCCGCCGCCACCGCACGCGCCGGTCGCCGTCCGCTTTGCCGTGCCGCCAGCCGCTCGACATCATCCTGCCGATAAAGGCTGCGGCGTGGATCCTTCGGGTCCGGCTTCGCAGCAATCCGGCCGCGACTGACATTGGCGTAAAGCGTTTGCGGCTTTGTCCCCAACACGGCCAGCGCCGCCTCTGCGCTCATCCAGCTCATAGCGCCTCACATTGATCAAATGCATCAAGATTGACGTCAATCTTGATTAACCCAATCTAGGGCCAAACAACACGGAGACGCAACATGTCCGGCCTCGATGACGTCATTGCCGCTGAAACCACCCTCTCGGAAGTCGATGGGCAAAACGGTCGCCTCGTGATCTGTGGTCACCTTCTCGATGATCTGGCGGGCAAGGTCAGCTTTGAAGATGTTCTGGCGCTGCTCTATGCCAATTTGCTCGGCGTCGATGAGGCCGAACTGCGCACCGAACTGGCTCACGCCCGCCTCCGCGCCTTCGCGGAGATCGCTCATCTGGACGACAATCTGCTGGCCCTTTCCATCACCGAAGCACTGCGCGCCCTGATGGCGCGGCTCCCCGATGGGGAAGACAGGTCCACTGCGCTGCTGCTGACAGCGGCCCCCGCCGTTTTCGTTCCCGCCCTGATCCGCCGTAAGGCCGGTCGCGCCACCATTGCGCCGGACCTATCGCGCGGACATGCGGCCGATATGTTGACCATGTTGTCCGGCGAAACGCCGAGCAGTGCCGCTATTGCCGCGCTCGATACCTATCTTGTCACCGTATCCGATCACGGCCTCAATGCCTCGACCTTCGCCGCCCGTGTCGTCGCCTCCACCCGCGCCGGATATAATTCGGCCATGCTGGCCGCGCTTGGCGCACTGAAAGGCCCGCTCCATGGCGGCGCGCCCGGCCCGGTGCTCGATATGCTCGACGCCATTGAAACGCCCGGCAATGCTGAGCATTGGCTTGCCGGAGAACTGGCGCGTGGCGAGCGCCTCATGGGCTTTGGTCACCGCATCTATCGCGTCCGTGACCCGCGCGCCGATGCGCTCAAAAAGGCCCTGCAACGCCTTGGCGCCGCGGGCGGCATGAATGCCGAGCGGCTTGATCTGGCCGAAGCGGTCGAGCGCGAGGCTCTGGCTCTGCTCCATCGCGCCAAGCCGGACCGCAAGCTTGAAACCAATGTCGAATTCTTCACCGCGCTCCTGCTCGAAGCGCTTGGTTTCCCGCGCGATGCCTTTACGGGCGTCTTTGCGACCGGGCGTGTCGGCGGCTGGCTGGCCCATGCTCATGAGCAGATCGAAACTGGCCGTCTCATCCGTCCGCAATCGAAATATGTCGGCAAAGCCGCCTGACCAACACCAATCTTCCTTCTCCCCTCGTGGGAGAAAGTGCCCGAAGGGCGGATGAGGGGGCCTTCATCGGTTAGGACGCAAGCCAATCCTCAATCATCGCCGCATCCCCATCGCCCAATTCATGCCCACCCGGCAAAACCGAAACCGTGACCTCCGCCCCCGCCGCGCGCAGCACCTCAACCAGCCTCTCGCCCTTGGCGCGATAAGCGTCGCGCTCACCCAGCACCACCAGAACCTGCAAACCGCCCATATCCAAATCCGGCGCCGCATCCAGCACCATTGCTGGGCGCAGCAGAATGGCCCGCCGCACCATGCCCGGATGCAGCAACATGGCCGCGCCGAGCAGGTTTGCCCCATTGGAATAACCAAGCGCCGTCAGTCGCTCCGGATCGAGATCATAGGCGCCGCGCGCCTCCTCAAAAAATGCCTCCAGCGCGCCGGATTCAAAGCGAATGTCCTTCTGGTCGAAAATCGAAGGCCCCAGCGCCCGGAACCAGCGCCGCGTACCATCCTCGGTGCTGCGTCCGCGCAGTCCCAGCAAAGTTGCTTTCGGCGCTGCCTTGTGGGCAATCGGCATCAGATCGGCTTCGTCGCCGCCTGTCCCATGCAGCAGAACCAGCGTCGATCCGTCTGCTGCTTCCGGCGTGAAAAACCGGTGCGTGTAGATCAGATCGCGGTAGATCACTCGCTCTGCGCCCGGCAGGCCAAATTGCGGCAGCATCACCTTGACGGCTTCAGGATCGGGCGTGTCCGGCGGCACGAATAGAGCCGTGCCCAGCGTGTCGAGCGTCTCGTCCAGTGTGAACCCCGGCCCGTCGCTCGCCATTTCGATCAGCACATTGCCCGGCTCGCGCACATAGAGCGAGGTGAAGTAATTGCGGTCATGCAGATTGGTGAGGCTCGAATTGCGCTTGCGCAATTCCCCCTCCACCGCTTCCACTTCGGCCGCATCCCTCGCGCGAACAGCCACATGGTCTGCCGTGCCCGTCCCCGGCGCTCCGGGCCAGAACCCCGACGCATCGCGGATATCGATGGCATCGCCAATTTCGGACACAAGCCGCTGGATCGGGCCATCCACCGCGCCCTTGGCAAAGCCAAAATAGCGGGTGAGGAAATCCAGGGTTTCCTCCTGCACTTCCGACAGCAGCGTCACCCCGCGAATGCGCCTGATCCGGTGTTCGACAGGAATATCGCTATCCGGCATGTCGAGCGCTGGCAGTTCCGCACTCACCAGCTTGATGACTACGCCATCGGGGTCGCGCAGCCGCAGAACCGTCTCGCCGAATTCCTGCCCCGTGCCTTCCACCTTGACCTGCTGCCTCAGCGCCCGCTCCAGCCAATAGCCGATGGAGCCCGGCTGAACCGCCAAAGCCACTTCGCTCACCTGTCCGGCACCCGCCTGACCGGACGATCCGCCCTGCCAGACGAGAAAGGTGATCAGCGAGCCCGGGCTGGCCGCATAATCCCCGTAGAACAAGTGCAATTGCCTTGCGTCTTCATAGCCCCCGGTGCGCTTGACCAGTCGCAGCCCGAGAAATCCGGCATAGAAATCGACATTTGCCTGTACATCGCTAGTGATCAGCGTGACGTGATGAATGCCCGAAGTCATCGGCTTCTCCCGAACAGGCGCTCGATATCGCCCTTTTTCAATTCCACATAGGTCGGCCGACCGTGGATGCACTGGCCCGAATGTGGCGTGGCCTCCATGTCGCGCAATAGCGCATTCATCTCATCCACTCTTAGCCGCCGCCCTGATCGCACGGAGCCGTGGCAGGCCATGCGCGCGATGATGGCCTCCATCCGGTCGGTCAATGCCGCGGCGCTATCCCACTCAGCCAGCCCGTCCGCGAGATCGTGGACCAGCCCGGAAATATCGCTATTGCCCAGAATGGCGGGTGTTTCGCGCACCGCAATGGCTCGCGGTCCAAAGCGGTCGAGATAGAGCCCGAACTTTTCCAGCTCTGGCGCCGCTTCTTCCAGCCGCCCGCAATCTTCCTCCGGCATTTCCACGATCACCGGAATGAGTTGTGCCTGCGAAGCCACCGGACCGGAAGCCATCTGCGCCTTGAACCGCTCATAGACCAGCCGCTCGTGAGCGGCATGCTGATCCACCAGCAATAGCCCTGTGTCATTCTGGGCGATGATGTAATTGTCAAACATCTGCGCCCGCGCCGTGCCCAGCGGATAGTCCACGATCTCCGGCACCGCCTCAATGGTTTCAACCCGCCCACTCGGCTCGGTAAAGCCGGCAAGCTGGCCCGGAGCCCGGTCGAAATTGAGCGGCGCACGCTCATTCTGCCAGCCATGACCGAGCGGGCGATAGGAAGCGGCAGCGCCGGTGGCCGCGGGAGGGGTCGGCTGGGTTTCCGGCGCGCTGAACGCTCCCAGAATATCGTCGGCCACGCTGGTCGATGCCTTGAACCCCGCTGCGGCCAACGCCATGCCGATGGCCCTGATCACCGCGCCACGCACTGCGCCCTGGTCGCGGAAGCGCAGTTCGGCCTTGGCCGGATGCACATTGACGTCCACTTCGCCCGGATCGATGGCGATATAAAGGGCCACCACCGGAAAGCGGTCGCGGAATGTATAATCGGCAAAGGCGGCGCGCACCGCCCCCACCAGTACCTTGTCACGCACCGAGCGGCCATTGACGAAATAGAACTGGCTGAGTGAATTGGCGCGCGTATAGGTGGGCAATCCGGCCATGCCGGCCACCACCACGCCATGGCGCGCCATGGCCAGCGGCGCGGCATTTCCCACGAAATCGGCGCCCATGACCTGCGCCAGCCGCGCCTGCAGCGCGCCCTCGCCCGACACTGCTGGCCAGTTCGAGCCGTTGCGATCGCTGCCTTCCAGCACGAAATGGATTTCCGGGTTGGCCATGGCCAGTCGCTTCACCACATCGGTAATGGCCGAGCTTTCGGCCCGCGCGCCCTTGAGGAACTTTCGTCGCGCAGGCACCTGCGCGAAAATATCCTGCACCTCGATAATGGTGCCGCGGTTCATCGCCTGCGGCATCGGTCCGGTGCGGCGGCCATTGTCGACCACCAGAACCAACCCGCTCTCTGCCTCCGCTGTGCGCGAGGCCACCGACAATCGCGCCACCGAGCCGATCGAAGCCAGCGCCTCGCCGCGAAAACCCAGCGTGCGAATATCGTCCAGATCGTCCGCCGAGAGTTTGGATGTCGCGTGCCGTTCCACCGACAGCATCAGATCGTTCCGATCCATGCCATGGCCGTCATCGGTGATGCGGATCAGGTCCATGCCACCATTGGCCGTGGTCACGACAATGCGCCGTGCTCCGGCGTCGATGGAGTTTTCGACCAGCTCCTTGACCACACTGGCCGGGCGCTCCACCACTTCACCGGCGGCAATGCGATTGATCAGGTCTTCGGGAAGCTGGCGGATAGGCAAGGGCGATTCTCCAATAGCTTCAATATAGGGCAGGGTACCGCACATGCCGACCCGCAATGCACCTTTGTGCCCAAACCGATTGACCATCGCGCCGTGGCGGGTTCACTTGAGGCAATGACCGTGCAACAGCCCTCCCTGCAAAAACGCTGGCTCCAAAGGATCAATACCTTCTGGGATCGATTAGCCGCATTGTTCTCCATGCCGGGCCTGCTGGTGGGGTCAGGCTTTTTCACCCTCTCGTTGACGCCCTCGCTCCTGCCGCGGACTGAGATCGTGCAGGGTGTCCTGTCGGGCTGCTGCTTTGCCGTGGGCTATGGCATCGGTAATCTGGCGCATTGGCTCTGGAATTATCTCGGCCTGCGCGTGCCGCCGGGACGTGTGACACGGGTAATGGGCATGGCCGTGGCGCTGATCGGCCTGGGTCTGCTGCTGCTGGCGCTGTCCTATGCCAATTCCTGGCAGAATTCAGTGCGTGCCGTCATGCATATGCAGCCGGTCGCTCAGTCACAGCCACTCATTATCGCCGCCGTCGCTTTGCCCATTGCCGCCGGGCTTATGGTGCTGGGTGCCATCCTGGTAGCACTGGTCCGGCTGGTCTGGTCATGGCTGGTCCCCCATCTGCCAAGGCGCGCCGCTCTGGTTCTGGCCACTGTGCTTGTCGCATTGGTGGTGACCCTCTTGGTCAACAATCTCTTTTGGCGCAATGCCCTGCGTGTGGCAGATGGGTTCTACCAGCGGCTCGATGAGTTGGTATCCACTGATGGGGCACCGCCCACTGATCCGCTGAATACAGGCAGCGCGCAATCGCTGATCGAGTGGGAAACCATCGGCAAGGACTCGCGGATTTATGTTCAGTCCGGCCCCAAAGCCGCCGACATCACAGCGCTCACAGGTCGTCCGGCAATGGACCCATTGCGCACCTATGTCGGGCTGCGCTCTGCCCCTTCGGTGGAAGCGCGCGCCCAATTGGCGCTGGACGAATTGCTGCGCATCAACGCCTTTGATCGCTCGGTGCTTGTGCTCGCCATGCCGGTCGGCACCGGCTGGGTGGATCGCGCCGGTATCGATATGCTGGAAATCCTGCACGGCGGCGATGTGGCCAGTGTCGCCATACAATATTCTTATCTCACCAGCGCGCTTTCCTTGCTGGTCGAGCCAACCTATGGCTCGGAAACCGCGCAGGCTTTGTTCGACAAAATCTATGCCTACTGGACAAGTCTGCCACGCGAAACCCGGCCTCGCCTCTATCTCTACGGTCTTAGCCTCGGTGCGCTCGCGTCACAGAATTCAACCACCGTCTATGACGTGCTGGGGGATCCATTCGATGGTGCGCTCTGGGTCGGTCCGCCTTTTTCCAGTGTTCTCTGGGCCCGCCTGACCGAAGGCAGGAATCCCGATACGCCCTATTGGCTGCCGCGCTTCGGCAATTCCTCCTCTATCCGCTTCATGAACCAGTCTGGCGCCCAAGGATGGGATGAAACACCATGGGGCCCAATGCGGATCGTTTTCCTGCAATATGCAAGCGATCCAATCGTGTTCTTTTCGTTCAACGCAGATTGGCAGCGCCCCGAATGGTTCGACGAGCCGCGCGGCCACGATGTGTCTCCGGCTCTCAACTGGTATCCACTGGTCACTTTCCTGCAACTAGCGCTGGATACGGCACTGTCGCAGCGTGCCCCCGTGGGTTATGGACATGTCTATTCGCCGCGCGACTATATCGATGCTTGGTACGAAGTGACTCAGCCGCCGGGCTGGACGCGCGACCAGCTCGAAGCCCTCAAACTTGAAATCGACCCTCTGGATTACGCTCCATTCCCGCCGTGACCGACGCAAACCAAAAACCAATGGATCTCGCAATGCGGTTGGCGGAGGAAGCCGCCGCCAATGGCGAAGCGCCCATCGGTGCGGTCATCATGGAAGGCGACCGTATCCTCGCCGCCGAGCGCAATCG
>PJUL01000206.1_pt1 | contig 50207 bp, 25 predicted proteins | sample 1512221 | NCBI WGS metagenome assembly PJUL01 (sample SAMN08177667, study PRJNA422409) | Feces metagenome, whole genome shotgun sequencing project.
CCGGCTGCTGTTGGGCGGCGGCACCGCGCTCGCCGCAACGCTCGCCGGCGTGCTCGTGGTACGGCAATTGCCCGGCGACGGCGGCATGCTGGAAAGCGGGATCGGCGAAGTGCGCCGGGTCACGCTGGAAGACGGTTCGGCGGTCACCCTCGGTCCGGGCACCCGGTTGCGCCGTAGCTATGACGGTGCCCGGCGCCTGATCGAGCTGGTTACCGGCGACGCCTTTTTCGAGATCGCGCACGATCCGCGCCGCCCCTTCGTCGTCATCGCCGGCTGGCTGACGATGCGCACGCTCGAAAGCGCGTTCGGGGTGCGCGCGATCCAGGGGATGCCGCTTTCGATCATCGTCTCGAACGGCCAGCTTGCCGTGGGAGCGACTGCCGGCGGCACGGCGCGGATGCTTGAAGCCAATATGCGGCTCGATACCTCGAGCGCCGCCGACATCGCCCGCCTGACCCGGCTGGAACCGGATGCATTGCAGCGTGCACTCGCGTGGCGCGAAGGCATGCTCGCCTTTGAAGGCGAGACGCTCGCCAGCGTCGCCGCGCAGTTCGATCGCTACGGCACCGCCCGGATCGTCATTGCCGACCCCTCGCTCGCGCGCGAGCCGATCACGGGAACCTTCGCCGCCAACGATCCCCGTGGCTTTGCCCGCGCGATCGCCGCCAGCCTCGATGCCCGGGTCGCGATCGACGGCGACGTGATCCGCCTCGGCAGGAAACCATCCGCGAAATAATTTTCGGGACCGGTGGGGGAAGATCGACGCTCCGCCATCTACCGGATGACGCCGGCGCTCGCCGGCCCAACGGGGATTATCAATGCAGTCCAGGATGGTGTGTGGCACGGCGATTGCCGTGGTGATGGCGTGCGTCTCGCAGCCGGCACAGGCGCAGGTGCGCCAGTTCAATCTGCGCGAGCAGCCAGCAGTAAAAGGCATTCCGGAGTTCAGCCGTCAGGCCGGCATCCAGGTGGTGGCACCAGCCGGCCGGCTTTCGGGCAAGACCACCAAGGCAGTGAGCGGCCGCATGACGATCGAGGTCGCACTCGATCAGCTGCTGCGCGGCACCGGCCTCCGCGTCGTCGCACGCACCGGCTCGACCATCAGTCTCGGGCCGATCCCGGAAGCGCCCCGCCCCCAGCCCGAACCTGCCGTCGCCGAGGATGAACCGCAGGAAATCACCGTCACCGGATCGCGCATCGCCCAGCGTGCCCGTGATTCCGCCACGCCTGTCTCGGTGGTCAGCGACGAGGACATCCGCCTGTCCGGCACGATCAACATTGAGGATCTGTTCAACGATTCGACCCAGTTCGTGCCGTCGACCAATGGCGGCGCCTACGGCAATGTCGTGCCCGGTGGCACGGCCGACGCCAATCTGCGCGGCTTCGGTGCGACGCGGAACCTGGTGCTGGTCAATGGCCGCCGCTTCACCATCTCGGGGCCCGAGCAGGTCACCGACCTCAACACGATCCCGACCGCGCTGGTGAAGCGCGCTGAGATCGTCACCGGGGGCTCTTCGGCGGTCTATGGTTCGGACGCGATCACCGGCGTGATCAACTTCATCCTGCGCGACGATTTCAACGGCATCGAACTGGGTAGCCAGCTCAACCTCGACAGCCCGACCGCGACGCCGACCTACAGCATCGACCTGACCGTCGGTAAGAACTTCGCCGGCGGCCGGGGCAACATCACCGTGTCGGGCAATTATCTTGATCGCGGTGCAGTCACCCGGCGCCAACGCGGCGACTTCGCCCCGCAATGGCTGGTCGATGGCTGCGTCACCCCGGACAGCTATAACAAGCGCGGCGCCGGCTCGCCGATCGCCATACCCTCCGGCTCTACCTGCCGCGCGGCAGGCGGCGTGCCCGGGCTGATCGCCAGCGGCAGCGGCGACATCCCCAATGGCCGCTTCACCGGCGTGCCGCTGGTCGGCTCCTCGACCTCAAACCCGGCGCTCGATGCGGCTTTGGTGGCTGCCGGGCTCGGCGGGCTCGGCTCACGCGGCTTCACCTTCAACGATGCCGGCACCGCGGCGCGCCCCGCGCTCGATCCGCAGGACAACTATAACCTCCAGCCCGACAATTACCTGATCGTCCCGCAAAAGCGCTGGATGGTGAACGCGTTCGGCCATTACGACTTCAGCGACGCGGCGACCGCTTATGGCGAGTTCCACTACAGCCGCAACCAGGTCGACCAGCAGTTGGCCCCGGCGAGCATCAGCGGCACCTTCCTGTTCAACACGAACAACCCCTACCTCACCCCCGCGATGCAGAATGTGCTGCGCCAGCTCGACCTGGCCGAGCGCACCTCTAGCGCGACCAACCGCCCCGGCGACGGGCTGGTGGCGATCACCGCCGCGCGGCGGCTGGTCGAGGTCGGCAAGCGCATCAATCACAGCCGGCGCGACGTAGTGCGCGGCGTGTTCGGCCTGCGCGGTGAGATCGGCAGCGTCTCGCCCGGCTTTCTGAGCAACCTCAGCTACGACGTCTATTACAGCTATGCCGAGACCCGGCAGCGCGACACCCAGGATGGCAATATCTCGCGCACCCGCTTCCAGGCCGGGCTGCTGTCGCAGAATGGCGCCGCGCCGTTGCTCAACATCTTCGGCCAGAATATCTCGCAGGCCGGGGTCGACGCGATCATCGGCGACGCGACGAACCGCAGCGTGGCCAAGCAGCAGGTCGCCTCGGCGACGCTGTCGGGCACGCTGTTCACCCTGCCCGCCGGGCCGGCCGGCTTCTCGCTCGGTGCCGAATGGCGCAAGTCGTCGGCGCGTTATGATCCGGACAGCTTCCTCGCCTCGGGCGACGCGGTCGGCTTCCCGGCGAGCCTGCCGACCCGGGGCAGCATCACCGCGCGCGAACTGTTCGGCGAAGTGAAGCTGCCGCTGCTTCACGATCTGCCGCTGATCCAGAAGCTCACCGCCAATGGCGCGTTCCGCTACTCCAATTACGACCTGAAGGGCGTCGGCGGAGTGTGGACCTATCTCGGCGGCATCGAATGGCGCGTGGACGACAATCTCGCGCTGCGCGGCCAGTATCAGCGCGCGGTGCGTGCGCCCAATGTCGGCGAGCTGTTCGGCGGCCTGCGCCAGAGCAGCGAGGCGGCGATTGATCCCTGCTCGAGCCGCCAGCCGACCGCGCAGCAGACTGCGGCGGTGCGGGATCTCTGCATCGCGACGGGCGTGCCGGCCTCGATGGTCTTCACCGCGCCCGTCCAGCAGAACAACACCGTAACGGCCACCTATGGCGGCAATCCGAATGTCGGCGAGGAGCGCTCCAACACTTATACGCTGGGCGCCACCTTCACGCCGCGCGCGATCCCACGGCTGGCGCTGACCGTCGACTATTTCAACATCACGCTGGACGGGGCGATCGCCCCTCTGGGCGGCGGTCTGAACAACACGCTGAACCTCTGCTACAACATCGTGCAGGACGCCTCGAGCGCGTTCTGCAGCGCGATCAGCCGCAATCCGGCGACCGGCGAGATCGCCGGCCAATATACCGCCCGCATCCTCCAGGCGAACACCGGCTCGCTCAAGACCTCGGGGATCGACTTCGGCGCGCGCTACGCCTTCGACTTGGGCTTCGCGCTACCGGGGCTGGGCGACGGGCGCAGCACGCTGGAGCTGGGCACCAACTGGACCTGGACGCGGGCATTCACTTCGGTACCCGTCGCGGCGCTGCCTGCGATCAGCAACCAGTGCGTCGGCGCGTTCGGCACCACCTGCGGCGAGCCGATCCCCGAGTTCCGCGGGGTGACCCGCATGACCTGGCGCAACGGCCCGCTCGACCTCAGCCTGCGCGGCCGCTTCATCGATGCGGTGACCATCGACACCTATCTTCTGCCCAAGCGCCGCGGCGCGGCGACGCCGGACATGGCGAACCTGGTCAATCCGCGGATCCGCCCGCAGCAATATTTCGACCTGTCCTTCGCGTATCGGATGGACAATTTCCGACTGTTCGGCGGGGTCAACAACCTGCTCGATCACAAGCCGCCGATCGTCAACAACCCGCGCGCCAACACCTATCCCACCACCTACGACGCGATGGGCATGGGCTTCTTCATCGGCTCCACGGTCAAGTTCTGACCCCGGTCACGGCCGGGCGGACAGGTTCCGGCCGGCCGCTTTCGGCTATTTCTGGCGCAGCGCGGGAAGGGCAACAAATCTGCAGGTCACGCCGCGCTGATAGCGCGCCGCAGGTGCGGACGACTTACCTTACGGCCTGCGGGATTTATCTCCGCCGATCACCACGGTTGCGCAGACCCTTGCCTCGCAACGATCGCCGCAGCCTGCGGATATATTCGCCCTTCGTCACAGGGGCGTAATATCTCTTCCCCACCCGACCCCGCGAAAGAAAAGTTTCAAGTCGAGACGCGTCAGGGCCGTCGTCAGGCTTGGGGAGTGGAGAGGCAGGCACGACGGAGCCGACGGGCCCCCGAAGCGCCGACAGAAGAAGTTCGAACAACGCCGCCATCCCGGTCTCTCGAAGGCCGGGAAACGCCGGCGCTCGTCCGCAAGACATGCGGCGAGAGGCACATATCCAGAGGGGGATAGATATGCACATCAAGACCAGTCACCGTTTCTGTTCGGCGCAGCTTCTGGCGGGCGCCGCGCTCGCCGCGCTCAGCGTCGTCCCGGCCGCAGCGCAGACCGCGCCGGCAACCGCCCCGACCGCCGAGGAAGACACCAGCGGCGACATCGTCGTCTCCGGCTATCGTCGCAGCCTCGAAGACGCGATCGACATGAAGCGCAACACGATCGGCTTCTCGGATTCGATCGTCGCCACCGACATCGCGGACTTCCCCGAGCAGAACCTGTCCGAAGCGCTGCAGCGCGTGCCGGGCGTGACGATCGAGCGCGAGAAAGGCCTCGGCACCCGCGTCAACGTGCGCGGCCTGCCGAGCGAATTCACCTTCGTCTCGATCAACAAGCTCGCCACCGCTTCTGGCTCGGGCGGCCGCGACGTCGAGTTCGACATCTTCGCCTCGGAACTGATCCAGTCGGTCACCGTGCAGAAGTCGCCCACTGCGGCAGACGAGGAAGGCGGCATCGCCGGCTCGGTCCTGATCCGCACCGCGCGTCCGTTCGACAATCCCGGCCTGCGCCTGGTCGGCAGCGCCGAGGGCGCCTACAACTCGATCTCCGAGAAGATCGACCCGAGCTTCTCGTTCCTCGCCAGCAAGACATTCGGCGATTTCGGCGCGCTGATCTCGGTCGCTAAGCAGCAGCGCACCAACCGCACCGACTCCAATTCGGGCATCAACTTCCGCCCGATCGCACGCTGGACCGACCGCACCGGCACCACCTATCGCAACCAGGCTATCGCCGTGCTCCAGCGCGATGCCGGCATCACCTTCACCGACGCGATGAAGAACAAAATCGTCTTCCTCGATAAGGTGGGCGACCGCGTATACCAGAACGACCAGGATCGCCTCGGCATCTCGGGCTCGCTCCAGTACAAGCCGCACAACGACTTCAGCCTCGCCTTCGACGCGTTCATCGGCTCGTACGACACGACCGAAGACGAGTATGACGCCGCAGGCTATTCGGCATCGAGCAACTCGACGCTCGAGACGATCCACGCCTTCGACGCCAAGACCCTGTCGGACTCCGGCATCGTGGTGCTGCGCGACGTGTCGTACACCAACACCCAGCATGAATTCCTTAGCAAGCAGTACATCACCGACACCGATTATCGTCAGTTCAGCGGCGAGATGAACTGGAAGGTCGGCAACCTGAAGATCAACGCGCTGGGCGGCTATTCGGGCGCCAAGCGCGTGCTCGACTATGCCAATCTCAAGCACGTCGCCTATGCGCCGTCGCGCACCCGCTATACCGAGACCGGCGGCGAGACGATCCCGAGCGCCAACCCCAACACGATCGACATGTACAACGCGCCGAGCAAGTATCTGTTCGAGGCGTATGAGACGACCCGCGAGGAGATCAAGGACGACAAATATGCCGGCCAGGTCGACCTTAGCTGGGACTTCGGCTCGTCGGTGTTCAAGCGTCTCAACTGGGGCGGCCGCTACACCAGCAAGACCAACGAGCGTCAGTATGGCGAGGAGAAGATCCAGGGGCCGACCCGCGGCAGCACCGCCTATGTCAATGTCCGCAAGCTCGGCGACAGCCCGCTCACCGACGTTACCCAGATCGTCGGCGGCAAGGACTATCAGGCGCGTGACCTGAGCTGGTCGCAGGTCTCGAACGACTATGCCCGCAGCTTCTTCCGCCCGGCCGGTTTCGTGACGCCGTTCCAGAACGCCAACTACTACAAGGTCAAGGAAGACACGGTCGCGGGCTATGCGATGCTCGACCTGGAGTTCGACGTCTCGATCCCGATCTTCGTGAACTTGGGCGGCCGCTACCTGCGCACCACGATCACCTCGGAGGGCTTCCACCAGATCCAGAACCCGAACGGCACCACCGGGCTCACCGGCACGCCGATTTCGAGCACGGGTCGCTACGAGAAGTTCCTGCCCTCGTTCAACGCGCATGCCGAGCTGACCAGCAGCCTTTACCTGCGCGCCGCCGCCTCGAAGACGCTGATCCGCCCGGCGCTCACCGACCTGGCGTACAAGCGGACCGCGAGCTTCAGCAGCTTCCGCTACACCGACGGCAACCCGGGCCTGAAGCCCACGCTTGCCGATCAGTGGGAAGTCGGCGTCGAGAAGTATCTCGGCAATGACGGCGGCATCCTGGCCGCGTCCTACTTCTGGAAGAAGATCAAGGGCGTGGTGCAGAGCCGGCTGACCGGCGAAGTGCCCAATGTCACGGTGTACAACGCCAATGGCACGGTGAACGGCGTCTATGATTTCGACGTCTATCAGCCGGTCAATGCCGAAGGCTCGTACGATGTCAGCGGCGTCGAGCTGAACGCGGTGATCCCGTTCGGCATGTTCGCAAGCTGGATGGACGGTTTCGGCATCAACGCCAACGCCACCTTCCTCGACAGCTCGCTGACCGGCCAGTCGGACCTCGGCGTCCCGACCTCGCCGATCGGCCTGTCGGACAAGACGTACAATGCGACCGTGTTCTACGATAAGGGCCCGATCTCGCTGCGCGTCTCGTACAACCGCAAGGGCGCCTATGTGGAGCGGATCGAGCGGAACATGTATCCGGTCTATCGCAACGCCTATGGCCAGTTCGACTTCGCGGCCAGCTACCAGCTGATGCGCAACTTCCGCGTAGAGCTGCAGGGCATCAACGTGGGGAACGCGAAGACCACGGGCTACACGATGGATCCGTCCTTCCCGACCACCTACGAATTCTCGGGAAGCCGCATCACGCTGGGCATCCGGGCCCAGTTCTAAACCCTCTGACCGGGCCGGCATGCCTTGCGCGTGCCGGCCCAGCCTGTTGCTGGAGTAATGCGATGTTCTGGCTGTTCGCCCCGCTCGCCCTTGCCGCCGCCGATACGCCGGTGCGGATCAACGACCTGGTGATGCTGGGCACGCACAACAGCTACAAACAGGCGATGCCGCCGGAGCGCATGCAGCAGCTACGCGCATTCGATGCGAACAGTGCGGACTCGCTCGACTATTCCCATCGCCCGCTGATCGAGCAGCTTGACGCCGGGGCGCGCCAGCTCGAACTCGATATCTGGTACGATCCCAAAGGCGGGCTCTATGCCGATGGCTCGACCGACCCGGCGATGCAGCGCCCCGGCTTCAAGGTCCAGCACATGGCCGGGTTCGACAATCGCTCGAGCTGCCTGACGCTGGTCCAGTGCCTCACGATCATCCGCACCTGGTCGGATGCCCATCCGGGCCATGTCCCGATCCTGCTGATGTTCAACACCAACGATAATGGCCGCTTCATCAAGGGCGAGCCTTACAGCGAAGCCGCCTATGACGCGCTCGATGCCGAAGTGCGCTCGGTGTTGTCGCCGAAGAAGCTGATCGTGCCCGACGATGTGCAGGGCAAATACCCGACGCTGCGCGACGCAGTGCTCGCCAACAACTGGCCGACACTCGCAGCATCGCGCGGCAAGTTCCTGTTCGCGCTCGACGAGAGCCCGGCCAAGGGCGCGCTCTATCGCGGCGCGCGCAAATCGCTGGAGGGACGCGTGTTCTTCGTGAACACCGACGCGGCCTCCCCCGCCGCCGCTTACATGACGATCAACGAGCCCGTGCGCGATGCGGCACGGATCGCCGAGGCGGTGAAGGCCAATTTCCTCGTCCGTACCCGCGCCGACGCCAATACGCGCGAGGCCCGCGCTAATGACACGGCCCCGCGCGATGCCGCCTTCCGCAGCGGCGCACAATATATCTCGACCGACTACCTCTGGCCCGATCCGCGCTTCGCGGGCGGCTACCGGGTGACCATGCCCGGCGGCGCGATCGCGCTGTGCAACAAGGTGCGCCGTCCGCAGGGATGCGGCGCGCCGATCACCGAACCCAAGCCCCGCTGACTTTCCGGAGTATTGCCATGATCTCGCGTATCGCCCTCGTCACGCTTCTCGCCCTGGCCAGCCAGCCAGCCTTCGCGCAGGAAGCCACGCCCGACTTGTCGCGCGCGGCGCGCGGCGACGTGCGCGAGCCGGGCGGCGCACGTCGCCTGCCAGGCGATATGCGCGCGCTTTACGAGAAGCTGAGCAAGGAAGGCGACGTCCGCAACGTCATCCTGCTGATCGGCGACGGCATGGGCGATTCCGAGATCACCCTGGCGCGCAACTATGCCGAGGGTGCCGGCGGCTATTTCAAGGGCATCGACGCCCTGCCCTTCACGGGCCAGTACACGCATTATTCGCTCGATCGCGAGACCGGCAAGCCGAACTATGTGACCGACAGCGCGGCTTCGGCGACCGCATGGGCATCGGGCGTGAAGAGCTATAATGGCGCGATCGGCGTCGATGTGAACGGCAGGGCGCAGCGCACCCTGCTCGAATATGCCAAGGCCGCGGGCCTCGCCACCGGCGACGTCTCGACCGCCGAGATCCAGGACGCGACCCCGGGCGCGCAGATCGCCCATGTCGCCTTCCGCAGCTGCTACGCGCCGGCGGTGACGCTCAAGACCTGCCCGCAGAACGCGCTGGAGAATGGCGGTCTCGGCTCGATCACCGAGCAGTTGCTCAACACCCGCCCCGACCTGATCCTGGGCGGCGGCGCCAAGAGCTTCACCGAGGCTGCGACTGCCGGCAAGTGGAAGGGCAAGACGCTGGAGCAGCAGGCCCAGGCCCGCGGCTATCGCATCGTCCGCAACGCCGCCGAGCTCGACGCGATTACCCGCGCCGACGACAAGCAGCCGCTGATCGGCCTGTTCGCCGACGGCAACATGCCGGTGCGCTGGACCGGCCCCAAGGCCAGCTTCCATGGCAATATCGACCAGCCCGCGATCACCTGTCAGCCCAATGCCGATCGCACTGCCGGCATCCCGACGCTCGCGGCGATGACGCGCAAGGCGATCGGCCTGCTCAAGGGCAATCCCAAGGGCTTCTTCCTCCAGGTCGAAGGCGCGTCGATCGACAAGCAGGACCATGCCGCCAATCCATGCGGCCAGATCGGCGAAACCGTGGATCTCGACGAGGCCGTGCAGGTCGCGCTCGAATTCGCCCGCAAGGACGGCCACACGCTGGTGATCGTCACCGCCGATCACGCGCATACCAGCCAGATCGTCGGCAACGGCACCAAGGCGCCGGGCCTGACTGCGGCACTGAACACGCTCGAAGGCGGCGTGATGACGGTCAACTACGGCACTGCAGAGGAAGGCTCACAGGGCCACACCGGCACCCAGCTGCGCATCGCCGCCTTCGGTCCACGCGCGGTCAACGTCAGCGGCCTGCTCGATCAGACCGACCTGCACTATATCATCCGGGACGCGCTCGGGCTGAAGTGATCGACACGGGGCCGGCGCATCGACAGCGATTGCGCCGGCTCCGACCATGGCGTCAGCTCCGGGGATCAGCGATCCCGGCGCGACATGGATGTTATCGGAGCGACCATTGCGGGATGGACCTGATGTCCAGCCGGCAAAGTGCTTTCAGCCCGTGCTTCCGGGCATAGCCGGCGACGCGCGCATCATAGTCGTTCGCGAGCGGCTCGCCGAAATCCCAATCCGGGGGATTGAAGGTGGAATAGCCGTTGATCGTCGGCACCCGCCATTTCTCCGCTAGGAACATGGCATCGACATTGTGCGCGTAGAGCGCGTGATAATGGGGGTCGATATACGGCGTTTCGCCCGTTCTGGCGGCAACGATGTAGAAAGCCTCGCAGCCCGCAGGAGGCGCGGGGATCGCGTCGAGGGCGGCGCGCTGTTCGCGTCGGCTCAGCTCCGTCGGCCGGGCGAAATTGACCTGCTCGACAAGGAGCAGCGCGACGATCCCGATCGCGAGCCATGGGCGACGCTGCCAGATGCGCTCCAGCGTCTCGCGATGATAGAGCCCGACCAGAAGCAGGACCGGCAGCACCAGGAAAAGCTGATAGCGCAGCACCACGCGCACGCCGCTCGCGGCGGGCACGAGAAAATGGACGAGCAGCCATGGCGAGACCTGCCAGATGCGCAGGGTCAATGCCCAGCTGATCACCACCGCCAGCGCGAATATGCGGGCGGTTGGTGCCTGCCTGTCGCGGATCAGCCGCCAGGCGGCGATACACGCCAGTGCGAAGAGCAGTACCGGGAAGCCGGAATGATGCTCCCATCCCACAAACGCCTTTTCGAGCTTGCTGCCGGGCGCCGATATCGACTGGACGATGGCCCGGATGCCGCCGGCGATCCATCCCCACAGGATGTTGCGCTCCCCGACATTCACCAGGTCGATCGGCTGGACGAGGTAGGAAACCATATAGCCATGGCCACCGGTCTCGAGCTTCTTCGGCAGATAGACGAGGATGAAGGGAATGGCCGAGATCAGCGCTGCGATCAGGAAGGTCGTGGCGGTCTGCCAATGCTGCTTCCATAGCTGATACAGCGGCCGGAGCCGGTAGTTCCCGGTCGTGCCGAGCCAGCACAGCGCGAATATCAGCGTGAAGTAGATGGTGAACCAGGCGAAATAGAATGCGGTCACCAGCCAGATGCCCATGATCAGGGCGACGGCTACCGCGAACGTCCGTGCCACGGGCCGGCGCTCGATCTCGGCGCGGACCGCCAGGATCGCGAGCGAGGCCAGGATCGGCAGCAGCGCCAGGCTGTTGATCTGGGCATGCGCGGCCTGAAGGAACATGTTGTTCGAGATCGTGAACAGGGTCGCGATCAGGATCGCGATGCCCCGGTTCCAGCGCAGGACACCGCGCACGAGCCAGAGCGTCGCCGCAAACCCGATGGTGCGGAAGGTCATCGCGGTCAGCGTGTCGGACAGGAACGGGTCGAAGCCGATCCGCCAGAGCGTGTAGATCACGCCGGACAGGAAATAGCCGTCATTATAGCCGAGCGTGCCCGCATGCGGATGGAAATAGATCGGCTGGTTCCAGAACGCCGAGCCGGTGAACACGGCGTGCCAATGCTCGAGAAGGCTTATCTCGATGAGCGCGTCACCGCGATTGCCGAACCCCAGATCGAAACCGCTGAGGAAAACGTCGCGGAACACGATGAAGATAGACAGGGCATAGGCGGCGAGCGCCAGAGCGGTAAAAGCAGGTGATCCGGACAAGGTCGGGGCATGCCGATGTGCAGACGCGCGGTCCGGGGATGGTGAGGTCATGCTGTTCCCTGGAGATACGCGGATCCGGTCTGGCCGGCGCAGCTTCTAGCATTGCCGGAAGGCATTTCAACGCGGGTCTGCCCCGATCCGGACCTCCGCCCCTTGCGCACGCACCTGGATCAGCGCTGGCCGCCGATGGCCGCATATATTGGCAATACCGCCGGACAGCACTACCTCCGTAACGATGTCGCCCGATCCCCGCACCGAAACTGCTTCCCGAAGCTATTTCGGTACCTTCTCCGATCCTGATGCGATGGCATCGGCGATCGGCGGGATCAATTCGGGGGCCAGTCCGCATCCGCTCGCCGGCGCCGGCCGTAATTTCCACGCGATGCTGGCCCGCGCCGTGTTCGACGGGCTCAACATCGGCATCGGCAAATTCGCCCACGGCATCCCGCAGACCGCGGCGATCCCGAACGTCCACACCTTCATGTTCGCCACCGAGCCGGGCATCGTCCGCCAGGTCTCGGGGCGCAAGCTGTTCGGCCGGCGCATCTTCCATTTCCGCCCCGACGAGCGGACCGTCACCGGCTCACCCGCCGGCATGCCCTGGGCGTTCGGCATCATCGCCATGCCGTTCGACCTGCTCGCCGGCCACGCGCCCGATCTGATCGGGACCGACCACGGCGTGCCGCTGAACGACGACCGGATGTTCCACGCGCCCGAGGCTGCGCTGACCCGGCTCACCGACCTGATGCGCGACATGGCCGAGGTGATCCGCGATACCCCATGGGTCGTCGATGCGCCCCAGCCGGCAAAGGCGCTGTCCGGCACCATCCTCGACAGCCTGCTCGCCTGCCTCGCCGAGGGCCGGGTGAGCGCGGACCGCGCTGCGCTCGGCCGGCACCGCGACATCGTCGGGCGGTTCGAGCGCTTGGTGGAGGAGCGGCCGGAGGAAATGCTCTCGCTTGGCACAATCTGCGCGGCGGTGGGCGTGCCGCAGCGCACGCTCAACCTCGCCTGCCAGGAGTTCCTGGGCGAGAGCGCGATGCACTATGCCCGCAACCGCCGGCTCGACCGGGTACGCGAGACCCTGCTGCTATCCGATCCGACCAGCACGCTGATCACCAGCGTCGCGATGCATTACGGCTTCTGGGAACTCGGCCGCTTCGCCCAGGCCTATCGCCTGCGCTTTGGCGAGCGCCCCTCCGATACGCTGCGCAGGAACGCGCACTAGCCTCCCCCGTCCTCCTCCGCACATTCATGCCGGAATCGCATAGTGAGCCGCCGCACCCCCGTGGCAAGCGCCGGCCGGGCCATCGCCGCCGGTCCGGGGAACCGCGGCGACCTGGCTCCGACTTTCAACATGCAATTCCGGCCCGGCGAGACGGGCCGCCATCGGGGTGGGCCATGCAGCATCAGTTTCTCAAGGCACGTTCGGCGCGCCTGGTTCGCGGTTCGGCTTCGCTGGGCGCGCTCGCCCTGGCGATCAGCATGGCGCCCTCGGTGGCGCATGCCCAGCAGATCACCCAGGGCGGCGGCAACGGCGCCAATATCACCGGCCAAACCATTGGACAGGGCGGCATCGCCGGCGGCGGCGGCGGCGCCAGCAGGGGCACCGGCGGTTCGGCGGCACAGACGCCGGGTGGCACGGCGTCGGCGGGCGGCATCGGTTCAGGCGGGGGCGCGGGCGGCCAGCCCGGCACGCCCAACGACATCGCGGCGGGCGGCGGCGGCGCGGGCGGCGCTAGCGCCGGTGCGGCGGGCGGCGCTGGCGGCGCTGGCGGCGCTGGCAATGTGGTCACGGCCACCGGCAATTTCGCCTTTGCGACCGACTATCTGGGCGGTGCCGGCGGCACCGGCACGAGCGGTTCGTCCGGTGGCGGCGGCGGCGCGGGGCTCGTGCTGACCGGCGCCAATGTCCAGGTCACGACACAGGGTTATGACGTGGTCGGCGGCAATGGCGGAGAAGGTTCAGGCCAGGGCAGTGGTGGCGGCGGCGGCGCGGCGCTGGTGTTGCTGGGTGGCGGCAGCGTCACGGTCGCGGGCGGCACGGGCGGCGCCTTCACCACGATCACCGGCGGCATCGGGCAGGAATATGGCGGCTCGGGTGCCGGCGTGTTCCTCTATGACGGCGGCACGCTGACAATCCGCAACGGCAACAAGGTGACGGGCGGTGAAGGCGGTACCTTCACCCCGGACGGTGGCACCGGTGGCAGCGGCGTGCTCAGCAATCTCGGCACGGTGGTCAACGAGGGCGCGATCGCCGGCGGCGAAGGCGGCTATGGCTATTCCCGCGGCGGTGCTGCCGGCGACGGCGTGCGGGCCTGGGGCGGCACCGTCGAGAACAGCGCGACGGGCACCATCATCGGTGGCCGGGGCGGCTACAACAACAGCGACAACCCCAGTAATTCTACCGGCAGGGGCGGCGCGGGCGTGCGCCTGATGGATGGCCAGGCCGCCACGCTGACCAATGCCGGCGAGATCAATGGCGGCGCGGGTGGCCCACGCTATGCATTCGGCACCAGGGTCGGCGCGGGTGGCATGGGCGTGGTGGGTGCCGAGCATGGCGGTTCCACGATCATCAATTCGGGCATCATCCGTGGCGGCGTGAACGCATCGTCGCAGCGCAACCTTGCGATCGGCCTGTACGGCGACAACAACCGGCTCGAACTGCGGGCAGGCTCCTATATGGATGGCGGCGTCGTGGTCCAGGCCGGCGGCATCAACAATGTCCTGGCACTGGGTGGCAGCGCCGATTCGAGCTTCGACGTCACCGAGATCGGCTCCACTGCCAGCTTCAACTATTATCTGGGCTTCGACACCTACGAGAAATCGGGGTCGAGCACCTGGACGCTCACCGGCACCGGTGATCAGGACTGGCGGATCACCGGCGGCAACCTGATCGGCGACACCAACAGCCTGGGCGGCAACCTGACCTTCACCTCCGCCCCGCTCACCAGCGTCGTGGCGTTCAATCAGACATTCGACGGCAGCTATGCCGGTACGATCTCCGGCACTGGTACCATGCTCAAAATGGGCGGCGGCACGGTCACGCTGACCGGCAGCTCCTCGGTCGATTGGGCGATCAACCAGGGCGGCGTGATCGCCGATGCGAGCGGCTTCACCGGCAACGCCAAGATCCTGGCCGGCGCCTCGCTGACCTTCAACCAGGCGGGCAACGCCAGCTATGCCGGCACGCTCGTGGACGCCGGCGACCTGCACAAGACCGGCGCCGGACGGCTCACGCTGACCGGCGATTCGTCCTGGCTGACCGGCACGACTTTCGTCGATGCCGGCACGCTGGTGGTGAACGGTCGGCTCGGCTCAAGCGTCACCGTGGCCTCCGGCGCCACAGTTGGCGGCTCCGGCACTATCGGCCGCACGACCGTGCAGAGCGGTGGCCATCTCGCCCCGGGCAACTCGGTCGGCACGCTCAACGTCGTCGGTGGCCTCACGGTCGCGGCGGGCGCCAATCTCGATTTCGAGCTGGGCCAACCCAGCGGCACGGCCCTTTTCGGTATCAGCGACCGGATCGTCGGCTCGGGCGGCGACCTCGCGCTCGACGGCACGATCAACCTGAGCCAGAGCGGCAACCCGGCCGATGGTGCGGCGGGGATCGGCTATTACCGGTTGATCACCTATACCCACCAGATCACCAGCAACACCGCGGTGATCGGCACCACGCCCGGGCTCAGCAACGTCAATTACGAGCTGCAGGTCGGCGGCGGCAGCGTAGACCTGTTCATCAGCCCGTCGCTGATCCCCGGAGACGATACGCTGCAGCACTGGCAGGGCGGCGACGGCACCTGGAACGCCGCGAACACCCAGTGGCTCAACCAGGGCGGCACCGCCCCGGCGAGCTGGGCGGGCAAGTATGCCGTGTTCAAGGATGACGACGGCTATGTCGGCGGCACGATCACCGTTGCGGGCGCGCAGTCGTTCCTCGGCCTCCAGTTCGTCGACAAGGGCTATGTCCTGCGGGGCAGCGGCCAGCTGGTCACCGATCCGGCCGGCAGCGAGATCCGCGTGCTCGCCGACAGTGCCGAGATCGCCACCGAGATCACCGGCACCGGCGCCCTCATCAAGACCGAGGCCGGGACGCTGATCCTCACCGGCACGAACAGCTATTCGGGCGGCACCACCATCCAGGCCGGCACGCTGCAGATCGGCAATGGCGGCACCAGCGGCTCGATCACGAACAATGTCGTCAACAACGGCACGCTCGCCTTTGCGCGTTCCGATGAGACCAGCTTTGACGGCATCATCTCCGGCACCGGTGCCGTCCGGGTTCTGAGCGGCGACGTCACGCTCACCGCCGACAGCAGCTATACTGGCGGCACCGGCATCGCCGCGGGTGCAACGCTGCGGCTTGGCAGCGGCACCAGCGGCTCGATCGGCGGCAATGTCGCCAATGACGGCACGCTCGCCTTTACGCGCTCCGATGCCAGCAGCTTCGGCGGCACCATCTCCGGTGCGGGCGCCGTGCAGGTCCTGAGCGGCAGCATCACGCTCACCGCCAACAATGGCTATACCGGCGGTACCGGCATCGCCAATGGCGCGACCCTGCAGCTGGGCAGCGGCAGCACGACAGGCTCGATCACCGGCAATGTCGCCAATGACGGCACGCTCGCCTTCGGACGCTCGGACGAGATCGGCTTCGGCGGCATCATCTCCGGCACGGGTGCAGTGCGCATCCTAAGCGGCGGCGTCACGCTGACGGGTGACAATGGCTATACCGGCGGCACCAGCATCGCCACCGGCGCGACGCTGCAGCTCGGCGGTGGCAGTACGACCGGCTCGATCACCGGCACCGTGGCCAATGACGGCACCCTCGCCTTTGCGCGCTCCGATGCCAGCACCCTGGGGGGCAGGATCACAGGCTCCGGCGCGGTACAGGTCCTGAGCGGCAGCCTCACGCTCACCGCCGGCAACAGCTATACCGGCGGCACCAGCATCGCCACCGGCGCGACCCTGCAGCTGGGCAATGGCGGCACCACCGGCTCGATCGCCGGCAACGTCGCCAATGACGGCACGCTCGCTTTTGCGCGTTCCAGCTCCAACAACTTTGCCGGCACGGTCTCGGGCACCGGCGCGGTGCAGGTCCTGAGCGGCAGCCTCACGCTCACCGCCGGCAACAGCTATACCGGCGGCACCAGCATTGCTGCCGGCGCCACCCTGCGGCTGGGGGATGGCGGCACGACCGGGGGAATCACCGGCAATGTCGCCAACAATGGCACGCTGACCTTCAACCGCTCGGACAATGCCATCTTCGCGGGCGTGCTCAGCGGCACCGGCAGCATCCGCCAGACCGGCTCGGGCCGAACCGAACTGACCGGCGATTCGAGCGGCTTCGCCGGCACGCTCTCGGTCGCATCCGGCACCGTGGCGGTGAATGGCACGCTCGGCGGCAGCGTCACGGTGGCCTCCGGCGCGGCGCTCGGCGGCAGCGGCACCATCGGCAGCACGCTTGTGGAGAGCGGCGGCCATCTCGCCCCCGGCAATTCGGTCGGGGTGCTGACGGTTGCGGGCAATCTCACCGTCGCCAATGGCGCCAATCTCGATTTCGAGCTGGGCAGTCCCGGCGCCAGCGCGGCCGCGCCCGGAACGAGCGACCGAATCAACGTCACCGGCGACCTCGCACTCGACGGCACGATCAACCTGACCCAGAGCAGCACGGGCGCCGATGGCGTGGCGGGAGTCGGCTATTATCGGCTGATCACCTATGGCGGCGCGCTCACCAGCAACACTGCCGTTATCGGCACCACGACCGGGCTGCGCGACGACGGCTACGACCTGCTGGTCGGCGGCGGTCGGGTCGATCTGTTCATCGGCACCATCGGCGACGACACGCTGCAGCACTGGCAGGGCGGCAACGGCAGCTGGAATGGGGCGAGCACCCAGTGGCTCAACCAGAACGGCACCAAGCCGGCGAGTTGGGCAGGCGATTACGCGGTCTTCAAGGATGCGAACGGGTTCACCGGCGGGACGATTACCGTGGAAGGCGCGCAGTCGTTCCTCGGCCTCCAGTTCGTCGACAAGGGCTATGTCCTGCAGGGCAGTGGCCAGCTGGTCACCGCCCCGGGCGGCAGCGAGATCCGCGTGCTCGCCGACAGCGCGGAGATCGCCACCACGATCACCGGGACCGGCGGCATCGCCAAGACCGAGGCGGGGACGCTGATCCTCAGCGGGACGAACAGCTATTCGGGCGGCACCACGATCCAGGGCGGCATGCTCCAGATCGGCAATGGCGGGACGACCGGCTCGATCACCGGCAACGTCGCCAATAGCGGCACGCTCGCCTTTGCCCGTTCGGATGCGACCAGCTTCGGCGGCACGATCTCCGGCACGGGCGCGGTGCGGGTGCTGAGCGGCAACGTCACGCTAACCGCCGACAATGGCTATACCGGCGGCACCGGCATCGCTGCCGGCGCCACGCTGCAGCTCGGCAACGGCGGCACGACCGGCTCGATCACCGGCAATGTCGCGAATAACGGCACCCTGGTCTTCAACCGCTCGAGCAACACCGTCTTCGCGGGCGTCTTCAGCGGCGCCGGCAGCATCCGCCAGGCAGGTTCCGGCAAGACCGAGCTGACCGGCGATTCGAGCGGCTATACCGGGACGACCAGCGTCGCATCCGGCACGCTGGCGGTGAACGGCAAGCTCGGCGGCACGCTGACCGTGCTGGCGGCAGCGCGCCTGCAGGGCACCGGCACGGTAGGCAACACCATCGTCTCGGGCACCATCGCCCCGGGGAATTCGATCGGCACGCTGAGCGTCGCGGGGAACATCGTCTTCAACGCCGGCTCGACCTATGAGGTCGAAGCCGACGCAGCGGGCCTGGCGGACCGTATCGTCGCCACCGGCACTGCCACGATCAACGGCGGCACCGTCTCGGTGCTGGCGGGGGCAGGCAATTACCGGGCCGAGACCAACTATCTGATCCTCCATGCCGATGGCGGCATCACGGGCACCGGCCGCTTCGCCGGCGTCACGTCGAACCTCGCCTTCCTCGATCCATCGCTCAGCTATGAGGGCAGCAACGTCTATCTGCGGCTGCGGCGCAACGACGTCAGCTTCGCCAGCGTCAGCGCCACGCCGAACCAGGTCGCGACGGGCAATGCCACGCAGGGGCTGGGCTGGAGCAGCCCGGTCTTCGCGGCGGTGGCCAATCTCTCGGTCGAGCAGGCGCGTGGTGCGTTCGACCAGCTCTCCGGCGAGATCCACGCTTCCGCGCGCACCGCGCTGATCGAGGACAGCCGCTTCCTGCGCAATGCGGTCGGCGATCGCCTGCGCGCTGCCGACACGGGCTTCGCCATCTGGGGCAATGGCTTCGGATCCTGGGGCCATTGGGGAAGCGACGGCAATGCCGCACGCCTCAACCGGTCGGTCAACGGCTTCGTGCTCGGCGCCGACGCCCCGGTTCTCGGCAAGGCGCGGCTCGGCGTCGTGGGAAGCTATGGCCGCGCCAGCCTCGACACGCGGGCACATGGTTCGTCGGGCACGCGCGACAGCTACGAGCTCGGCATCTATGGCGGCGCGGACCTCGGTGCGGCAGCGGTGCGGGTCGGCGTGTCGCATGGCTGGCACCAGCTCGAGACGACCCGCCGGGTCGCCTTCCCGGGCTTCACCGACAGCCTCAAGGGCGAGCAGGATGCCCGCACCACCCAGGTCTTCGCGGAACTCGCCTATCGGATCGAGCTGGCCGGGACTCGCGTCGAGCCCTTTGCCGACATCGCCCATGTTCGCGTGGACACCGACGGCAGCACCGAAAAGGGTGGCGCCGCGGCGCTCAGGCTCGCCTCGGCGGACAGCGGAACCAGCTTCACCACGCTGGGATTGCGCGCCGCGCCGTCCTTCTCGCTGGGCAGCACGACCCTCAGCGTCCATGGCGCTTTGGGGTGGCGCCACGGGTTCGGCGATGTGACGCCGCTCTCCAGGATGCAGTTCGCGAGCGGTGGCGACAGCTTCCGGATCGCCGGTACCCCGATCGCGCGTGACGCCGCCGCGCTCGATGCCGGGATCGATGTGACGCTGACGCCAAGGGCAGTGCTCGGCATCGCCTATGGCGGCCAGTTCGGCTCCGGCGCCTCCGATCAGTCGGTACGCGCAAGCTTCAGCCTGCGGCTTTGAGAACCGGCTTCCCGCGCGCTCATATCGGGCGCGCGGGAAGCTGAATGAGGTTGAGGAAAGACATCACGACCACGCCCTGCTGGTTGGTCACGGTCATCCGCATCGACACGACGCCCCGGTCGGGCTTGCTGCGCGACCGGGTGACCTCGACGATTTCGCGGGTGATCGACAGCACGTCGCCGGGACGCACCGCCTGGCGCCACTGCAGGTCATCGACCTTCAGCCCGAGCAGGGGCGTGTCGCCAAAGGGCGCCTTGTCCACAAAATCGCGCATCACCAGGGCGGCGACGTGCCAGCCGCTCGCGATCAGGCCGCCGAAGCGCCCCTTCGCGGCCTCTGCCACATCGACATGCATGGGCTGGGGGTCAAACTCGGCAGCGAAGCGAATAATGTCTGCCTCACGCATCTCGACAGGACCGCCATGCCAGATCTGCCCGACCTGCAGATCATCGAGAAAAAGCGCGCCCGACATTGCCTCTCCGTTATGAACTTTCGACGGGGAAGCGGTACCTGTTTGGCCGGGCTGTGGAAATGCGCATCATGATTTGAGGCTGTCCGGGTGCCTGCGAGCGGCCTCACCGCCTCCTGGCGGTACGCGATGATGTGCCCGTAGTGGCCAAGGCCGATTGTGGTGCTGGGCGCGCCGCGGCAGGAAGCGAAAATATCCCGGACGATCGCATCGGGCTCGCGCCCAATGCCTCCATCTTCGCATCCGGCATCTAGTCGATGGCCGATGACCTGCCGCGGTTCGGTCAAACACTGTTTCAAGGCACGAACGCATCTCCGCCGCCTACCATCACCTCACCGCGCAACCGGATGTCATCCGAACCGCCACCCACCTGGAGCGCATAGGATCCCGGACGCACCCGCCAGCGACGCTCGGTTTCTTCCCACGTCGCGAACGCACGCGGCTCTATCGTCAGTGTGACCATCCGTTGCTCGCCCGGCGCGAGCGACACTTTCGCAAAGGCGCGCAATTGCCGTACCGGCTCGCCCTCGCCCCGCTCCGCCGGCGCGACATAGAGCTGGACGACTTCCTTGCCTGCGGGCCCGGCTTCGTTGCGCAGCAGGAAACGGACCTTGAGCGCCGCTCCACCCTTTACCCGACGCGGCGCCTTCAGGGCCGAGTAGCCGAAGCGAGAATAGGAAAGCCCGTGTCCGAACGCGAACAGAGGCTCCGTGCCCGCCGTATCGAATCTGCGGTAGCCGACGAGCAGTTCCTCGGAATAATCACTGCTGATCGTCGAGAGATCAGCGCGATCGTCAGCATCCGAGGCAGGAAAGGTCACCGGGAGCTTGCCCGAAGGATTGATCTGGCCGGCCAGGATACCCGCAAGCGCCTGCGCGCCTTCCTGGCCGGGAAACCAGAGCTGGAGGATCGCCGGCACCTGGTCGCGCCAGGGCATCGTCACGGCGGCGCCGCTGTTGACCACCACCACCGTGCGCGGGTTCGCCGCAGCTATGGCGGCGACAAGCTTGTCCTGCTCGCCCGGCAGCGCGAGCGTCGGGCGGTCATAGCCCTCCCCTTCGGTCGTCGAGGAGGAGCCCACGAGTACGATGGCGGCGTCCGCCCCGCGCGCCGCGGCCACTGCTTCGTCAAGCGAAGGCGCGGGCTCGCGCAGCCCGAAGGCGAGCGCCTCATAGGGCGTCTGACCGGTCGCATAGTCGAGGCGGATGCGATAGCCGCGTCCGGCCTCAAGATCGAGCGCGACGGTACGACGGAGCACCGGGAAGCCGATCACGTCGCGCGCATCCGGCACGCCCTTCACGCTCTTGTCGAGGACCGTCTTGCCATCGAGAATGAGCGTTGCGGATCCGGTGCCGCGGATGCTGAGTTCGTGGCGGCCACTGCGGCGCGGCCATAGCCAGCCGTCCCAGCGGAGCGCGGCGTAACCGACCACGCTGGCGCTCGCGACATTGCCGCTGATCCGCTTGATGAAGCGTGTCTCGCGGGCGCTGCGCACTGGCTCCCCCGCGAAGTCGGCGGCAGCGAAATAGCTGGCCTGCAGCCCGTGCTCGGCATGGCCGGCATCGGGACTGAACAGCGCGGCATCGGCAGCAGGCGGCGTTTCCTCATTGTCGACGCCCTGGACATAGGTGATCCGCACGCCTGGATAGGCTGCGCGCAGCGCCTCGAGCGGCGACGCGATAGCGTCGAACGGCACCACCTCGGAGCTCCCGCCGCCCTGCATCCGCGCGGAAGCGGCATTGGGGCCGATCACCGCAAGCGTGCGGATGTCGGAGCCGAGCGGCAACACCTTCTGGTTCTTGAGCAGGACGATCGCTTCCTCTGCGGCAGCCCGTGCGACATCGGCATGGTTACGCGCCGGCGCCGGTGCCGAGGGCGCGCGGTCAAGCACGCCGCTGCGCAGGATCATCCGCAGCACCCGCCGGGCGTTGTCGTCGATCTGTGCGATGCTCACTTCACCGGCGTCGACCGCCTTGCGCAACTTCGCGCCGAATTGCGCGGGTGGGCCCGGCATTTCGAGATCGAGCCCGGCATTGGCAGCCGGGGCCGTCGAGTGCGTCGCACCCCAATCGGAAACGACCGCGCCGGGGAATCCCCAGTCCTTTTTGAGCACGTCGGTAAGCAGCAGGCGGTTCTGCGACACATAGGTGCCGTTGACCTTGTTGTACGACGCCATCACCGACCAGGGATCGGCGTGCTTCACCACTGCTTCGAAGGCGGGGAAATAGAGCTCGCGCAGCGCGCGCTCCGAAACCCGGGCATCGACGAAGAAGCGGTTGGTCTCCTGGTTGTTCGCGACGAAATGCTTGAGCGATACCCCGATGCCTTCGCGCTGGACGCCACCGACATAGCCGAGCGCGATTTGCGCCGTGAGATGGGGATCCTCGGAATAGGTCTCGAAATTGCGGCCCCAGCGCGGCGTGCGAACGATGTTGACCGTCGGTGCGAGCAGCACGGAGGCACCGTCAGCACGCGCCTCTTCCGCGATCGCGCCGCCGACACGGGCGGCGAGCGCCGGATTCCAGGTCGCGGCGATCGCGACACCGACGGGGAACACAGTCGCGGGCTTGCCCTCGGGCGATCGCACACCGGTCGGCCCGTCCGTCATCTTGATCCCCGGCACGCCGAGGCGCGGTACACCGTTGGTCATCATCGACGAGGCGCCGGCCAGCAGCGCGATCTTCTCGTCGAGTGTCATTCGCGCGATCAGATCGTCGACGCGCGAGGTCAACGGTGCGGACACACGACGATACACCGGCGCGTCCCTTTCCTGGGCCGCCGCGGGCGCGAGCCCAGCGACGGAAGCAGCTGACAGCGTCATCATGAAAGCAATGCCCAGACCGCGCATCAACGAATCCTCGCGAGATCGGCCGCGGTCTTGGCGAGCAGCTCGTCGGTAAGCTTGCCGCCCGAATAGGGCTGAAGCTGCGTGAGGCTCAGCCCCTTGATCATCTCATATTGCGGAATCTCGAGTAGGCCGGGCAAATCTGCATTGAGAACCGCTTTCGTCGCTTCATTGGCGGCGAGTGTCTCGATCGGCGTGTCGAGCGTGTATTTCGGCGTGGTGGCAGGCGCCGCGCTCGCAGCGGGCGCGGTCTGGGGCGCGGTCTGCGGCAGCGTGGCCGCAGCGAGAGCCAGCAACATGATCATCATCGTATCTCCTGGAATTCGCCGGAAACCGGCGCTGGCGCTTCGTGACCCAGTTCGGCGGCCATCGCCTCTCGGATCAGAAACTTCTGGATCTTGCCCGTGACCGTCGTCGGAAAGGCATCGACGAAACGGATGTGGCGCGGGACCTTATAGTGGGCGATGCGCCCCTTGCAGAAGGCGCGGACTGCAGCCTCATCGCCCGATGCGCCGGGGCGCAACCGGATCCAGGCGCAGAGCTCCTCGCCCATCCGCCCATCCGGCACGCCGACCACCGCGACGTCTTCGATCGCAGGATGGCCGAGCAGGAACTCCTCTATCTCGCGCGGATAGATGTTCTCGCCGCCACGGATCACGACGTCCTTGATACGCCCGACGATCCGGCCATAGCCCTCGGCATCGATGGTCGCGAGATCGCCGCTGTGCATCCAGCCTTCGGCGTCGATCGCATCGGCGGTCCGCTCGCGGTCGTTCCAATAGCCGAGCATCACCGAATAGCCGCGCGTGCACAATTCGCCGGGCTGGCCGGCGGGAAGCGTCGCGCCGTCGCCGCCGATCACCTTGCATTCGAGATGCGGCAGCACGCGCCCGATCGAGCCCACGCGCCGATCGAGACTGTCGCCCAGCCCGGTCTGGAAGCTCACCGGGCTCGTCTCGGTCATGCCATAGCCGATCGTGACGTCACGCATGTGCAGCCGGGCGATCACGTCACGCATCAGCGGCTCGGGGCATACCGCGCCCGCCATGCATCCAGTGCGCAGCGAGGTCAGGTCGAAGCGGGCGAATTCGGGATGCGCGAGCACCGCGATGAACATTGTCGGCACGCCATACAGCGCGGTGCAACGTTCGGCTTCGACGGCGGCGAGCACTGCGCCGGGATCGAACGCCGCTGCGGGGTAGACCATAGTCGCGCCGTGCGTGATGCTCGCCAGATTGCCCATCACCATGCCGAAGCAATGGTAGAGCGGCACCGGGATGCAGATGCGGTCGTCCGGCCCCAGCGCCATACCGCGCCCGATGAAATAGCCGTTATTGAGGATATTGCGATGCGAGAGCGTCGCCCCCTTGGGCAGGCCGGTGGTGCCGCTGGTGAACTGGATGTTGATCGGATCGCCCGGATCGAGCGTGACGGCGAGCCGGTCTAGTTCGGCACCTGCACCCGGGCGCATCGCCGCGATCTCGTCGAACGCCAGCCAGCCGGGGCGCGGGCTGCCGCCGAGCCGGATCGCCGCGCGCAATGTCGGCAGCCGTGCAGCGATCAGCCGGCCCGGCTCGCTCTCGACGAGCTCGGGCGCCAGCGCCTCGATCATCTCGAGATAGGCGCTGGTCTTGAAGCGCTCGGCCGCCACCAGCGCCTTGAGCCCGACCAGGTTGATCGTGAACTCGGCTTCGGAAAGCTGATAGGCCGGGTTGATCGTGACGAGGACCAGCCCCGCACGCGCCGCGGCGAACTGCGTCAGCGTCCATTCGGCGCAATTGGGGGACCAGATGCCGATCCGGTCACCCGGTTCAAGCCCCAGCGCGAGCAGCCCCGCCGCGAGCGAATCCGCCCGCGCAAGCAGCTCGGCGAAGCTCCAGCGAATGCCCTGTGCGACCGATACGAGCGCATCCTGCGCGCCCCAGCGATCCGCGGCGCGCACCAGCGCCTCGCCGATAGTGATGTCGAGCAGCGCGGGCGCTGCCGCCCCGGTGACATGGCTGAGCGCGGGCGCGGTCATGGCTTGCCCGGTGCGGTGCAGATGAAGTTGGCCGCGTCATCCGTCGATCCCGTGCCATTCCAGCGAGCGACCTTGGGATAGGCGCACAAGGGCCGGGTACGAACCGGCTTCGCGGGCAGGCCCAGATAGCCGAACAGGTCGTTGTCGAACTTGGTCGCGACGATCCGCTCGGGCGCTGCGCCGCCCTGGCGCCAGGCGTCGATCGTGCCAAGCGCGTCGAACACATTCGGCCCAGGCCCGGCGAGGCAATGCGACATACCCGGCATCATGAACAGTCGCGCGGAATCGCCGGCCGCCCGGTTCGTCCGCTGCACGCGCGTGAAATAGTCGATCGTGTTCTCGGGCGCGATCGCCGCGTCCTGCCAGCCATGATACATCAGCAGCTTGCCGCCCCGGCCGAAGAAGCCCCGGAGATCGGGATTGTCCGCATCGAGGTTCGCGCCCTGAAGCCGCTGCGCCAGCGCATAATCGCGCGCCAGATCGAAGCGCGTCAGGTCCCAGGACGGGTCCGAGTGGACCATGTAGCGCATGAAGTCGGTTGAGAAACGGCCGTGCTGCGCGTTCGGTCCGGTGAGCCACAAGTCCCAGGTACCCGACACCGCCTCGGCACCGGGCATATAGCCCGGATAGAAGGGCTTGCCGTCCGCCGTCCGCACGCCGCGGTAGAGTGCGCGCGCCGTCTCGACCTGCGGCGCGGTGAGGCAGCCCGGCCCGTCGCCGGCCTTGCACAGGAGCACGCCCGGATCGAAGCGGCAGGCGCGCGGATCGTCGATCACCCCATCGGCGACGCCGTCCTTCGCGTCACACTGCGCGAGCGCGGCGTTCTGGAGCAGCGTAAGCTTGGCATTGGGAATCACCGCTTCGGGCCGCGCAAAGGCGATGCGGGCATCGGCGGCGAACGCGCTGGTCATCCGCGTCCACGGGATCGCCGGCGCACCGGCGACGATCGCGTCATAGTCCTTCGGGAAGCGCTGCGCTTCCATCAGCGCTTCCCGGCCACCGTCGGAGCAACCGTGGAAATAGCTCGCCGCCAGCGGCCGGGGATAATAGGCCGCCACGAGGCGCTTCGCCGCCTCGGCACCCAAATGGTTCGCGCGCCGGCCGAAATCGCGGATCTTCTCTGGCGCGTTCAAAGCCCATTTGCCATCGAGGTCGCTGCTGCCGACATGCCCCATGTCGGTGCCGACCGCGGCATAGCCGCGCGCGATGCCGCCACGCATCGTGAGCGCGGGGACCATCAGGCTGCCGCCAAAGCCGCCATTGCCCGCGCCGAGCAGCTTGCCGTTCCATGCCGCAGGGTCGGGCAGCCAGACCTCGACCTTGATCGACGAGCCGGGAACGGGCGTGAGCACCGCCTGCACGCGGCAGAAGGATGCTGCGGCGGGAAGGCCGGGTTTACCGGGTTCGGTATCGATCGTCGTTCCCTTGTCGACCGGAGTAGCCGAGACGATACGGCCGTTGGCCAAGGCGAACCCGGTGAGCGCCGCGCAGCCATCGCCCGGCCGGGCGGGCACCGGAGACAATCTCCGGCCTTCGGCGGCACTGGTGGCGGCCAGCGCCAGCACGCCGGCGGAGAGCAGATGGATCGGCTTCATTTGCGCAGCATCCCCAAGTTTTCGAGCCAGTCGCGCATCCGCGCGGTCCATTGGTCGACAGGCTTGCCCTTGCGCTCCATGCCAAAGCCATGGCCGCCCTCGGGATAGGTCACGAATTCCGAACTGCCCCCCGCCGCGCGCCAGGCGGCATCCAGCCTGGCACTGTCGCCCCGCGAGAGCTTGTCGTCATCGGCGACGAGCACGAACAGCGGTGGCGCATGTGCCGGCACCGCGATCGGATCGGGGAGCAGCCCCGGATAGATCGCCGCGGCGAAATCGGGGCGGCTGTCGCGGTGGCCGGCGGCGAGCGTCCATACTGTCACCGCTCCACCGGCGGAGAAGCCCATCAGCCCCACCCGATCCGGCTTGACGCCATATTGCGCGGCATGCGCACGCACGAAGCGCACGGCCTGCTCGCCATCCGCTGTCGCGAGCGGTCGCAGCGGCGCAACGGCGTCGGCAAGCTCTGGCAGATGCGTCAATCGGCGGATGAACTGCCCGGTGAAATCATCCTTGGTCTGCAACAACCTGTAGCGCAGCACGAAGGCAGTCACGCCCAGGCCGTTGAGCCACTTCGCCACCGCGGTGCCTTCGTTCTCGATCGAAAGCAGGTGGAAGCCGCCGCCGGGGGCGACGATCACGGCGGTGCCGTTCGCGACGGCCGGATCGGGGCGATAGACGGTGAGCGTCGCATCGCTGACGTTGCGAACGATCGTGCCGAACGGGAAGCGCGTCTCGGTCACTTCGGGAAGGGCGGGCGCCTGTCGCGGCTGCTCGGCCCAGATGCGCCGGGCACCCGGATCCTGCGGCAGCACATGCGGCGCGCAACCCATCGTCAGCAGAGCCAGTATGGCGCCCCATCGCAGCTTCTTCACGGTCATTGCCCTGCCTCCCGTGCAGCGGCGATCGCGGCGAGCGACGGGCTGCCGGCCTCCGCCATCGCCGCGGATGCGCCGATCGCCAGCAGGCGCGGCGCGGCGCCGTCCAGCCGATCCCAGCGCGGCAACCCCTTGCCATTCGGATCGCCGGTCCTCGCGAAGCTGGTCCAATAGTCCCCGACCTGCGCCGCCACCGCCGCATCGACGGCGCTCGGCTTCGCATCGCCTTTCGCGAGATTGTCGAACTGGAAGATCACATCGGTCGCATGGCCGGCACCGACGCCTTCCTTGCGCTTGCCTTCCGCGACATAGCCGAAGCGATAGAGCCAGGTCGGCGCGCCCGTCGCGGCATGCCAGCGCGCCATCGCCAATGCCGGCTCGGTGAACATCGCGTCGCCTGCGAGATAGCGCGTGGCCTTGTCGGGCGAGGCATAGCTCGCCTTGACGGCATCGGCACCCTTGCCGAGCGCCGCGAGCACCGGACCATTCACCATCGGCAGCAACGCTGCGGGGACGAAGCCCAGTTCGTCATCGTTGTTGCCGATGATCAGCGGCACCCTGGCCTCACGCCCGGCTGCAAAGACGCGCGCAGCGTCTTCGGGCACGATATCGCCATCGGTGATCGGCCCCGAATAGCGCGCATCCTCCTTGTTGAGCATGTTTATGCCGCCAAGCACCACGGTTGCGGGCAGTGCGCGCAGGCTCCTGGCATCGCCAGCGCCAGCTGCCGCCGCGAAGGCGCGGCCCTTGGCCTCCGCGTCGGACAGAACGGGCCAATGATCGCGCCCACCGCCCGAGGCGCTGATCGCCCGGGCGAACAGCCCGCGTGCCGCCGGCGCCGCCATCAGCCGCAGCACCGATTCCCCGCCCGCGGATTCGCCGAAGATCGTGACTTTCGCGGGATCGCCGCCAAAGCCCGCGATGTTGCGCTTGACCCATTCCAGCGCGGCGATCTGGTCCATCAGACCGAAATTGCCGCCCTTGCCCTCGGCGGCGAGCGCAGGATGTGCGAAGAAGCCGAAGCGGCCGAGCCGGTAGTTGAAGCTCACCACCACGACACCCCGCGCCGCCAGCCGTGCGCCGTCGGTCTCGGCAAGCGAACCCGATCCGCTGACAAAGCCGCCGCCATGGATCCACACCATCACCGGCAGCTTCGCCCCGGCGGAGGCGCTCGGCGTCCAGACATTGAGGAACAGGCAGTCCTCGCTCGTCGGCTGGCCGCTCGTCGTGACGCCGGGCATTGCATTCTGCATGCAATCATTTCCGGCCCGGTTCGCATCGCGCGCCTCGGTCCAATGCGCAGGCGGCGCGGGCGGACTCCAGCGCAGGTCCCCCACCGGCGGCGCGGCATAGGGAATCCCGAGGAATGCCACCGTCCCCTCGACACCGATGCCGCGCACCGGCCCGGCCTCGGTACGCACCTGCTGCGCCGCGGCGGGCATCGCAGCGAACAGCAACGCGCCTGCGGCCAATATCCGGATCATCGCCTGCCTCCCGTCTGAAATACGAAGCTGCCGGCACCCGTGCGATAGACGGCATAGCCGCCCTCCTCGCGCACCGGCTCGGCACCTGCCGGCGCGGTGATCGCGCCGAAGCCAAGCGGGACCCAGATCTCGCCAAGCGCATTGGCGGGGATCTCCGCAGCCAGCGTCAACCGCCCCGCCTCCACGCGCCAGCGCGACGCGGCACGGCCCTGGACGGTTTCCATCACCGCTTCCGCGCTTGGGAGCCCCGCGGGGATCGCGGGCTTCACCAGCACCGTCTTGTAGCCGGGCGCACCCGGCCGAAGCCCCGCGAGCCGCTGGCGCATCCAATCGGCGATCGACGCAAAATAATGATGGTCGCGCGAGCGGCTGCCGAGGCCCCAGCTCTCGAACATCGTCGAATGGCCATTGACGATCCACCAGCCCCAGCTTGGCTCGTCGGTGCGCGTCGCCAGCTTGTAGGCGAGATCGGCATGGCCATGGTCGCTGAGCACGTCGAGCAGGTGGCGCGTGCCGTACACGCCGGTGCGCAGCCCCTGTTTCTCGACATCGTGGGCGATCGCATCGGCGACGCTCTGCGCGCGTCCCTCTGGCGCCATGCCGAAGGCAAGCGCGAGCACATTCTGCACCTGGAGCGGCGGCCCGGCGACGCCCTTGGCATCGATGGTGCGGTACCAGCCGTTCGCGGCATCCCAGTAGCGCGCATTATAGGCCGCGCGGATGGCATCGGCGAGCGCGCGATACCGGGCCGCGTCCGCCTCGGCACCGATCACGGCCGAGGATCTGGCGAGCAGGTCGACCTCGTGGAAGAAATAGGCCGTAGTCACTGCATCGACGCCCCCGCCGCGTGCGTTGAAGAAGTCCAGGCTTCCCGGCGGCAACCATTCGCTGAGCCCCTTGGCGCGGAAGAACTCGGGCGCCTTGATGAAGGTCGCGGTATAGTCGACTAGCCGCCGCTGCATCGCATGGCTGCGCGCGAGGATGCGCGTGTCGCCGCCGGTGACGTAGAGCTCCCAAGGGAGGATCAGCGCTGCTGCGTCCCACGGCGTGGTCGGTCCCCACATCAGGTTCCAGCCCGGCGTGTCCTCATAGCCGTAATAGGGCGTGGCCGGCACGATCTCGGGGATCTCGCCCTTGTCCGACTGGGCATCGCCGAAATCATCGAGCCACTTGGTCCACACGCGCGCAATGTCGAGACTGCGCGCCGCGGCTCCCGCCGACGCCTGGGCGTCGCCGGTCCAGCCATTCTTCTCATAGGTTGGCGTGTCGGTCTGGAAGCCATGGAGATTGTTGAGGATTGTTGCGGTGGCGGCGGCGTCGATCTTGCCCAGCAGCGGGTCGGCGCTGTCGAAGCTGCCAATCCGCGCGACGTTCGAATGCACCACGCGCGCGCGGAGCGACGTCTCGTCCGGCGCGCCCGGATAGCCCTCGACCTGGACGTAGCGAAAGCCGCGATAGCCGAAACTCGGCTCCCAATGCTCGAGCCCCCTGCCCGCCAGCGTATAGCGATCGGTCTGGAGCTGGGCATCGATCAGCCCCGATGCAGGCACCACCTGCCCATCGTCGCCGAGCCGCTCGCTCGCCACCATCGAGACGGTTGCGCCGCGTGCCCCCCGAACCTCAAGCACCGGCCAGCCCGCAACGACCCGCCCGAAATCATAGACCCAGACACCCGGCGCCGGCTGCGTTACCGCGACCGGCGCAATCGTCTCGACCGGCGCGATCGGCTCCGAATTCGCAGCTACCAGCTCGCCCGTCGGCCCCGCGACCACGCGCGCAGCCTGCCAACCCGGCCCGGCGCCAGCGCGATCCCAGCCGGCTGGCAGCAGGCGTGCGTCGTAGCGTTCGCCGCGATGGATCGAATCGCCCAGCGTCGGCCCCGAGCGTGCCTGCCAGTCTGAGCCGCTGGCGATCGTCTGGCGGGAGCCGTCGGCATAGTCGATCTCGAGCTGGGCCTTCAGCGCGGGCTCAGCGTGCCAGGGGGCCGCGTGGAAATACCATTCGTTGGGATCAGTGAGCCCGTACCATCCGCGACCCAGTTCGGCGCCGATGACGTTCTTCCCGGCACGCAGGAGGCTGGTGACATCGGCGGTGTATGCCAGCACGCGCTTGTCATAGGCCGTGAAGCCAATCCCCAGCGGCGAACCTACCGCTGCTCCGTTCAGCGTGATCCGCGGCATCCCGCCCGCGGAATAATAGAGCCGAGCCCGGATGGCTTTCTTGCCGGGAGTCAGGCGGAACGCCTGGCGCAAAAGCGGCGCCGGCGCTTCGATCGGCAGCACCAGGTCGACGTTCGGTACGCCGCTCGCGACCACTAGCCCCTGCGAGGAGACGTTGCCGCCGGTAAAGGGATTATCGTTGCGCGCGAAATCGGTTGAGATCGCGGGGCCGCCGCTCCCCGATACCGCCACGGCGTGAACCACGGCGGCCCGCGCTTCCTTTGCGCTGAACCCGATCGTGCCATGGTGGTGCGTCGCGTCGTCGAGCGTATCGGCGACCACGCCGTCCAAGCTGGTGACGATGCGCGTGCCGTTTGCCTGGATGCGCAACCGGTGCCGCACACCCTTGAGTGGCGTCGCCAGCGGCACGCGCTTCAGCTGGACAATCTTCACGGCCGAGCTGGTTCCGCCCGGATAGGTGCGCAGGCTCTCGATCAGCTCGGGCCCGTCCTTGCCCTCGCGCAACGTCCAGACATAGGCATCGCCGAAGGTCTTGCCGTGCGGCAGCGCGCGGAACAGCACATCGACGGCGCTGCCGGTGAGCGTCAGGTCGGCGTCGAGCGTGACGTCGCTCCAGTCATGGTCGCGGCGATCGGGCCCGGAGATCCAGCGCGCGCTCCAGTCCGTCGGGGCGAGCAGCCCCATCTCCCACCAGCCGGGCGTGCTCCATTCCGTCGCGCGGCCATCGCCATCCCAGACCTGCACCTGCCACCAATAGCGCTGGCGCGCGTCAAGCCGCGGACCGGCATAGGCGATCTGGACATTGGCGTCGGAAGCGACCTTGCCGCTGTCCCACACATATGGCCCCGTCTTCAGCGCTTCGGCAGATGTTGCCACACGGATACGATAGGCAGTCTGGCGTTCCACCGGCGAATGCCAGGCGAGCCGCGGCGCGGGTTCGTCGAGCCCTAGCGGCGCCTCGGCATATTCGACCTTCAGCTTCCACGGATCGGTGCCCTGGCGGCCGAGCCCCGCCGTCGCCGGCACCGCGAGCACCAGCCCCGCCAGCAACGGCAGGAGATAGCGGTGCCACCGCGCACTGCCATCGCTCCTGCAGCTCGATATGCGTATCGCCGCCAACTTCCGCTTCCTAGAACTTCGTCCGGATACCAAAGGCGAACATCCGCCCCAGCGTGCCACCGTTGGTGTAGCCCGGCGCGCTGTTCAGGAACGGCGGATCCCGATCGAACACATTGTCGATATTCAGCGTCAGCGAGGTGTTCTTGACCAGGCTGCCGAGATCATAGGCCAGGAACAGGTCGACGGTGTCAAAGGCCGAGACGCGCGTCTGCGGTAGCACGCCACCCAGCGGGAAACCGCTGCGATGGTTGAGCGTAGCCTGGCCGGTAAATCCGCCGACCTTGCCGCCCAGGCCCGCAGTGAAGGTCAGGCGCCCGGTCCCGTTCTTCAGATCGTCGCTGAACGGGCCGCCCTTGATCGTCTGGGTCTTGCGGCCGAGCGTATAGGTTCCCGCGAAGCTCGCGTTCAGCGAACCGAACGAGGTCTCGTGAACATAGGCGAGGTTGAAGTCGATACCGTCGGTATGCACCGCGCCCAGATTGGCGCGGGTCGCGAGGAACATCACATAGGGCGAGCCCGCCGCATAGAGCGCGGCAAGGCTCGGCACACCGTCGATCCGCAAGCTGCCCGCTGCTGCCGTCGCCTGCGCAAGCGTGGGATTGAGGATGTAGAAGCTTGCATAGTTGGGATCGGCGAAAAGCACCGGCGAGGTGAATGGCGGCACTGCGATCGCATCGGTGAAGCGGACGTTGAAATAGGTCGCGCTCAGCACCAGCCCGCGTGCGAAATCGGGCTTGAAGTCGAAGCCGAGCGACCAGGTATCGGCTTTCTCGGGCTTCAGGTTGGCGTTGCCGCCCGCAATCGCGATCGTGGGACGCAGGATGTCGAACGGCGAGCTGTTCGCCGCGCGGAACGGGCTGAACGGAATCACCTGCACGCGCGAGTCGACCGAATTGCCGAGATCTGCGAGGCTCGGCGCGTGGAACGACGTTCCATAGTTGCCGCGCAAGGTGAGCGAACGGACTGGACGATAGGTGACGCCGATCTTGGGATTGGTCGTCCCACCCACGTCGCTATAGTCGTCATAACGCACAGATCCGGAGATCTCGAGGCTGTAGAGACCCGGCGAGCGATTGCCTTCGCCGACGATCGGCACGAGCAGCTCGCCGAACACCGACTTCACGTCGCGATCGGCAAAGGAACTGGCCCCGGTGATCGCTGCGGCGGGTCCGCTTCCGGTGAAGGAACGGATATTCTCATAATGATATTCGGCGCCTGCTGCGAGGCGAACTTCGCCGCCCGGCAGCGCGAACAACGGGCCGTCGAGCACGGCGCGGCCTTCGGCGAGCTCCTGCGTCGCCTGACCGTAATTGACGAAGTCGTTGATCTTCGCGAGCACGCTTGGGGCAGTCGCGGACAGATTATAGGGATTCAGCGCCGTCGCTATGGTCGTCCCGCCCAGCGCCGCGGTCACTGCGCTAGCATTGATCGAATCCTCGGTCGTCTCGTTCTCGCTCCGCCCCAGATTGGCGCGCGTGCGCAGCTGCCAGCCACCGCCAAGGTCGAACTCCATCGAAGGCGTGATGCCGTAGGAAGAGAAGCGCGCCGGGCTGACGTTGCTCGGCCCGAACACTGAATCGAACGACATCGCCACGGTCTGCGAAAGCTCGGTGCCGATCCGCGAGAAATAGGGGTTGAGGATCGTGATCGTGTCGCTCTGCGTCGATTGCGCGCTGCGCGTCACGGTATCGCGCTGCGACCAGTAGCCGGTCAGCGAGAAATGGACCGTATCGCTCAATTCCTGCGTCAGCCCGGCGAACACGCTGTGCCGCCGCTCGCGCGGAACGATGTCGGCATAGTCGGTCTGGTCGCAGCGGTTGATCGTGCCCGGCACCTTGCCCGGCAACGCATAGGGAATGCCGCCGATCAGGATATTGGCGGGCGTGCAGGCCGTGCCACGGTTGTCGTTGCCGCCACCCGCGCGATTGTCCGCAGTCACATAGTCTCGGTTGATGCCTAGGATATTGTCGTGCCAGGCATAGGCATAGGAGGCGAAGATCGATCCCGATCCCCAGTCCTTGCCCACGATCACGCTGCCGTCGAACGACTTGTAGTCGTCCGCTATTCCGTAGCGCGCGTTGATACCGATGCCGTCGTAGCGCTTGCGCGTGATGAAATTGATCACGCCCCCGATCGCGTCCGATCCATAGATCGACGAGCCGCCGTCGGGAATGATCTCGACGCGCTCGATCGCATCGGGCGGAATGATCGAGGGGTCGACCGAGGTCTGCAACACGCCCGCGCCGACCAGGCGGTGGCCGTTCATCAGCACCAGCGTGGTCGACCCGCCCGACGCCCCCAGATTCCGAATATTAGGACGCACGATCGGCAGGGCATAGCTACCGGTGCCGATCGGCACCGTTCCGAAATTGCCTGCCTGCGGAATCTGCGCGAGCAGATCGTTGGTCGACACGGCTCCCGACGCCACTACGGCTTCGCGATCCACGCCGATCACATTGGTGCCGACCGGCGCAACCCCGCGGATCAGCGTTCCCGTGACCACGATGTCGCCACCCCCGCTGCCGTCTCCCGTGACATCCTGGGGCGACTTGCCGGTCTGCCCGCCAGGCTCCGCTGGAGGCGCGCTATCCTGCGCATATGCGACACGCCCGCCGCCCAGCACCAAGGCGATCGCCGCCGCCGAGACGCCGAGGCGCAACAAATGAAATCCCGCGGCACCGCGGCCCGCAACTTCTCCGCTCATCTCATCCTCCCCGATGGCCGGATCCCCGGCTCTATTCGGCTGGAGTGGCGCAAGGCGCCGCCCCTATCCCCATTCGTGCCCCGCTTCTTTGAGGCGGTTTGCACGAGTCCGGGTTACGGCTTCCGGGACGTTGCGTCAATATTTTTAAAAGAATGTACCGTTATTTACCTGACACCCTGCCGGCGGCGGCGATCTCATCGCGAAATGCGCCTCGCGCGGCAGAGAGCTGAGCGATTGGACAGCCGGTCGAAAGCGCTCGGATCTGCTTCCCGATAAATACCGCCTGCATCCGCATCGCATCGAAAACGGCGACGTCCGGATTGAGTTGGTCGAGTTGGCGGCGCCACGCTTTCGCCTGGTCCGCGATCACGCTCCACACGGCCGAGCGCAGGTCCGGCCGCCGCGCCGATTCAAGGCCGATTGAATAGATTGCGATCGCGGCGCGACCGTGCTGCGTCACTTCGCGGACGAACACGGCGGCAGTCAGGTCGGCGAGTCCGTCGAGCGTCACCCCCGCCGCCCCAGCCGAGCCCACCATGTCACGGTAGCGGTGCTTGGAGCGTGCGAACAGTTCGGCTTCCGCGGCTTTCAGCAGGCCGTCGATCGACCCGAAATGATAGGCTGGCGCCGCAATGGTAAGCCCGCATTCCTGCGCCACGGCCTTGTAGGTGACGGCGCCCGCACCGTTCGCCACGAGCAGCGCGATCGCGCCCTCCAGGATGCGCTCGCGTGTCTCACGCGCCTTGGGCGTGCGTCGCGCGGGCGGGAACGGCCCAGTTTCCGGCGCCACATCGCGCGGCGCCCAATCGACGACCGGATCTGCGCCCGCAGCGAAAACTGCGACAACTTGCGCGGGCGTGAGCTCGAGCGGAAGCGTGATGAACAACAAGCCGATGGCAGTGTCGATTCCCGACACGACCGCCTCATCGCTCAACTCACCGTACATGGCACGCCCAAGATCGCTCCACGCCTCGAACAGCTTACCGAACCATTCGTCCGCGATTGCGTGGCCTTCGGCGGTACGCGCAGCCTCGAGGATGATCTCGCACCACGCGAGCGCCAGGCGCCGATATCGGCCGGAAGCGTTGGTCAGCAGCTTGGTGACAAAGGCCCCGAGATCGGGCGCATCGCCCTTCCCACGGCGCTGACGCAGAGCCGCACGACGGAAAGATTCGACATAGCCATCGAGCAGGCGTCGTGAAGCATCGGCGATCATCTCGCCCTTGGTGGCATAATGATAGGTCGTCGCGGCAAGCGACACGCCCGCCCCCGCGGCAACCAGGCGATGCGTAACGCGGCTCGAACCCGATTCGGCTAGCAAGGTGATGACGGCGTCGGCTATCCGGGCTTTGGTCCGCCCCGCGCGCGCGGGGGATCCCGGCTGTCGCTGCTCTCGCACCGACCCGACGGTCGCCATGCGGTCGCCTGACCCAACGTTCTTCGGCTTCACCAAACCATATTCCTCAGCGCTACAAGGGCACTAGTCTTCGCGACGCTCCGATGATGCGCGACACGCCATCATGCTCCTTCGAAAAGGAGGCCACAAATTACACATCGCCAATCAAGCATTTCATTTTAAACGAATGTACAATAAATTCCATCCGGTCGAACTTGAGAATCGGCGGATTCGGGCAAACGATCGACCAGCCGTGCGGCGGGCGCGAACGACAGCGTGATCAGCAGGCTGCCACCGCCTCCAGATGGCCGCGTAGCGGATCGTATTTCGCCATGTGCGGCGGATCGGCGAGGGAAGCTCCATGGCCGCTGCGCCATGAACCGGCCAACCTGCAATATCGTCGACTTCGTCGCGGATGCCGGCATCCTTTCCGCAGCCGATGGCGCCAGGACGCTGATCACGCCGACCTTCCGCACCTGCTCACGCGCGCTGGCGAGATCAGGATGATGCAGTGGCAGCGTCTCAAGCTGGATCGTGCAGAGTGGATCATTCCAGCGGCGATCATGAAGATGCGGCGAGACCGCAAGGTGCCCTTGTCGCGGCAAGCGTTAGCCATCATCCGTGCAGTCGAACCAATCTGCCGTGGAAGCGAGTTCGTCTTCCCGACATTTTACTCGATGCGAATTCCTATCTCGGAGAACACGATCAACCGAGCGCTGGTGCGCCTAGGCTTCAAAGGCACGATGACCGCCCACGGCTTTCATTCGACGGCAAGCACCCTCCTCAACGAAAGCAAGCTTTGGGATCCAGACGTGATCGAACTGGCGCTGACTCTCAAGGATCCGAATTCCGTGCGCTCGATCTACAATCGTGCGATCTACTGGGAGCAGCGGGTGAAGATGATGCAGTGGTGGAGTGATCGGCTCGACGAGCTGAAAGCGTTCTCAAGCCAGGCGGGCTTCATCGAATCCAGGCCCCTATCCGAGCCCCAATTAGGCTCCCCCCGATTTCGGGTGAACGGCCACGAGCGCTGCCGAACTAAATCGGCAAAAAATTCAATTATGTTAGATGGTTAGACCGCCCTCGGCGAGCCTCGCCGAAAGGGTGTTTGGTGCCCAGAAGAGGAGCGAGCCCGGGCGCAGGAGTGGTCAGTCGGCTCGCTTCCGTGGGAGCGGCGGGATTAAATCCAGTGTTTTCAATGTAGGAAGGCTAGAGTCAGAAGAGCTTTCTACGGGGCGCCGTAAGCAGTTGATTTCACAGTCGAATAGTCGACTTCAAAATCGCCGGAACCATCAATATCACAACGCGAATTGGTGGAAAAGGGTGGATGTTGGTGGACACGTGGCACAGGACGACTGCTATCACCAGCGTTCCAGTTTTTTATCTGGGAAATCGCGCGCCTAGTCCATCCGCTGGACGATCTCATACTCCATGTCGTGCAAGCGGAACCGCGTTGGCTGCTCGCCGTGGTGGTGGCGGACGGGCGCCCCGACCACGTGCTGACGCAGAAGTGCGAAGAGACCATTCAGGGTCCTGAGACTGCCCTGCCTTGCGATCATCACCTGTCCAGCATTGTAGAGCTGCATCCAAGTTGCGTACGCCACATTCTCGTCGATGGCGGCTCCGGCCAGTGGGTAGGCGTGGTGCCTGGCGACGACAAGTTTTCGAACCCTTGTTATTCTGGCGTTGCGGGGGAGACGGAAGGCATTCCGCAAAGTGATCTCGTCGGCGGTGTCGAGCCATGCCGCTACCACGTCGATCCAGCCCAGACACTCTCGCAGAAATCGCGGCATTCTCGAGTTTTCTGCTTTGAGATCCGGCCCGGGTGTGTCCTGATGCTTGAGCTGAAATAGCATGAGATCGCCATAGACGGGGTCGAAGGCAACCAGATCGATGTCAGTCAGGACCCTGCCGCGATGCCGGAGCTTTATGTTGGCCCGGCAGGTCACGTCCGGGAAAGTGGACCTGAAGAATTCCGTTATCGCGCGCTGAAGTGACGCTTCGCGACCTCGCTGGTTCGATGAATAGTCAGCCGGAAAGTTTTTTCGAAGGGATTCTAGCAGAAACTCCATCTGGCGTGCCCGGCCGCTCACCAGCTTCACGATCGAAGTTGAGGCGAACTCGATGACGACCGGAAGCGGGGCGTGCGGCTTTGAAGCTACACCAATATTCTGCCGGGTGAGTGCCACGGTTTCGAACAGCTGCTCGGCTTCGCTTCGAGAGGTTGCGGTGTAGTGGGCAAATCTCGCACCAAACTCCTCCAGAGCACGCCAGAGATCGTCGATGAATTCCTCGCGGTCGGCCGATATCGTCAGCACATTACCCCTGGGAATGTCGGGGTATTTCACGTTCATGGCTGCTGCAAATCGTTCATGCTTGAGGGCAAAGGAAACGACGATTGCAGCGCTCATCAAATATTTCAGGTAGGTTATGCCGCCAAATTTTCTAAGCTCGTTGAAAGAGTCGAATTGTGGAGTTCCACATATATGGCCCCAAGCGATAGTGAAGAATATATCGTCAAGAAACGGATCTGCGTTGTACCCCATGAACTGGTCTCGCCAGACGTAAACATTGTCGGACACCGATTTCTCGATCCTCTCGGATCTCATTTTTCCATCCGGAGTCTCGAACAGATACTGATCAATGATCTGTTGCAGGTTGCCCCGATAATGTTCCTCGACCTCCCTCTCGTGAGCCTGCGCGTCGCTGATTCTTGACGGAAGCTCGAAGCGGAAGCGCTTTGCATCGCCCCTTGTGATCGTCGACAGGCCAGACCAGGTCATCTGAACAGCGCGGCGCCCATGCTCGATGAAACCCAGCGTCGTGGCCAGTTCGGCAACTTTTGCCGCCAGCTGTTCGGACCGAGGCATCGTGATCGCGGGAAACGGAAAATCTGAATGCAGGCCAATCATGAGGATGACCAGCCGCCTGAGGCCCATCGAGAGATAGTAGAATGAAGGTGCGAGCTCTTCTTCGAGGCCATTCTCCGCAATGAATGTCTCGTGAAGATCAAGTTCTTTCAAGGCGACGGCGAGAAGGATGCCACGCTGGTCGTGTGCAAGCTGCTCCGAGACTCGACTCTCCTCTTCAGAGAGACCTTGCAGAAATTCCGCGATCCAGGCCCTCTCGTCTCCTGAAAGCGCTACCGTTTCGCCGGGTTGGGCCATACTCACAGCACCAGTACAGTTGTCGGGGAGCCTCGCTGAACCGCAGGCCATTTGGGGGGGCGATGGTGACAGAGAATCTGCGCGACTTCTACGATCGGCTAAACGAAGCGGAGCAGCATCTTTCCGCGGAGGTTGCGGCTGACCGCATCGGTCTCCTCATGCGAATTGCCATCAACGAGCTCGATCTCGATTTCGAAGGCTTCCATCGAGGAACTGCGTCCGAAGAGGTGGATCAGGAGCGGTCCTACATCATCCGCATGGGCGTGGTGCGGATTATCAAGCTGGCCATGGGGGCGCATCGGGAATTCGAGGCACCTGCCATAACAATCCAGCGCGATCACAGATATTCGGGACCGGTCTTGCAGTTGATCGCCATGGCCGGGACGATCGAACATGGCCGGCGCGTGGGGCAGAGCCTCTCTGCCGTCGGAGGCCGTATCGAAAGGCTGGAGGACAGCTTCCGGATCATTCTTCCGTCAAGGCTCCCCGATCTCGAACTGCACGAACGCGAGCTGGCGCGCTTTCACGTTGGAAATCATCGCTCGTTCCTCTCGCAAAGCTATGAGGCCGTCGTCGGCGGGAAGATCGGCGACGAAGTGAGAACGCTGCTGAGCGATCTCGTCTATCCCTTCGCGACGCACTTCATCGGCTACGAGGCTGACCCCACGCTCGACTTCTACTTCTTCGGTCATGCCTATACCGACATGCTGCTCGCAAAGGGCTATGACACGTTCCATTTCTCCACAACTTTCGGCGGCATCACCTTCTCGAATTTCAAGCTTGCTGCGACCTTCATCGTGTCCATCGGGATGAAGCATCGTGCCTTCGTGCGCGCGCTCATGGAAAAGGTGCCTTCGATCCGGATAGAGGATGTGCTCACCGTGTCGGTCGAGACCTCCGGCTATCTGGAGAGCCTGCGCGACTTCATCAATGAGTATGGTCAGCAGTTCAAAGGCCATGTGCCGGTCACGGACGAAGATGTCCGAATCATATTCGACGTACTTTCGATCAGCCGGCGCAATCTGGCCCTGCTTGACCGACCGGGCGCGCCGATACCGCCGCTGATCCAGTGTTCCGATGGCCATGTCATCCGGCCGCTGGCCGGCGCAACAAGCGACGAGGTCATGCTCTTCCTCCTGAACGCGCTGCAGCAAAGCTTCCCGAAGGAATATGACCGGGCGCAGCTTGCGCGCGAAGGCGTCATGCAGCGGGCGGTGGAAAAGGCCGTCCGTGAAGTGCTCCCTGCACTGGAATATCGCGGAAACATCAAGCTGCGGCAGGGCGGGAAAATGCTGACAGACCTGGATCTCGTGATTGTCGAGCCGTCGTCGGAGCGTGTCGTGCTCGTGCAGCTGAAGCATCAGGACCCCTATGGCGCTGACCTCGCCACAATGCTTTCGCGAACCGGTCGGCTCAATCAGCAGGTCAGCGACTGGCTTCGCAAGGTGCGATCATGGCTCGCCGCTGCCAGCCCCTCCGAGATCCGAGCTACCCTCCGACTTCCTTCCGGTACGGCGAAGCCAGAGGTCAGCCTGCTGGTTCTGACGCGGCATTACGCGCACTCGCTGCGCAACGTGGTCGACCGGAGTGATGCGATGTTCGCGAACTGGAACCAGCTTGTTACCGCAACCGCACGACTGCAGGAGCGCGGAACCAGCGCCCTGGGACTGGATGATCTCCTGGAGGAGCTGAAGGATCTCAGTATTCCCGAGGAGGTTGAATATCTGCCCGAGCCGACGAGTTCCTGGGGTGTGGGAAACCTTCGCTTCACCATCGAGCAGGAAGAGGATTGAACCAATGACCGGATCGGCGCGCGCAGCCAAGGCGCTCTTCGGCTTTGTCGGCCGAAGGTCGGATGCGCACCCGTAACGCGAAGTGCTACGACGGGATCGACAGTCTCTCGCAGGAAGGACTGACAAGCGCCCAGGCGGCTTCGATCACTTCCTCGAAAGCAAGTTCGCTCAGATCGAGCGATGCAGCATATGCGCGCCACTGCGCCCGCTTTGCATCGTCGACGATCATGGCATCTGACAGGCCGGGCGGCCTTTCAGCGGGGATGGCCGTTCCTCGTCTCTCGAAGGTCGCGCGGATCGCGGCATCCAGATCGTCGGGAGCTATTTCCAGCGCTCTCGGTATCGCCCAGAGATCGAAATAGTCTTTCATCCGGCCATTTGCGACTCCGAGCGCAACCATCGCCTGAAACTTCTCGGCGATGACCGACGCGGGAGAGTAGATCCTGATCTCTGGCTCATCCATGCCGAGCATGGAAGGATAAGCCATGGTCCTGGCGGCGTCGGCGAGCGCGTCACCGAACCCGATATCGATCGCGACCGGTATCCGGCTCTTTTCGAGATAGGCATCGGTACGCAGCCGCACGCCGCCATACTCCATCTCCTCCCTGATGACCGCGGTCCTCAGGCTTTCAGTGTCGAAGACCAGTCCGTCACCGGTGTCGACCGACAGAAGGTCGGCGAAGACTGCGCGCAAGTGCTCTGGATCGGCGTCCCCGTGGCCGAGGAAGTCCGCATCTCGCGTCTCGCGCGAGCCGCTTTCGATCCACAGCGTGACGAGCATCCCGCCCTTCAGGATGAAGGAACCGCGATGTTCGGAGATCGACAGGCGGTAGAGCAGCCGCTCGAGTGCATAGCGGACGAGCAACACATCATAGGCTCGCCCTTCGCTGCGAGCGAGATTGAGCAGTCGCTGCTTCACCGATGCGGCGATGTTGCCTGGTGCCTTAGCCATTGGAAGTGAGAGCCTCGAGATACGGCCGCATGATGTTCCATGCATCACCAGCCATCGCCGCGTCCGCGATCGAGGCAGGAGTCGCCTTGCGCTGGTCCAGCGTGGCACGAAGCGCTTCCACCGCCACGGATCTGTCGACCAGCTTTCGATTGCGGAAAACGTCGGCGAGCGTCTTCGGAACGGAGTAGATGGGGACCTGTGTTCCGGAAATCATGTGATGCTCGATCCCCTGCTGCATGTATCGGTCGCGAAACTCGACGATACGAATCGGGGGATAGGACGATGTCGGGGCGCTCCAGTCCTTGACGCTGACCGCCATCCAGACCTTGCGCGGCATCTGATCGGTCAGTTCGTGATAGGCCAGCGCAGATACCATCGCCACGATGCCTCTGGGCACTTTCTTCGCAGCTTCCGCCAGCGCCTGGTGCGTGTCGATGTCGCCGTCGGCGCACTGATACAGGCCACGAGATATGCGGACGAGCTCGCCTGATGCGACGGCGCGGGATATCGTCTTCGGATCAATGCCTTCGCTGCGAAGCTCATATGCCCGCACGATGGGGCGCTGCATCAGAAGCTGGCCAAGCAGGGCGCGCTGGGATTGCTGCTTGTCGCGCACGTGTCACATATCCTGGGTCTGGTTTCATTGAGACCCAGGATATGTGACGCCTGAGGATGTCACATATCCTGGGTTTGTATCGGATGAGACCCAGGATATGTGACATTGCTGCCCATATCAATCCATTGCCGCTCTTGACCGAACAAGAGCGCTTTCGAAGCAGATTTCCTCCGACCGAAGCCAGGGCACGAGGTCATCCAGAGTCGATGCCGCGTAGGGTTTGCGAAGTCCGCATTCCCAGACCACCGCCGCCCGCCATCCCAGCGCCTGCAACGTATCGACCGCCTGCCGATCCCGCTCGACATTGCGTTCGAACTTGCTTGTCCAGAAGTCGACATTGCTCGCCGGAGACGTGCACCAGTGACATCCCTGGTGACGATGCCAGAAGCAGCCATGCACGAATATCGCCGCTCGACGTGATGCGAGGACGATATCGGGTCGACCAGGCAGCTTCGACGCATGCAGCCTGTATCTGAACCCGGCACCGTGCAGCGCCTTGCGCAGAAAGGTTTCCGGCCGCGTGTTCGCGCCCCGGATGCCTGACATCATTCGCGACCGCGTCGCGGCATCGACTATGTCGACCATGGAGAGCGACCTGTCATTCTGCGCCGATGATGGTAATCAACATCCCTTTGCCTGACCTTCGGAAAGCGTGCGAGTCTTGCCAAGATATTCGGTCGTCGACATTTTTGCAGGTCCGGGCGGGCTGGCCGAAGGATTTTCGAGCGTCCCGGGCGCCGATGACGAGCGCGCCTTCAGCATCGCGCTGTCCATCGAGAAGGAGGCGTCGGCTCATGAAACGCTCCGGTTTCGCAGCTTTCTGCGGCAGTTCGACAGTGCGCTTCCGGATGCCTATTATGATTTCGTCAACGGCAAGATCCCTGAACCTGACTGGGCGTCGCTCCATTCGAGCGAGTGGGACGCCGCCAAGGAAGAGGCCTGGAAGCTCGAGCTGGGCAAGGACGACTCGGCAAGGCTGGATGAACGCCTCGATGCGATCAGAGCAGAGAGCGATGGCAACGTCATCCTCATCGGCGGACCCCCGTGCCAGGCGTATTCACTCGCCGGCCGATCGCGAAATGTCGGCAAGGAAGGCTACGAGCCCAGCAAGGACGAGAAGCATTTCCTGTACCGCGAATATATCAGGATTCTGGATCGACTGAACCCGGCCGCCTTCGTCATGGAGAACGTGAAAGGCATGCTTTCCTCGTCGGTCGACGGCGAGAACCGCATATTCGACCAGGTTCTGCGCGACCTTCGCGGCGATCGCGACGGCGGCAGAAAGTATCGACTGATCGCGCTCGATCCGAGAAGCCGGCAGCAGCTTGATCTGGGGCGCTTCGAGCCGCGCGCGTCCGATTTCATCGTGCGAGCAGAGGATTTCGGGGTCCCGCAGGCACGCCACCGGGTCATCGTCGTCGGCCTGCGCGCCGATCTCGCCGAGGATCTGCCGGACAGGGCTCTGGCTGATCTCATGATCCGGCACAGTCTCAAGACAAGCGTCGGTCACGCCCTTTCCGGAATGCCGCGCCTGCGCAGCGGACTCAGCCAGGAGCCTGACAGCCCCGAGGCATGGCGAGGCATCGTTCAGACGGCGATGGCCTTTGTCGCCGAGCTGGACACCAGCCTCTCCGACGAACTTCATGAGGAATTCGCCACCCGCGCCAGCGCATATCATCGCAGGTTCGCGGCCTTGAACGATCTCCCGAGCCGGGAGGGAAGCGGAGTCGGCATATCGGATGACTGCCCCGCTGACCTTCGCGACTGGCTGACCGATGCCCGCCTCGAGACGCTTCCGAATCACGCGACGCGCAGTCACATGGGAAGCGATCTTGCTCGCTACTTCTTCGCGGCGGTCTTTGCCGAGGTCGTGGGCAGATCGCCCAAGGCGTCGGACTTCCCCGAGGAGCTTGCACCGGCCCATGAAAACTGGACTTCGGGCAAGTTTGCCGACCGTTTCCGAGTTCAGCTCGCCACGGGACCCTCGACGACCGTAACGAGTCACATCTCCAAGGATGGCCACTATTTCATCCATCCCGATCCGCTGCAGTGCCGGAGTCTGACCGTCAGAGAAGCGGCACGGCTTCAGACCTTTCCCGACAACTATCTGTTCCGCGGAAATCGGACCCAGCAGTATACCCAGGTCGGCAATGCCGTGCCCCCCCTGCTGGCGCGCTGGATTGGCGAGGCGCTGTACGCAATTCTCACAGCTCGAAGAGACCAGACCGCGGACGCCGACGAGGAAGTTCTGCTTTCGCAGACCGGCTGAACTTGCGTCTGCGTCGCGACTGACGCCGACCGGATTCCGCAGCAATTCGAAACGGCTGCAATATGACTTGTGGCCGCTCGGCACGGTGTGCAGAACAGATCCGGAGAGGGACTCGAACTTCGGGTCAGGGGGGGCTTCGTGGCATCGGCTACTCAGACAGAGGCATTCGCCAGACAACTGCGCGCGCGACTTGCGTCGGCGGCGGATGTTGATGACGCTGCCCGCCTGGTCAGGCTCGATCTGGAACCTCTGATGGGGTCATTCTCTCCGGAGAACGAGGAAGATTTCGCCGCCGCGATCGAAAGCGTGAGGGCTTCGATCCGTCCCGTCGAGATACTCCGCGTCAATTCCATGTTTCGCGTGCGACAGCAATGGTATCGCGGTCCGGCGGAGGGGGATCGGCACTGGCCAGCGCTGCGGTCCTACCTTGTGGATTCGAAGGGCTGGTCGCCGGAGACCGTGGACGAACGGATTGGTCCCGCATCGAACGAGATCGTCTCGCTGCTGGACAACCCCGCCACGGACAGCTTCGCGTGTCGCGGTCTGGTCATCGGGCACGTGCAGTCGGGCAAGACCGCAAACATGACGGCAGTCATGGCAAAGGCGATCGACGCGGGATACAATCTTGTCATCATCCTGGCGGGTCTCACCAACAAGCTCCGCAAGCAGACCCAGAGCCGGATGCAGAAGGATCTGGTCGATCGGCTGCGCGATCGCTGGCAGCTGCTGACGACCGAGGACGAGCAGGGTGACTTCAGAATGCCGCCCAATGGCGGTTTTCTGGCGCCGGCGACCGGCACGGTACAGCTGGCCGTCGTGAAGAAGAATGTTGCTCCGCTGGGTCAGCTCCTGGCAACGCTCGATCGCACCCTGCCTGCCGTGCTGCGGCGTCTTCGCGTCCTGATCATTGATGACGAATGTGATCAGGCGAGCGTCAATACCGCCTCGGGCGAGTATGACATGACACGGATCAACGAGAATATCCGGCTGATCCTGAAGAAGCTGCCTGCGAATTCCTATGTCGGGTACACGGCGACCCCGTTCGCAAACGTGCTGATCAACCCCTTCCCCGCCGGTGGCGGCGAGCTCGACGACCTGTATCCGAAGGACTTCATCACCGCACTCCCGACTCCCGACGGCTATTTCGGCACCGAACGTCTGTTCGGAAGGCCGCCGGTGGATGCCGAAGCTCCACTGCCCGAGGAAGAAGGCCTGGACATGATCCGGGACATTCCGGACGACGATACGCTTCTCCTTCAGCCGCCGAGCCGGGCGGAGAAGGATGCGTTTCAGCCGCGCATGCCCGCGTCGCTGGAGGACGCGGTCCTCTATTTCCTCGCATCCTGTGCTGCGCGCCGTTTCCGCGGTCACTCTGCCAGCCACATGTCGATGCTCATCCACACATCGGCCTATGTGATCATGCATGATCGGCTGGCCACGCTGGTGAAGGCGTGGCTGGAGGTTGTGGAGGATCAGCTTGTCGACCCGGCCTCCGTGCTAGCCCGGCGCATGCTTGATCTATGGCAGTCCGAGCAGCTGCGGATTCCGGAAGGCGTCTGCGCTCAGCCCCGGGTAACCGGGGAGCAGCTCATGCCGTTCATGGCGGAAGTGCTCGAGGCTCTCGAGGTGCCGGTTGAAAACGGCGTGAGCGATGACCGGATTGATTATGACGGGCCACCAAGGACCTACATCGTGGTCGGCGGATCGATCCTTGCGCGCGGCCTGACGATCGAGGGGCTTTGCGTCAGCTATTTCCTGCGTACCTCCAGCCAGTATGACACGCTGCTGCAGATGGGTCGCTGGTTCGGCTATCGCCCGGATTACGAGGACATGCCGCGGATCTGGATGACCGAGGCTCTTTCGACCGCCTTCCGTTCGCTTGCGCTTATCGAAGCCGAGATTCGCACGGACGTGGCCGAATATTCCATCCGGCACAGCACGCCGATGGAGTTTGCGGTGCGCGTGCGCTCGATTCCGGGAATGGCGATTACCGCGGCCAGCAAGATGCGCTCTGCCGTGCTGACCGATGTGAGCTACGCCGGCAAGCATGTTCAGACGATCCGCTTCGATCACCATGATGCCGGGATAGTGCAGGCAAACTGGCGAGCTGCCGCGCATCTGATGACACAGGCGACAGACCTCGGCCTTCGATCCCCGGAGACTTCAACCGTGCTCTTCGAAGGTGTTCCCGGGAGACTGATCGTCCAGTTTCTGCGCGCCTTCTCCGTGCAGGCTTCGCATCGCGAGCTTTCGGCGGAGTTCCTTCTCGGCTACCTCGACGCATCCGGCGAGAGCCAGAAAACCTGGAATGTCGGGGTCATCGAACCGCGTGCCGGCGAGACGTCCATCGATCCGCTGGGGGGCCTGGGACAGGTCCGCCTCTCCACCAGAAGCAGGCTCAACCGGCCGGAGGACTTTGCGGATATCAAGGCGCTGATGTCGCGGCGAGACGTCCTGTTCGACTGCGGCGAGGCGGGTGACGCCATCCCGACGTCCGACTGGAGCGCCTTGAAGACGGCGCGGGCCGCGATCGTCGGACCTGTTCCGCTGCTTCTGCTGTACCCGATCGACCGGGCTTCGCAGCCTCGCCCGGGCTCGACAGAACGCTCGTCGCTCGACGCCGTCGGCGATCTTGTCGGTTTCGGCATCGTCTTTCCTGGCTCGACCGAGGGCGCTGGCGGATATTACAGCGTCCGGCTTGAGCCCCCGTCGGCCGATGACCTCGAAGACATCGAGGACGAGATTGCCGAGCAGCTAGAGGCTGGACGTGCCCGCTGACGCGTCCGTCGATCACTGGGACATGCTCCGTCGTGGCGGGCAGGTTTCGAGCGCGCTGGAAATTCCAAGCGTCGACACCGGTATAGATACCGGATTCGGCGCTGTTCGCCTTGCCCTGGGCAGCGCGGGTGAACTTCGACTGCTCCTGCCTGTTCGCCAGAGCGAAAGGATCGCCGAGACTCCGTCCAGCCAGGCGCTTGGCATTGGCGTGGCAACCTACACGCTGGGTGGTACGCCCATCCGTTTCCTCGATATCACCTGTACCAGCGGAGCGCTCGACGGCGTGTTTGCGGACGTGGCCGACGAGATCATGGACAGGATTGCCGGAGGGGCGTCCCCCGTCGAGGCGTGTCGCACGACGATCGAGGATTTTCGTTCCCTGCTGATCGACCCCGCCGCGGAGGTGTCCGTGGAGGAAATTCGCGGACTGATCGGCGAGCTGCTGATGCTGAGGACGCTGCTCGCTCTCGATCCGAAAGGCTGGAAACTCTGGCGTGGTCCGCTGCGCGAGCGGCATGACTTTCGCGGCGGTTCCAGTGCCATCGAGGTCAAGACGACCGGGAGGTCGACAGCGCGGAAAGTGACGATCTCCGCTGTCGATCAGCTGATGCCGCCAGCGGATGGCACTCTTCAACTTGCGGTGTTTCAGCTGGAAGAAGCGGCTGGTGGCGACCTGTCGGTCGCGAGGCTTGCGGCCGATCTCGCGAACGTCGTGTCGGACAGGCATGAGCTCGGCCGTCTGCTCGCAGCAGTCGGATGTCCCGACCCCGAAGCGCACACATGGAACAGATGCCGGTTTCGCCTGGAGGGTGAAACGCGCTACCGCGTTGACGACGCCTTTCCCAGGATTGTCCCCGCCAGCTTCACCGCTGGCTCGATGCCCGCTGGCATCGAAAGCCTCGCCTATGTGGTCAATCTGGGGCTGGCCGATCCGTGCCGTCTCGATGATGACGCTGCTTTCCGTCACATCGCGGAGCTGATCGCATGCCTCGATCATCCCTGACTCTTCATTCCGAAGCCTATTCGGCGTCCGGGAACCTGGCGGCCGATGGCTATCTCAAGCTGCTTGGCGCGCCCTCCATCGACCTCGTGCAGACTGTGGTGCGCGAGGCGGTGCAGAACAGCTGTGACGCGGCGCTGTCGGACGGCGGCGCTGAAGTCCATTTCCGTATCAGAACCCTGACTCCGGATCAGGTCCGGCTTCTCAGGGAGGAAGTGCTGGCCGAGCGCCCTCTGGATGAAGCGGCTGCCGAGGCGCTCGCTGTCTTCCTTTCGAGCGCGACCCCTCACGTTCTCGAAATCTGCGACTTCGGGACCGCGGGGCTTGCCGGACCGACGCGAGCGGATCTCGCGACCTTTGATGACGAACCGACCGACTTCGTCGATTTTCTGCGCAATGTGGGATCGCGTCGGAACACCGGGCACGGCGGCGGCACATATGGCTATGGCAAGACATCGCTGTACCTGACCAGCCGATGCTCGGCGATCGTGATCGATAGCCAGACAACGCACCTCGGGCAGCCGGCACGCAGGGTAATCGCCGCGCAGCTCGGTTCCGCCTTCACCGCCGACGATGCGGAAGGGATCCGCCGCCGCTTTACCGGCAGGCACTGGTGGGGGCAGTCGTCCGACGGTAACGAATATGTCGATCCGGTCGAGGGCAGCGATGCGTCGGATCTCGCCGAGGCACTCGGCTTTCCGGAGAGATCGCCGGAGAGCAGCGGCACTTCGATCATGATACTGGACCCTCTCTTTGTCGGAGAGGATCCTGAGCGCGCCGTCGAACTGATCGAGGAAGCGCTCCTCTGGTTCTTTTGGCCTCGTCTGCTCGAGGGCACGCCCGAGGATCGAATGATGCACTTCCGGATCTTCGTGGAAGGCGAGGAGCGGCCGATACCCCGCCCCGAGGACTTCCCGCCTCTCGACCTTTTTGCCCGAGCCATGAAGGGGCTGCGGGCCGACCCGCCGGCCGGCGAGGTCGTTCGATCGTTTCGGCCCCCGCGTGCTCTGGGGCGGCTAAACATCGTGCGAGGACTGCGTGCCGATCGCTTCGCGCCAGCTGGTCGGGAAGGCAGCCTTTTTCCGGAGCGATCTGCCGCAATAGCGGTGATGCGGCCGGTCGAGCTGGTCGTGCGGTACTTCACCGGGACACAGCTCGCTGATGAGCGCTTCGAATGGGGCGGCGTCTTCGTCGTTTCCGACGAGGATGAAGTGGAGGAGGCCTTTGCG
>PJUL01000207.1_pt1 | contig 50029 bp, 44 predicted proteins | sample 1512221 | NCBI WGS metagenome assembly PJUL01 (sample SAMN08177667, study PRJNA422409) | Feces metagenome, whole genome shotgun sequencing project.
CTACTTTCGCAACCCCAACGTCGCACAGAAGCTGCTGGCACAGATGCTGCCCAGCGCCGAGTCCAAGGCTGAGCCCGTCAAACGCCGCCCGCGTGTGAGCGAGGCACTGGCGCCGGTGCGCGCAGCACGCAACGCGCCGCCCGCCCGCGAAGAAGACAAGATCGAGTTCGACGCCGCCATGACGGCCAGCGACCTGCAGCGCCTGCGGCAGGCTGACTTCAACCATCTCTCGGCCAGCGAGTACATCCTGGTGGAGCGCCTGGCGCGGGACGTGCCCTTGTCTTTGCCGCACTACGCGGCCCGCCGCGCCCGGCCGGGCGCGCGCGGCAGCCGCCCGCACTGGCCCGGCGCGATGCAACTGGCCGCCCGCAGCGGCGGTGAGGTGCTGCGCGTGCCCCTGCTGCAGCGGCGCCAGCAACCGCTGCCGTTGTTGGTGCTGGTGGACGTGTCGGGCTCCATGGAGCGCTACGCGCGCCTGCTTCTGGCCTTTTTGCACGCCGCCACCGCGCCGCGCCATGCGGGCGCCGCCATGCGCCGCGATGTGTTTGCGTTTGGCACGGGCCTGACCGATCTCACCCCCGCCTTCCGCGTGGCCGACACCGACGCCATGCTGCAGGTGGCCAGCCACGCCATCAATGACTTTGCCGGCGGCACCCGCATGGGCGACAGCTTGGCCCAGCTGCGGCAGCAGCATGCGCGGCGCCTGGTGGGGCGGCGCACGCTGGTGCTGTTGATCAGCGACGGGCTGGACACGGGCACGCCCGAGGTGCTGGAGCGCGAGCTGGCCTGGCTGCGCCGCCACTGCGGTCGCCTGCTGTGGCTCAACCCCTTGCTGCGCTTTGGAGGCTACGCGCCCACGGCGCGGGGCGCCGCCGAGCTGCACCGGCAGGCCCATGGCATGGTGGCCGTGCACAACCTGAGCCGTCTGCAGGACCTGGCGGCCAGCCTGGCCGCCGTGCTGCGGCAGTAGCCCGGCCCCGTCACGCACCACAGATTTCAGATCACAGACCATTGAAGAGAACGAGAGGAATCCACCATGGAAATGCAAGCCAGCCGCACCCTTGCCGTCAGCCAGCAGCAGGCGTGGGAAGCGCTCAACGACCCGGAGGTGCTCAAGCTGTGCATTCCGGGCTGCGACAAGGTCGAAGCCACGGGCGACGACCAGTACGCTGTCGCGATGGCGCTCAAAATCGGGCCGGTGTCGGCCAAGTTCGCGGGCAAGATCACGCTGTCGGACATCGTTCCCCCAGAGAGCTACACCATCGCGTTCGATGGGTCGGGTGGCGTTGCAGGGTTTGGCAAAGGCAACGCGCAGGTGCGCCTGCAGCCGCTGCCCGCCGATGCCGCAGGCCAGGAAAGCTGCGAGCTGCACTACACCGTGCAGGCCTCGGTGGGCGGCAAGATCGCCCAATTGGGTCAGCGGCTGATCGATGGGGCCGCCAAGACCATGGCGGAAGATTTCTTCAAGCGGTTCGACAACGAAATGCAGCGCCGCCACCCTCGAGCGGATGACGCGGTGGACACCGTGCCGTCGGCCGTGCCCACGCAGCCTGGCGATGTACCTGTGCTGGCATCGGCCGCGGACGCACCCAATCCCGATGGCGGCATACCGGTATGGGTGTGGGTAGCAGGCGCTGGGGCTTTGATCCTGTTAGCGTGGTGGTTGAACTGACACGCCCCTGAGCCGCTTTGCCGGTTTTGGGCGTGCAAAGACAGGGCTGAGAGCAGAAATACAGCGGACAAAAACAAATGGAAAACCTGGATGTGACGGTGTTGCGCACGCTGCAGGCATGGCGTGCATCGGGGCGCCGCGCGCTGCTGGCCACGGTGGTCCGCACCTGGGGTTCGTCGCCCCGGCCCGTGGGCTCCATCATGGCCCTGTGTGAAGACGGTGCCGTGGTGGGATCGGTGTCTGGGGGCTGCATCGAGGATGACCTCATCGACCGGCACACGCGTGCCTATGCGCAGATGGCCAACCCAGCGGCGCAGACACCTGCGGACCGCAGCATCCCCAGCGGGCCGCCCGCATTCGTCAAATACGGCATCACCGCAGACGAGGCCCACCGTTTCGGCCTGCCGTGCGGCGGCACCTTGGAGCTGCTGCTTGAATATGATCCCGACCCAGCGGCGTTGTCTGAATTGATCCGTGCGCTGGAAGTCGGCCGCCTCATGCAGCGCACGGTGCGTTTGGCCGACGGTGCAGTCACCCTGCAAAGCGCGGCGGCGCCCACCGAGCTGGTGGTGGATGCGGTGCAGCTCACCAACACCTTTGGGCCCGAATACCGCATGCTGCTGATCGGTGCCGGACAACTGGCGGAATACCTGGCCACTATGGCGCTGTTCAATGGCTTTGCCGTGACGGTGTGCGACCCCCGCGAGGAGTACTGCGGCAGCTGGAACGTGCCAGCCGCCACCGTGGTGAGCGACATGCCCGACGATGTGGTGCTGGCCTTCAAGCCCGACCGCCGCACCTGCGTGGTGGCCCTGACACACGACCCCAAACTGGACGACCTGGCGCTGCTGGAGGCGCTGAGCACAGAGGCGTTCTACGTGGGCGGCATTGGCTCGCGTCGCAACAACGAGGCGCGGCGTGCCCGCATGATCGAGCACTTTGACCAGACCGAAGCCAGCCTGCAGCGCCTGCGCGGGCCCATTGGCATCTACATCGGTAGCAAGACCCCGCCGGAAATCGCGGTGAGCGTGATGGCTGAGATACTGGCCGTCAAGAACGGCGTGGCCCTGCCGCGCGATGTGGAAGTGGCGCAGGCCAAGAATGACCGGGAGTTGGTGCACAACGACCCGGGCGCGCTGGTGTGCGGGGTGCGCGCGGCCTGAGTTTTCGGCACGCTCAGGCAGATGGGGGGGCGCCACGCCTGCCTGAAAAGCAAGCCGGAGCGTTGCGGACGGCAAGGGCTTGCCCACCCCCTTTGCCGTTATCCGCGATGCGGCCGTAGTGGGTTCAGCCTTAGTTGCTGGCGCACATGGTGCAAAAGCCCCTCGCAGGCGTCTTCCACCAAGTCCAGCACCTCTTCAAACCCGGTTGCTCCGCCGTAGTAAGGGTCGGGCACCACAGGGCTGTCGAACTGCTGGCAGAACTCGGTCATGCGCCGCAGCTTGTGGCTGTGCTCTGGCGGGCACAGCGTTTGCGCAAGTGCGAGGTTGTCCCAGTCCATCGCAAGCACCAGGTCGTGCCGTGCGAAATCATCGGGCCGCATCTGCCGCGCCCGCAGGTCCGACAGGTCATAGCCTCGCAGCGCGGCGCGGCGTGGCGCTGCGTGCGGTGGTCTGGCGCCTTGCCAGGGTGGTAATTGTGGGTGCCGGCCGAATCCACATGCACCTGGCTTTGCAGCCCGCTCTGCGACACCTTGCGCCTGAACACGCCGTGCGCTGTAGGGCTGCGGCAAATGTTGCCCATGCACACGAACAGCACCGAATAGCCGGGGGCCATTGCCACGGGGGACTGCATGTCAGGCCGACATCACCACGGGGCCGCCTTTGGCGATGCCCCGCTGGTAGGCGGGGCGTGATTCCATGCGCTTTTGGTAGGCCTGCAGATTCGGGCATGCGCTGGCTTTGCTTGCGCGCGAAAGCGCCGCTTCCACCGCAAAACTCATCTGGAAATCCGCCATAGTGAGGTGCTCGCCTGCAAACCAGCGGTGGGTGGCCAGATGCTGCTCCAAGAAGGCCAACGCCGTGTCCACGTTCGGGTCGATGACCTTGTCCTGCACCTTGCCGCACAGGGCTTTGGCAATGGGCTTCACGAAGAAGGGCATGGGCTGGGTGGGAATGGTCATGAACACCAGCTTCATCACCAGCCAGTTCATGAGTGAGCCTTCGGCGTAGTGCATCCAGAACCGGCACTGCCGGTATTCGGGCGTGCGGGGTACCGGTTGCAAGTGGGCCAGTTCGCCGCTGGCCTGCGCACCGTAGGTTTCCACCAAATACTCGATGATGGCGCCCGACTCGGCAATCACCTCGTCGCCATCGGTGATCACGGGCGACTTGCCCAACGGGTGGATCTTCTTGAGTTCGGGCGGGGCCAGCTTGGTGGCCTTGTCGCGTTGGTAGACCTTGAGCTCGTAGGGCACGCCCAGTTCTTCGAGCAGCCAAAGGACGCGCTGTGAGCGCGATGTTTCGAGGTGGTGGACGGTGATCATGGGCCGATGTTAGTCGGCAATCGCGTCAGAGCTGCGACAGAGATGCCTTGAGGGCGGGCCATTGCGCCAGGCATGCATCGGCATTGGCCTGCGCGGCCATGTCTTCGAGCTGGCGTGCGGCGCTGCTCTGTGCCGGGTAGCCCAGCGTAAGCAGTACGGTGCCTAGGCTGTGCGCGAGGCGGCGCAGGGCGGGCCAATCTTTGGTGGCGCATGCGGCATCGCCCTGGCGAACGTCTGCTGGGAACTGCCGCACACAACTGCTGCGGTAGGCCTGGAACAGGAAGGCGTCTCCAGCAAAGTGGGTGGCAATGGCTTCGGCCTGCGCATCGGGAAGTGGGCTGTCGGTCAAAGCCTGGCCCTTGGGGTCTGCGTTTGTGCTGCTGGCGGCGGGGTGAACGGGCAATGCCAGCGCGTCGCGCACGCAAGCCCCCAGGTCCAGCACCGATGCGGGCTTGGACACCATGCGCCACACGTTGAGGGCTTGAAGCTGTTCACGCACCGGCGGGGTCAGCCCCGCACTGAACACCGCCACCGGCACGGTGGAGTGCACGCCCGGGTCGTTGACGATGCGCTGCACCAGATCCAGCCCCGATTCGCCAGGCAGCATCAAGTCGGTGATCACGAGCCGCACCCCTTCTGCGCGCAGCGCCTGCATGGCTGCCTGCACGTTGGTGCAGCAGATCAGCTCGATGGGCAGCTCGTCCAGCGCCATCTGCACGAAGCGTGCGATGGACGCATCGTCCTCCACCAGCAGGACCCGGGGCAGGCTCATGGCGTGGCGCTGGCGGGTTGCAGGCAGGCTGACAGGGCGGCTGGTAGCTCTGCCACCAAGCGGGGCTTGTGGATGACCTTCACACCTTGCAAAGCGAACGCATAGGGCTCGCGCTGCTGCTCATCGAGAGAGGTGACCACGATGAGTTGGCTGCGCGCAAATTGCGGCTGCGAGCGCAGCGCCGTGATCAGCGTTGCGCCGTCGATGCCGGGCAGCAGGATGTCCACGATCAGCACGTCGGGCTGCGTTTGGCCATACATCGCCAGCCCTGCAATGCCGTCGTTGGCGACATGCAGCACCACACCCGGAAAGTGCTGCTGCACGATCAGGCCGACCAGATTCTGGAAATGGACGGAATCTTCGATGAGCAGGATCTGGGGGGGCGAAGAGGCTCCTTGTTGCGATGGCGGCCTGCCTGCGCGGGCTGGATGGCTCCCAGAAGCCGTGGGCGGCGATACCGCAGCGGCGGGGGCGTCTGCTCCGGAGTGGCCGCGCGTGTTGATCCACCGCTCGACCGATGCGCGCGAAATTCGGCGGTGTCCGCCTGGAGTTTTCCAGGCTTCCAGCTCGTTGCGGTCCACCATGAGCTGGACAGAGCGCACAGCCATGCCCAGCATCTTGGCCACCTCCAGGGTGGTGTAGTGGTCGGGCAGGGGGGCGGAGTGATTGGTAGGGGTTAAGGGCATGGCGTGCGAATTCTCGCCCGAAACGGAGCAGAGTTGCGCTTGCAAATGATAAAATTGATTGATATGATTATGAAAAGATCAAAAATAACTTTGAAATCTGTTTTTTTTGGTTTCCATTTGATGCCAATTACCTTGAAAGTGACCAGCCATGAAGAAAATTCTCATCGTCGAAGACCATCTGGACATTCGCAAGCTGCTGAAAATGACGCTGGAGTTTGACGACTTCGACATCCATGAAGCTGCCACGGGGGATGCCGGTTGGGCGATGGCCCAAGAACTGCGGCCGCACATCGTCCTGTTGGATGTGATGATGCCCGGGGCGCTGAATGGGCTGGATGTGTGCCGCCGCATCAAGGCAGATCCGCGCACCCGCCATGCCAAAGTGATCATGCTCACGGCGCGTGTCCAGGCTGCAGACCGCGAGGCCGGCGCGGCAGCCGGGGCCGATGACTATTTGATGAAGCCGTTCAGCACGCTGCAGGTTCTCGAAACAATCTACCGCATGGAGGCGGCTCTGTGAGCAACGCCAGCTGCTTGCGTCCGGATTGTCCACTGGCCGACGGTCAGGCGCGGCGGTTCGACGAAGCGGTCGGAGCGCAAATGGAGCAGTTCGTGGCGGACTTCCGCCGCATGTACCGCGAGCGCAATGAAGCCCTGAAGGAAGTGACGCGGGCGCACCATGCGGCGTTGCTGCAACTGTCGATGGCTGCGGACCTGAAAGACGACGACACGGGCGTGCACATCGTGCGCATTGGTTACCTGGCTGAGGCGCTTGCCCTGCTTCTGGGAGAAGCACACAGCTATGCAAGCATGCTGCGCAAGGCAGCGCCCATGCACGACGTGGGCAAGATCGGAATCCCCGACAGCATCCTCAAAAAGCCGGGCCCCTTGAGCCTTGAAGAGCGCGAGGTGATGAATCGCCATCCCGCCATGGGCGCGGAGATTCTCGGACGCTCCAACATCCCTGTTTTCCGCATGGCCGCGGAATTGGCGCTCACGCACCATGAGCGGTTTGATGGCACGGGCTATCCTGCCGGCCTGGTGGGCGAAGGCATTCCGCTGTCTGGCCGCATTACCGCCGTGGTAGATTTTTTTGACGCATTGACCATGGACCGGGTGTACCGCAAAGCCTTGCCGGTAGAGCGGGTGCTGGAGATGATGGTGGCCGAACGGGGGCGTGCCTTCGACCCCCGCGTGGTCGACATCTTTGTGGAGAACGCGGCCCAGATCGATGCATTGCGGCGCAAGATCACAGGCGAGTGCCCCTCGTTTGATGCGCTCGTGGATGCACCATGACACCGCGCGAACCCCATTCAACCAAACAAGCAACTGAGCCTATGAACTCCCTGCGCCACTTTGTCTTGGCAGCCGCAGTGGCGGGCGCTGCTGCATTGGCTCTCTTTGGCGCACCTGCCGCTGCAGGCCCCGCAATGCAACGGGTTCAGACGGAGGCAGTGGTGAAGGTGTGCATCTGGCCGGGGTATTACGGCGTCACGTACCGCCACCCTCGCACACAGGAACTGGTGGGTGTTGATATCGAGCTTTCTACCGAGTTGGGCCATGACCTCAAAGCCCGTGTGGAGTATGTGGAGTCGTCCTTTCCCACGCTCATTGACGACCTCACCCAAGACCGCTGTGACGTGGCGATGTTCGCCATCGGCATACTGCCCCAGCGCGCTGAGAGACTGGCTTTCACCCAGCCGTATCTCCACAGCGATATCTACGGCGTCACCACCAAGAGCAACTCGGTGGTGAAGCAATGGGCAGACATTGACAAGGCCGGGGTGATGGTGGGCGTGCAGGCTGGCACGTTCATGGAGCCGGTCATGGCGCAGAGTTTGAAGAAGGCTACGCTGGTGATCGTGAAGCCCCCGGCCACCCGAGAGCGAGAACTGGTCGCTGGCCGGCTCGATGTTTTCATGACCGACTACCCCTACAGCCGCCGCTTGCTGGACAACGCGGACTGGGCAAGGTTGATCGAGTCTCCGCAGCCGTTTTTTGTGCTGCCCTACGGATACGCCGTCAAACCGGGCGATGCCGAGTGGCTGGCAGCTGTGGATGCCTTTGTCGCGCGCATCAAGCGTGATGGGCGCCTCAAGGCCGCGGCCAGCCACCATGGCCTGGAAGCCATCGTGGTGCGCTGAGCATGAAAATTTTCCCGCCCTCGTTGCCTGGAAACTGGCTGGCGCGATGGAGCCGTACCAGTCATTTGGTGCTGCTGGGGGGCGGCCTTGCGGCCGCTGCAGCGGTGGCTGCGGTCATCGCGTTGGCGGTCAACGACTTTCACACCACGCGCGCCAACCACCAGACGCAGGCCGCGATGCTGGCTCGGGTGCTGGAAGACCAGGCCACTCGCACACTGGGGACCACCGAGCTGGCTCTGGAAGCGCTTTCCAACTCGCCCGCGCTCAACGCAGCGGCCACCGATCCGCGCAGCATGGCAGAGGCCCTGAACCAGGCGCTTGCCGGGCTGTCGTTCTTGCGGGGCCTTGCGGTGGTGGAAAACGGGGGGCGGGTGATTGCCAGCACGCTGGCCAGTGACGCGGAAGTTTTTGTGGATACACAGCGCTTGGGCCCCAAAGTCATGCCGGGCCAGTCTGCGCTGGGCGGGCTGATTGCCGGGCGGAGTTTGCAGAGCATTCAGCTGCGCGCTCCTGCAGTGCCAGCGCCTGCAGGTGTGGCCTACATCCCCATGCTTCTGGGGTACAACAACGAGGCAGGTCACACGCTAACCTTGGTGGCAATGCTGAACCCGGATGCGCTGTCCACCTTTCAGCGGTTGACCCTGGAATCCGAACTGTTCGAATCGGTGGTGACCTCCTACGATGGCCAGATTCTGGCCACCTCTGGGGCGGCTGAGGCCATGGCGGGCCAGAGCGTGGGGCGGATTCCCGTGTTCACCGACTATCTGCCGCGGCGCGAGCACGCGACGTACATCGGCGCAGGGGTCATGGGGGAGCGGCAGATACTGAGTTTTCGGGCTTCGGCCACAAAGCCACTGGTGGTGATTGTGGAAGAGGGCTATGAAGCCGTTTTTTGGCGCTGGCTTGCAGAAGCGCGCGCGCTGGTCGGCATTGGGGTGGCGCTGGTGCTGATGGTGGTGGGCCTCACCCTGGCAGTGTGGCGCGGAGTGCGCACCCGCGAGTCGGCCCAGCTCGCTGTGGAGGCTGCGCAGGCGCGGATTGCGCAGAACGAGCGCGAACTCACGGTGCTCATGCGCAGCGTGCAGGAGCTGATCTTTCGGACGGACTTGCGCGGCGCCATCACCTACGTCAATGCCCACTGGATCGCCTTTACGGGGCGTGACATCCGCGATGCCGTGGGCCAGCTGCTGCAAGACATGGTGGAGCCACAGAGCCGACAGCAGGTCTTCAAAGCCCTGGACCCGGGCGCTGAAGAAGGCGTGCGCATGTGCGAGGTGGTGGCTCGGGTGGCGGACGGGCGCGAACGCATGTTCCAGATGGCTGTGGTGCCCCTGCGCGTGGATGGGCGGGTGACAGGTTTTGCTGGCAGCGCAGTGGATGTGACGGACCGCTGGGTGGCACAGCAGCAACTGCAGACGCAACTGGCGTTTGAGGACTTGTTGCTGGAGACCAATCCACTGCCTGCATCGGTCATCGACGACAACGGTCGCCTTGTTCGCGTCAACCGTGCGTGGGAGGAGTACAAGGGGCGCACCCGAGAAGCGGTACTCGGACGCCATTTGCGCAGCGTGATACCTGCGGATGAAGCCAAGGTCCACGATGCGACCGATGCGCAGTTGCTGCGCTGGGGTGGACGCAGGCATACGGAGACCAAGGTGTTGCATGCAGACGGCTCTCGGCGGGACGCACGCATTAAAAAGGCGGCCATCGCAGACGAGCACGGGCGTGTCACGGGGGTGTTGAGCATTCTGATGGACGTCAGCGAATTCCGCGAAGCCGAGCGTGCCACGCAACTAGCGCGTGACGCCGCCGAAGAGGCTTCACGCTCCAAGTCGGAATTCGTGGCCAACATGAGCCACGAGCTGCGCACGCCTTTGCAGTCGATCCTGGGGTTTGCCGAACTGGGCATGCTGCGCGGCAAGGGCACGCCCAAGCTGGCAGGCATGTTTGAAGACATCCACGCCGCAGGGCAGCGCATGTTGTCATTGGTGAACGACCTTCTGGATGTCTCCAAACTCGAAAGCACCGTGGGCACATTTCACATGGAGCGCATTGACTTGCGGGGGATCGTGCGCCCCGTCATTCATGAGCTGGAGCCGCTGCTGGCCCGGGGCCATTTGCAGATGGAGGTGCGCTTGTCTGATATGCCGTTGGTGGCCAAAGCAGACCCTGTTCGTTTTCAGCAGGTCATCCGCAATGTGGTGGCCAACGCCATCAAATTCTCGCCCCCCGGCAGCACCATTGCGCTGGAAGGACGCATGGACCCGAAAGGGCAGGCACACCTTGTCGTGCGTGACGAAGGGCCTGGTATTCCCGAAGGCGAACTGGAGCACATCTTTGAAGCGTTTGCGCAGTCCAGCAAAACCAAGGATGGCTCGGGCGGCACGGGGTTGGGTTTGGCCATCTGCCGCAAGATCGTGGAGGCCATGGGCGGCCAAATCTATGCGCGGAATCTGTCTGGCGGGGGCGCTGCTTTTCACATTGTGTTGCCTGCGCGCGGGCAATCCGAAACAGCCCCGGCGCCGCTGGAGTAGTGCGATTCGGTTGTGGGTCCCCAAACAACAAAGCCCTCTTTGCGAGGGCTTTGTTGTTTAGGGGCCTGGGGCCCGCACGCAATGCCTTCCCCTAGGCCAAGGCTTCAGCCGCCCTTCTTGGAGCGCTTGCCGGGGTTCTTCTTGCTGCGGGTGGCCACACCACGCTCCAGGCTCACGCGCTGGCCGCGGCCGCCGGTGCGCAGGGACACGCCGGGCAGGGGCTGGGGTTGAGGGGTGCGCTTGCGGTCTGCTTCGGTGACGATCTTATTGCCCATGGTAGGTCTCTGAGATAGTGGAAAAAAGAGCGATATTAGGCCACAGCCTTGGTAGGGTGCTGGCTCGTGCTGATATTTGAGGGAATTCAGCCAGAGGCGAGCACAGCCTCCTGAGCGGTCGGCTCCCTGTATCACGCCCTTTGAAAGCAGCCATGGCCTCGCCACCCCGTTGGCGGTCAGATCGCAATCAACCGTGGTGCTGAGCCCCTTGAACCTTGGTCGGTGGACAGCGCTTGTGGGCAGTGGGTAGGCGGCACAAATCTTTTCGCCGCGTCTTCCACGGCCGTCGTGCGAATCACTGGCGCCTGGCATCGCACACCCCCGAAGATGGTTGCAAACGCCACATCGGCCGCGTCGCGCCCGGTGCCGAACCGCATCATGCCCATGGGTATGGCCGTGCCCGAAGGGTCAAACAGATACCAACGGTGGCCCAGATACACCTCGACATAGGCATGGAAGTCGGGTGGGCCCAGTGCGGGGTCTGCACCGAAATCTGTGCCTGTGGTGAAGCGCGCCGGGATGTTGACGGCGCGGCACAGTGCAATCATCAGGTGGGCAAAGTCGCGGCAGACGCCCACCTGTTCGATCAGCGTGTCCACCGCCGCAGTGCTGCCGTTCGATGTGTTGGAACTGAAGGACACATGTTTGTTTACCCAATCGCAAATGGCCTGGGCGCGTTCATAGCCCTGCGGCAGATTGCCAAATTCGTTGTTCGCCAGCCGCAGCAACCGGTCTGACTGGCAGTAACGGCTGGGGTAGATGTAACCCAGCACCTCTTGCGGAAGGTGCCGCACAGGCACCTCGGCCAATTGGCCGGGGGTGGCACGGTGGTGCGCGATGTCCACGGTGGCGCTGTATGAGACCTTCAAAGGCCCCGGCTCCCCGTGCAGACGCAGGAAGCGGGTGCCCGTGGCGGGGTCAGTGTGTACGTGGTGCTCCACCAGTTGGTTGATCTTGAGCCGTTCGTTGTGGACTGACTGCTGCGCTGTTTGGGCAGCGTGGATGTTGAAAATAAAGTCCGCACCGTGCTCATCGATGTCGTAGTTCAGCTCAATTTCGAGTTCGATGCGTACGCGGTCCGCTTCAGGCCGGGCGGTGCGAGAGACTTTGCGCGCTGCAGGCTTTTCAAGCCACGCAGCAGGGGTGAATGCGGGAGTTTGGAGGGTTGCGCTTTGAATGTGTGCCATGGCTGAGTCCTTGTTCCTGCGTGTGGGACCTCCAGCACGCAGGCGCCTTCCAGCTTAGGCAGACGCAATCGGGCGCCGTGTAGGCGGACGGCCAGCCGCCGCGCCAGCCAAGCGCGTCACGCGGTACACATTCGGTGAGGTGTCAGGTCTGAACGGCGAGCCGGGCAAGCACTTCCGCCTTTCCGTCGGCTGCAGCGCGCAGGATCAGCCCTTCTCCAGATACTGTGTTTTGCATGGCCAGATCAGACAGCACGAACATGTGGGTGAGCCACACATCGAACTGGCCTGTGCGCAGTGTGGCCTTCGCCAATGCGGCGCGCAACTGGTGCAAATGGGCTTCTCCAGTGGTCTCGGGCTGGCCATGCGGCGAGCCCAGAGCGGGCCACACCTCGGGAGCGCGGAACGCCAGTGCAGCGCTGTCGATGCAGCGGCACCAGGGGCTCGACAGCACGCTAGCGGGTTGCAGCTGTCTTTCGCGAAACCAACTGCCGATCTTGCGTGCCTGGGCGCGACCTTCTTCGCTCAGATTGCGCTGGGTGCCACAGTCGCCCAGGCGAAACCCTGGCGGATCAAAGGTGCCTGGAGCCAGCGCATGGCGAAACGCGATGACCACGCCCCCTTTGCGGAGCAGCTCCTCGGCTTGCGCATGGGCGGCAGTGGCAGCCCGGGGCTGTGCTGCGTGCAAACCCAGGGCAGCACCCACGGCGGCTGCCAGCCCGGCGCCCACCACGCGGCGGCGCGTGCTGAGCAGTGCTTCAGCTTGCGGGCTGGAAGGCATAACCTGACCCAGACGTTGCCATTCGGCCAAAAGCGGGGAAGGGGAAGTGGAACCCGCCGACCAGTGCGTTGCTGGCCGTGATGCGTGCAAACACCTCGCGTCGCACCGTGCGTGCTGCCTCGGCATCCATGTCGAAGGTCACGGCCCAATCGGGGTTGCGCGCAAACAAGGCGGGCACGTTGGTCAGATCGGCCAAGTAGAAGAAGTTCTGCCCCGCCGAATTCAGTTCAAACAGCGTGTGGCCAGGCGTGTGGCCGTAGGCCGCGACCGAGCGGATGCCAGGCGCCACTTCCGAGCCCGCAGCAAACTGCACCAACATGTCGGCAGGCATGCCGCCAAACGTGCGTCGCACGTTCTCAAAGGCACCTTTCATTCCGGTGGGAGCTGCCGCCATCTTGGCGTCGTCCATCCAGAAGGCATGTTCGGCTGCCGGCACCATCACCTTGGCCTTGGGAAAGGTCAGCTCGCCCGCCTTGTTGCGGATGCCGTTGATGTGGTCGCCGTGGTAGTGCGAAATCAGCAGCGTGTCGATGTCCGATGGCTGCACACCTGCAGCACGCAAATTCTCGACCAGCTTGCCTGCGTTGGGCCCGCCGAAGTCACCCAGGCCAGTATCCATGAGGATCTTGCGCCCACCGGCAACGATGAGGAACGGCGTGAACGGAACGTCGATGTATTCAGTGGGCAGACCTTGTGAGGCCAGCAGCGCACGCACTTCGGCCAGCGGCGCATTCTTCACAAACTCATCGCCCAATGGGCGGCGCGCAATGCCGTCAATGAGGGAGATCACCTCAGCATCACCCACCTTCATGCGGCGGAACCCAGGGCTGGGCAGTGCAGGGGTGCCCAGGTTGGGAGCGCTCTGTGCCCAGACCGGAACAAACGACCCGGCTGCGTAGACAGCAGTAGTGGCAAGGCTTGCGCTCAGAAAATGGCGGCGTGACAGCATGGACTCTCCAGTCTTGGGTTGAACTAATGAGTCGCAAAATGTAGCGCTCCCCGCAGTTGCAGGCGAATGCCGCGATGAACCTGTCGGTTGCGTGGGGTTTTTAGGGATATTCCGCACCACCACTGGGTTGCATTGCACGCAGCGTTTGCTGCAGCGCAAAACTTGGCAGCGTAACCCCGTCAGTCGATCTGGAAAGCGTCTCGCAGTGCCGCACAAAACCTTGGGTTTCCGCTGATGGCGAAACTGAAGGTCGTGCGCGGAGGGTGGGGCGTACCGGGCGTCATCGTGATCCGGGCCTGCGCCGCGTCGAGATGGAGCGTGATTGGCGTATTCACTTCCTGCACGCCCTGCAGGTCATACTGCCACTCGCCGCCCTCGTCTTCGGGGCCACAGGCATCCGGAAACTCGCCATGGGCCCAGGTCAACACCGCAACAATCTCGGCTTCAATGCGGCTGAGTTGACCGGGCGCCACGCTGGCCATCGCGTCAAAAGTGCCGTTGCCTTCAGCGTCTTCGCTGTAGTCGAAATCCAGATAGTCAAGTTGCATGGCCTGCATTGTGAACACCTCGGTGTTTTAGCCCCAGGTGCGGGCCACGGCCACGGCCGCCTCGCTCAGCCGGGGTACCTGTTGCAGTGCCTGCGCCAGTGACATGCGGGCCGCAGGCGCCTGCAGTGCCACCGCGCTGTGCACCGTGCGTTGGCCGCTCGGCCTGACGGGCACAGCCACACACACCAGCCCATCCACAAACTCCTCGGCATCGGTCGCATAGCCTTGCCGCGCGATCTGCTCCAGCTCGGCCTCCAGAGTGTGGCGGTCGGTCAGGGTGGTGGCGGTGTGCCGGGTCAGGGGCAAGCCATTCAAGACGGCGGACCGGCGCGCAGGCGAGAGATAGGCCAGGAACAGCTTGCCGCTGGCCGAGCAATGGATCGGCACGCGCGTGCCGGGCCGCAGCTCCATGCGCAGCGGGAAGGCGGATTCCACCCGGTCCAGATAAATCACGTCCGCACCACTGAGCGCCGTGAGGTTGCAGCTCTCACCAATGTCTGCCACCAACTGCCGCAGCACCGCATGCCGCACCCCGTGCTGGGTGCCCGCGCTCAAGGTGCTCTCAGCCAGCCGCAGCAGGCGCGGCGCGGGCGCATAACGTTTCCCGCCGGGCTCGCGCGCCAGCAGCCCGCCACTTTCAAGCTGGCCCAGCATGCGGTGAACGCTGGGCTTGGGCCAGCCAGTGGCTTCGATGGCATCGGCCAGGCTGAAAGGGCGTCCGCGTGCGCAGACGATCTCCAGCAGTTCGAACAGGCGCAGGCTAGGTGTCGTCATAAATTCCGGAATTCGAGACGAACAAAGAAATCATTTCGAGATTATTCCGTGCCGTGGCTAAGCTGCATACGAATTTATTCGGGAGCTTCATGGCAGCCTCTTTTCAGAACGTTGTTCTCACCGGTGCCTGCGGCGGGCTGGGGCAGGCTCTGGCGCGCGAGTTGATCGGTCATGGCGCTGCGGTGGCATTGGTAGGCCTTCACGTGCCTGCGCTGAACGCACTGGCAGCGCAGGCACCCGCGCGCACCGCGGTCTACACCCCTGACGTTGCCGACACCGCGGCGATGCAGGCGATGGCTGCGGATTGGATGGTTCGACAAGGCACGCCCGACCTGGTCATCGCCAACGCCGGAGTGGCCGGGGGCTTTGACACGGCTGAGGCCGATGACCTGGCCGTCATGCGACGCATGCTGGAGATCAACCTGCTGGGCGCCGCCACCACCTTCCAGCCTTTTGTGAACGCCATGCGGGCCCAGCGGCGCGGCGCGCTCGTGGGTGTCGCCAGCATTGCGGGCTGGCGCGGCATGCCGGGCAATGGTGCGTATTGCGCCAGCAAGGGCGGTTTGATCCGCTACCTGGAGAGCCTGCGGGCCGAATTGCGCGGCGATGCCATCGTGGTCAGCACCGTCAGCCCGGGCTACCTGCGAACAGCCCTGACGGCCGGCAATCGCTTTGCGATGCCGGGCCTAATGGAACCCGACGACGCTGCACGCGCACTACTGGCTGCCGTAGCGCGGGGCCAGACCCACATCGTGCTTCCAGCGCGCATCGGCTGGCTGTCGCGCTTGCTCAACCTGTTGCCTGACGCCTTGCATGACCGCGTGTTGCTGGGCCAGCCGCGCAAGCCGCGCCTGGGCGAGGTGGGGGCTACCGCCATTCCAGGGCTGCCAGCGCCCACAGAGACAACCGTAAAAAACGAAAGCAACAACGCATGACAACGGAGACAACACCCATTGCGGCAGAAACGCGCACGCAAATCGCCTTGATTGGCGCAGGCCCAAGCGGCTTGGCTGCGGCACGCAACCTGCAAAAGCTGGGCTTGCCTTTCCAAGGCTTCGAGGCACATACCCATGTGGGGGGGCTGTGGAACATCGACAACCCGCGCAGCACCGTCTATGAGTCGGCGCACCTGATCTCCAGCAAGCACACCACGGAATTCACCGAATTTCCCATGCGCCCCGAGGTGGCCGACTACCCGAGCCACAGGGACATGCGCCAGTATTTCTTCGACTTCGCCGAGCACTTCGGCTTGCGTCAGCACTATCAGTTCGGCACCCGCGTGCTGCGAGTGGAGCCAGTGGGCGAGGGTGCTGCGCCGCTGTGGCGCGTGACCTGGACGCAGCACGGCGGTCCGGCGCAGACGGCCGAGTTCAAAGGTGTGGTGATTGCGAACGGCACGCTGGCAGAGCCCAGCATGCCGCGTTTTGAAGGCCAGTTCGACGGCGAGCTGCTGCACACCAGCGCCTACAAGAGCGCCGAGCTGTTCAAAGGCAAGCGGGTGCTGGTGGTGGGCGCGGGCAATTCGGGTTGCGACATTGCGGTGGACGCGGTGCACTACGCGCGCAGCGTGGACATCTCGGTGCGCCGCGGCTACTACTTCGTGCCCAAGTACGTGTTCGGCAAACCCGCAGACACGCTGGGCGGCAAGTTCAAGATGCCACCCTGGCTCAAGCAGAAGGTGGACAGCGTGGTGCTGCAATGGTTCACCGGCGACCCTGCGCGCTTCGGCCTGCCCAAGCCCGACTACAAGATGTATGAGTCGCACCCGGTGGTCAACTCGCTGGTGTTGCACCATCTGGGCCATGGCGACATCCATGTGAAGCCCGACATCGCGCGCCTGCAGGGCCACACCGTGTTCTTCAAGGACGGCAGCGCGCAGGACTACGACCTGGTGCTCTGCGCCACCGGTTACAAGCTGCACTACCCTTTCATCGACCAAACCCTGCTCAACTGGCAAGGCATGGCGCCCCAGCTGTACCTCAACATCCTGTCACCCCGGTTCGACAACCTGGCTGTGATGGGCATGATCGAGGCCAGCGGCATCGGCTGGCAGGGGCGCTATGAACAGGCCGAGCTGGTGGCGCGCTTCTTCAAGGCACAGGCCGAGGGCTCGCCGCGCGCCGAGGCCCTGCGCCAGGCCAAGGCCGGGCCGCCGCCCGATCTGTCGGGCGGCTTCAAGTACCTCAAACTCGAACGCATGGCGTACTACGTGCACAAAGACACCTACCGCAGCGCGGTGCGTGCAGCCGCCGCAGCCCTGGAATGAAAGCCCCCCCTGAGGCGCTGCGCGCTTGCCCCCCGCTCTCGCAGCGCTGCGCACTGCGGGCAAGGGGACGACGCCCTCGCTGCGGAGTCCCGCGCTGTGGCTGCCACAGTTTCGTGCGTTGCGCGTTTCGCAATATGCGGTGAAGAACTGAACTCGAAGGTTATCTATGCTGCCTGTCGACGAAATACGCCTGAACTTCAACCCCGCATCGCTGGTGGTGCTCAACGTGGTGCTGGGCTTTCTCATGTTCGGCATCGCGCTCGATACGCGCGTGGCCGACTTCAAGCGCGTGCTGCGCATGCCCGGTGCCATGGCGGTGGGCATTGCCGCGCAGTTCATCGTCCTGCCTGCGGTGACCTTTGTGCTCACGCTGCTGCTCCAACCCGGGCCCAGCATTGCGCTGGGCATGATCCTGGTCGCCTGCTGCCCTCCGGGCAACGTGAGCAACATCCTCACGCACCGGGCCGGAGGCAATGTGGCGCTGTCGGTATCGATGACGGCCATCTCGAATGCGTTGGCCATCTTTCTCATGCCGCTCAATTTCGCGTTCTGGGGCGGCATGCACCCCACGGCGGCGCCGCTGCTGCGTTCCATTGCGCTCGACCCGCTGGAGATGGCTGGCCACATCGTGGCGATCATCGGAATTCCTTTCGTGCTGGGCATCCTGTGCGCCGAAAAGCTGCCGCGCTTCACCCAGCGCGTGACCAAGCCGGTGCGCATCCTGAGCTTTGTCTGTCTCATCGGCTTCATCGTGGGGGCGGTGGCAGGCAACTGGCGCTACTTCCTTGACTATGTGGGCCTGGTGCTGTTGGCCGTGGCGCTGCACGATGCGCTGGCCTTCGGCACGGGGTATGCCTGTGCGCGCCTCAGCGGCCTGCCCGACTACGACCGGCGCGCCGTGAGCATCGAGGTGGGCATTCGCAATGCCGGGCTGGGCCTGGTGCTGATCTTCAGCTTCTTCGGCGGCCTGGGCGGCATGGCCGTGGTGGCGGGCGTGTGGGGCTTCTGGGACATCATCGCGGGCTTGGCGCTGGCCAGTTGGTGGGGCCGCAGGCCGGCGGCCGTGCCGGCTGCCGATGGCACCAAGGAGCAGCGCGCATGAGCGGCGCGGTATGGGCGAACCGCCGCATCCTCGTCACCGGCGCCGACGGCTTTCTGGGCCGCAGCGTGGTGTCGGCGCTGGCACGCGAACAGGCGGGCGTGATCGTGGCGGCCGATGTGCGCGATGTGCCGGCCGAGCGCCGTCTGCCGGGCGTGACCTACCTGGTGCAGGACGTGCGCGACGCCATGCTGGCACCCACACTGGCCGCCCACGCGATCGACAGCGTGGTGCACCTGGCTTCCATCGTCACGCCGGGCAAGGGCTCCAGCCGCGAGTTCGAATATTCGGTGGACGTGCTGGGCAGCCAGAACGTGCTGGACGCGTGTGTGTCCACCGGCGTGAAGCAATTGGTTGTCAGCTCCAGCGGGGCGGCCTATGGCTACCACGCCGACAACCCCGCGTGGCTGCGTGAAACAGACGCGCTGCGGGGCAACGCGGTGTTCGCCTATTCGCACCACAAGCGCCTTGTGGAGGAGATGCTCGCCCAGTACCGCGCGCAGCACCCGGCGCTGGCGCAAACGGTGCTGCGCATTGGCACTATCCTGGGGGAGCGGGTGGACAACCAGATCACCGCGCTGTTCGAAAAGCCGCGCCTGCTGGCCATCCGGGGCAGCGAGAGCCCGTTTGTGTTCATCTGGGACGAAGACGTGGCCGGTGCCATCCTGCACGCGCTGCGCACGCAGCGCGCGGGCTGCTTCAACCTGGCAGGCGACGGTGCCCTGCCGTTGCGCGAGATTGCGCACCGCCTGGGCAAGCCCGTGCTGGAGCTGCCCGCCGGGCTGCTGCGCACCGCGCTGGCCGTGGGCTCCGCGCTCGGCGTAAGCCGCTACGGCCCCGAGCAGCTCGACTTTCTGCGCTACCGTCCCGTGCTGCTGAACACCGCGCTCAAGGAAGTGCTGGGCTATGTGCCTGGCAAGACCAGTGCCGAAGCGTTTGCTGCGTTCGTGGCGGCCCGTGCGCGCCAAGGCCGGCCGGTGGCGGCCGCTGCCCAGGCGGTGCACGCATGACCCCTGCACTGAGCCGCGGCGACCTGCTGCGGGCATTGGCGGTGGTGGTGATCTGGGGGCTGAACTTCGTGGTCATGAAGCTCGGCTTGCAGGGCCTGAGCCCCATGCTGCTGGGAGCCTTGCGGTTCTCGGCTGCGTCGCTGCCGTTCCTGCTTTTTGTGCCGCGCCCTGCTTTGCCTTGGCGGTATGTGGTGGGCTACGGCCTGGCGCAGGGGCTGGGACAGTTTGGCTTTCTGTTTTTGGGTCTGCAGCTCGGCATGACGGCAGGCATGGCCTCGGTGGTCATGCAGACGCAGGCCTTCTTCACGCTGCTGCTCGCCGCCCCCTTACTGGGCGAGCGGGCCCAGCCCTGGCAATGGTGGGGTCTGATCCTGGCGTTTGGCGGCCTGATGACCATTGGCCTGGCGCATGGCGAGGGTCCGGGCCAGATGACCTTGGCGGGCTTCGTGCTCACGTTGGGCGCGGCCTTCATGTGGGCTGTGTCCAACCTCGTGGCGCGTCGGGCGGCGCAGGCGGGAGCGTACGCGCCGTTCCCGTTCATCGTGTGGAGCAGCGTGGTGCCGATCGTTCCGTTCTTCGCACTGGCGCTGTGGGGCGATGGGCCCCAGGGGGTGGTGGCGCAGCTGCGGTCCATCAACCTGACCGGGCTGCTGGCCGTGGCCTACCTGGCGCTGCTGGCCACGCTGCTGGCCTACACCTTGTGGACGCAGTTGCTGCAGCGCCATGCGGCCGGGCGGGTCACGCCGTTTTCGCTGCTGGTGCCCGTGGTGGGCTTGTCGGCCGCTTTCGCCTTCCTGGGCGAAACGCCACTGCCACTGCAGTGGGTGGGCGCCGCCGCGGTGCTGTGCGGGCTGGTGGTCAATCAGGCCGGCGGGTGGATGGCGCAGCGCAGGCAGCGCAAGGCGAAGGCCCACCCTGCGGACGCCTAGGCGCGGAGCATCCCTAGAATTCCGGATCGTGCCGGCCTGGCGTGAGGGCCTTGTGCACACATCGATCAAAACCAAGGAAGCCGGATGTCTGAGAACGTGGTGCTGCAGGTGCAAGGCCTGTGTTTTGCCTACCCGGAAGTGAAGGTGCTGGACCACTGGTCCGTCGCGTTGCCTGCGGGCCTGGTGTTGGTGCGTGGTGATGAGAGCAGTGGCAAGACCACGCTGCTGCGCCTGCTGGCCGGCGAGCTCACCGCGCAGGCGGGCCGCATCCTGTTGCAGGGCGTCGACATGAGCGATGCGCCCAAAGGTGCTGCGCACCAGGTGTTCTGGGCCGACCCGCGTGCTGGCGATCTGGACGCCCTCACCGCACGCGGCTGGCTGGAGAGTCTGCCCGCGCGCTACCCGATGTGGGACGCAGACGCGCTGGCGGCACACATCAAGGGCTTCACCCTGCACGAGCACCTGGACAAGCCCTTCTATGCGCTGTCCACTGGCAGCAAGCGCAAGGTGCTCATGGCCGGTGCGCTGGCCTCGGGCGCCCCGCTGACCTTGATCGACGAGCCGGTGGGCGGGCTCGACAAACCCTCCGCTGCATACCTGGGCCGCGCTCTGGCGCAGGTGGCCGATCAGCCCGGGCGCGTGGTGGTGGTAGCCCATTACGAGGCCTTGCCGGGTGTGCCGTGGGGCATGGTGGTCGAGCTGGCCCGCTGACCCCGGCGTGCGGCACGTTGCTTGTCATCCCGTCAATGGCCTCGCTGCATCGATGTTTTAGACTGCCTGGCTGAGGGCCGCGCAGCTATTTGGCGCGGCCTGTCTCCTGAAGGACTCTTCCATGGACGCGCTTCTTTTCGCCCCCGTGGCCGTAGCCATCGCGCTCACGCCCGGCCCCAACAACTTCTGCGGCCTGAACAACGGCATCCGCGCGGGCATTGGCGCTGCACTGGTGGCCACACTGGGGCGGGTGGCAGCGTTCGCGATCTTTCTCACCGTGTCGGCGGTGGGCCTGGGGGCCATGCTGCTGGCGTCCGAGGCGGCGTTCACCGCCGTGAAATGGGTGGGGGCCTGCTACCTGTTCTGGCTGGGCTGGCGCGCCTGGCGCAGCCGCGAGTTCAACGGCCTGGAGGTGGTGGAGGGCGGCGAGGTGGTCGCCGGCGGTGCGCCCGTGCGGCTCAAGGCGCTCATCACGCAGGAGTTCCTGCTGGGCATCACCAACCCCAAGGCCATCATCCTGTTTGCGGCCATCTTCCCGCAGTTCATCGATCCCAGCCAGCCCGCCTTACACCAGTTCGTGATGCTGGGCTCGGTGTATCTGGCGGCAGAGTTCGTGTCCACCGCGGTCTATGCGGCCGGCGGGCGGCAGATACGCCGGTTCATCCGCACCTCGCGCGGTGTGGTTCGCCTGAACAAGGCCACGGGGGGCTTCTTCATGGGCGCGGGCGGGTTGCTGCTGGCCAGCAACCGGTAACGGGGCGCAGGGCAGCGCAAGGCTAGGCAACACCTTCCCCCGGCGCGCCGCAGCGCTACATCGCCTTGAACAGATGGGCGTACAGACGGCTTACCGGCAGCTTCTCGGGCCGGCCCGCCAGTTCCAGGTGCAACTTGCCGGCCTCGTCGCGCGTCACCGTGGTGATGGCGCTGGCGCGCACTAGCGTGCTGCGGTGGATTTGCCAGAACACCTGAGGTTCGAGCTGGGCCGTGAGTTCTTTCAGCGGCGTGCGGATCAGGTATTCGCGCCCGGCAGTCAGCACACGCACGTATTTGTCGGCTGCCTCGAAGTACAGCACGTCGGCCACCGGCACCATGTGGATCTGGCTGCCGCGGCTGGCCTGGATCAGCGTGAGGGTGGACTGGGCCACGCCTTGCTGCTGCGCCAGCTCTGCGCCGTTGGTGGCGGCAGGCACAGTCCCCGCGGCCGCGGCCCCCAGGCCCGGGGCAGACAGCAGGTGCCGCAACTGCGCCATGGTTGCTTCCAAGTTGATAGCTGGTTGCGCATGCTGGGTAAGCGCTAGCTGCACTTTTTGCACTGTTTTCGCCAGGCGGGCCGCCTGCACGGGCTTGAGCAGGTAGTCCACCGCCTGCGCCTCGAAGGCCTGCACGGCGTACTGGTCGTAGGCCGTGACGAACACCAGCGCGGGGAAGGGCGTGCCCTCGGGCCACGCGTCGGCCAATTCCACGGCTGCGTCCAGTCCGCTCTGGCCGGGCATGCGGATGTCGAAGAACAGCACCTCGGGCAGCAGGGCCAGGGCATGCTTCACGGCCGACAATCCGTCGCCCACCGTCGCGGCAATGACCAAGCTTGGCCATGCGCGGGCCAGCTCCTGTTGCAGGGCTGCCGCCAGAAGGGGCTCGTCTTCGGCAATGAGGGCGCGAGGTGCAGGCGCAGTCATGTTGGGGTGATGGATTTCAAGGGAAATGTGACGCTAGCGCTTGTCCCACCTGCGCTAGCAGCTATCAAATCAAGAGTGCCAGCAGCGCCGTGCAGGGTGGCCAGCCGTTCACGAACCTGGGCCAGGCCAAAGCTCTGGCCAGGGCCCGGTGGCGCCAAGGCCGCAGGCAGGCCCACGCCCGTGTCATGGACGTCGATGACCAGGGTCGGCCCGCCGGGTCCCGACCGCGAATGGGCACGCACGGTGATGTGTCCGCCCTCCACCTGCGGCTCCAGGCCGTGCCGAATGGCGTTCTCTACCAGCGGCTGCAGCAGCAGTGGCGGCACAGGCACGTCGCGCAGGCTGTCAGGCAGGTCCAGCGTGTAGGCCAGCCGCGGGCCCATGCGCACGGCCATCAGTTCCAGATAGTCGCGCAGCCGTTCGAATTCCAGGCTGAGCGGGTGCTCTGTGCTGCGCGATGCGCTGAGCGTGGCGCGCAGGTACGCGATCATGCGGTCCAGCATCTCCTGCGCGCGGGCCGGGTCGGTGCCGATGAGCATGCGCAGATTGGCCAGCGTGTTGAACAGCATGTGCGGCTCCAGCTGGGTTTCCAGCAGCTTGAGCTGGGCTTCGGCAGCCTGGCTGCGCACCTCGTTCATCTTGGCCTGCATCCAGGCGCTTTTGCCCCGGGTGTAGAAGAAGTAGGTGAGCACCAGCGAGGAAACCACCGAGATGGCGATGGAGATGCGCAGCTCCGGACGGTCGTAGCGGCTCCAGGACGAGAAACCAAACCACGTGTCGGCCAGCCAGGTGCCGCCCACGAATCCGAGCAGATTGCCGATTACCGGCAGGCCGATGGCCGCCATGCCTGCGGGCCAGCCGGTCTCCTGGCTGGAGGGGAAGAAGTGCCGGCCAAAGTCGATCACCGCCCAGGACAGCGTGCCGATGCACAGCGAGTACACCAGAGCGATTTCGTACGGCTTGTGGGGGCGGAACGCGTAGTGCAGCGCCGAGATCGTGAGGCAGAACGCGACGATCTGCAGAAAGTGGCGCAGCTTGCCGATCCAGTCGATCTTCATGGCGGATCGCGGCGGTGCTCTTGCTGGCGCAGCAAGCGTTCGCGCTCTTTTTGCACCAGTCGCTCGCGCAGGCCGCTGCCGGTGCCCAATACGAACACCGAGATGCCATGCAGAGCCAAACCCAGCCCCCAGCCCAGCAGCGGGTACACCGACCAGGGCCGGTTGCCAAAGCCGTGGCTGGACATGCCGAACAGTGCCAGATTGACCACGGTGAACGCAGCGGCGTGTACATACCAGCCCAGCTTGGCGCCCGCGCGCTTGCGGGCCAGGCGTTCGATGTCGTCGGGGGTCATGGGTTGGGGCATGGTGGGGCCGATTCTAGGATCACGCCCGGCAGGCCCGCGCTACGGCCTGCACAGCGGCGGGCTGCAGCGTCAGCCCCATGTGGTTGGTGCCGGGCACCAGCGTCACAGGCACCTTTCTCCCGGCCTGCTCGAACAGGGGCGCGAAACCTTGCGCATCGAAAAGCTCGTCGTCCAGCCCGGCCACGATGCACAGCGGCTGCCGCGCATTGCGGATGTCGTTCTGGTAGTCGTCGTGGGGCCGAAAGTTCATCGCCACGGTGTACGAGTAGCTGGGCGTGAGGAAGGCGCGGGCCTGTGCATCCAGCGCAAACTGCACGACGGGCAGGTGGTTCCAGCGGGTCACGCCGAACCGGTTGAGCAATGCCAGCCCCACGATCCGGGGCAGCCCGATCGACGCCCAGCCGCCGTTGTCGGGCCGGGCCGTGGGCGCGTCCTGATGCAGAAAGGGCGACAGCAGCACATACCGGTCGAACAGCGCCTGCCGGGCACTGCCCGCCAACCGCAGCGCGAAACCGCCACCAGCAGAGAATCCCATGAGGGTCTGCGGGCCGGCGTGGGGCACCGCTGTCATGAAATCCTCGACGTCATCCTCCATCTGGCCGATGTACGCAGCCTGCCCGCGTGCGCCGGATTCGCCGTGCCCGCGCATGTCCAGGGCTGCGACCTGATAGCCCTCGGCCGCCAGTGCCTGTGCGAGCACATGGATGGACCGCGCCCGCGACGACGATCCGTGCACCAGCACGACCCTGCCCAGGTCTTTGGCGGAAGCCTGGCTGGCTGCCGCCGAGGCGGGGTAGGCGTACCACGCCATCAAAGTGCCGTCGCGTGCGGAAAAGCGCTGCGCGGGCGGGACGGCGCTGAAATCCACGCCTTGGAACGGGTTGTTGATGCTGGTCAGCGGCGCAATCGGCCTGGGCCCGCCCCAGGCGATGGCGGCTGCCAGGGCGGTGCACGACAGAACAAGAACAATGATCAAGGACATGAGGGCTACGCGCTGAAAGCGTCCAGTCGGCAAAGTCGTCGTGCTGGCAAGAAGGCCGGCTGTGGCGATGGAAATGAGAAGCATGGGGCAGACCCGGTCGGTCAGCGCGGTTGCTGCTGCTGCTCGATCCGGTCGCGTTCGGCCTGCACCATGCGTTCATGCAGACCGCTGCCCCCGGTCAGCAGGAACACCACCAACCCATGGGCCGCCAGGCCGATGCCCCAGCCTGCCGCAGGGAACACGGCCCAATGGTGGCCGCTGCTCACCGAGAGGCCTGCCAGCAGCAGGTTGACCAGCACATAGACGCTGGCGTGCAGATACCAGCCCAACTTGGCCCCGGCCCGCTTGCGGGCAAGGCGTTCGATGGGGCCGTTGGTGAAGGGAGTGGTGTGGCGCATGATGGGCTCCAGAAAGAAGAGGCCGTATGGAGAAAAGCTTGGAAGAAGAGGACGCTGTGCGGGCGAGGTGCCGGTCATGCCGACACGGATGCGTGGCTGGCAGGCACTGGCGCCAGCTGGTGTGCCAGCTTGCACAGCCGCACGGTGCGGGCTGCAAACACGCCGTTGAACACCCCATACAGGGTGGCGATCTGCAAGGCGAAGGTGCTGTCGCGGGCCAGGGCGGGTTGCAAGGCCAGTTCGACGCCAACGAAGTACTTGGTCAGAAAAATGCCCAGGATCAACACCAGCGACATCGCGCTGCCCGGCACGCAAAAACTGCGCGTGACGGCCGAGTAGGTGGTGCCCGACGCAGCAGCTGGCTGAAACCACAGCGCAGCAGCAGTAACCAGCACCGCTGCGGCCAGCCAGGCCGCCATCGGGGCCAGTGCATGCCCCGCTGCGCCGAACGCAGATGCCAGGCCCCACACCGAGAACGCGGTCATGGCCAGCGGCATGGCCAGAGCCCGCACCAAGGCTACGCGCCGGGCACGCAATTGGCTTACGCCCAGCCAGAGCAGTGCGGTGAGGACGCCCCAGACCCACAACGGGGTCTGGCGAACGATTTCGCCGAGCGCGGCGGGTTGCTGAACAAGCAGGTGAAAGAGCATGGTGAGTCTCCTGAATGGGGGTGAGAGCGAAGCAGTGCGTGAAAAACGTGGCGAGGTTGCTGCGGGTAGGAGAGCGGGGGCGTCAGATCAAGCCCACCGATGACCACACCCATCGGCCCAGCAGCCGCCCCGGCAGCAGCGTGAAGGCGCCTGCCACTACACAGGCGCCGAAGTAGATGCCCTGCATGGTCTTGCGGTGGCCCGCCACGTTGCGGCGGGCCAGGTAAATGAAGGACACCACGAGCATGCCCAGCGTCACCGGCACCAGCAGGTGAATGACGCCAAAGCTGCCCCAGCGGGGTCCGCCGCCGCCCGAAATGAAGAGGGCCGACAGTGCAGTAGCCACCATAAGCGTGACCCAGGCGTACCCCGCCGCCCGATGCAGCCGGGGGCGCTGGGTTGAACCCTTGCGTGCCCACAGTGCGATCGGGCCCAGCGCGGTGGCCGCCAGGGCTGCGGCGAGGTGGATGGCAATGGCGGGGGTGATCTGCATGGCGGGTCCTTGGCATGTGTGTGGAGTGGACTGTGCCGGGCGGGGGGCGTGCGTGCTACCGCCTTGCGACGAAGTGCCGCGCCCGTGGCGCGAAATGCAGGACGGAGCCGCAACTTGCAGTCGGATGGGGCGTGCCCGGCGCGGCGGGACAAGGGTTTGCGGGGCGTTCGGCCCTGCCTTGACCCTCAGGTTTACTTTTCTTCGCATGGCGTTCAAGGCAGACCCCGAAATCAGCCTCTACCATCCGTGACCGGTTGGCTTGTGCCGTGCGATGGCTATCTTGGCCACGCCGACATGCCCCCAAGAATACGAACCAGGACCGCCATGAACCCGCAAGAAGTCAACGCGCCCCCGCCACCGGCCATTCCCCCCGCGCCCCCACACCGCCCGCCGCGCCGCTCGCGCTGGCTGGGCACTCTGGTGGCCCTGGTTCTGGTTGCGCTGGTGGGTGGAGCTGCGTGGTACCTCATCCAGCGGGCCAACGGCGGTGGCGGTGGCGAGGGCCCCGGCAGGGGTTTCCCCGGCGGCGGCAGGCCCATGGTGACGGTGGGCGAAGCCGTGGCCCGCAAGGCGGAGCTGCCCGTGGTTGTTGAGGCGCTGGGCACCGTGATCCCTGCGACCACCGTCACGCTGAGGCCCCAGGTGTCCGGCATGTTGACCCAGGTCCTGTTCACCGAAGGCCAGATGGTGAAAAAGGGCCAGTTGCTGGCGCAGATCGACCCCCGGCCTTTCGAGCAGGCGCTGATGCAGGCGCAGGGCACCCGCCAGCGCGACGAGGCGCAGTTGGAGAACGCCCGCCTCACGCTGGAGCGCTACCGAACCTTGCTGTCGCAGGATTCCATCGCCCGCCAGGATGTGGACACCCAGGCCGCGCTGGTCAAGCAGCTTGAAGGCACGGTGATGACCGACAAGGCCCAGGAGGGCACGGCCCGGCTGAACCTGGACTACACCCGCATCACCGCGCCCGCCAGCGGCCGCATCGGCCTGCGCACGGTGGACCCGGGCAACTATGTCACGTCTGGCGACACGGCGGGCATTGCCACCATCACCCAGGTGGCGCCCATCGACGTGCAGTTTTCGGTGCCGCAGGACCGGGTGTCCGACATCCGCTCAGCCCAGGCCGACGCCGACGCGCTGGCCGTGACGGCGCTGGATCGCACGCGGAAGGCGGAGCTCGACAAGGGGCGCTTTTCCACGCTGGACAACCAGGTGGACACCGCCACCGGCACCGTCAAAGCCAAGGCGCGCTTCGAGAACACGCAGGGGGCGTTGTTTCCCAACCAGTTTGTCAACGTGCAGCTGCTGCTGCGCAACGTGCCTGCCGTGGTGGTGCCTGTGACGGCGGTGCGTACCGGCGCGAACGGTGACTACGTTTATGTGATCAACCAGGACCGAACCGTATCGCTGCGCAAGGTCAAGCGCGGCCAGGCCACGGTGTCGCTGATGGCCATCACCGAAGGTCTGCAGGAGGGTGAGCGGGTAGTGACCGAGGGGGGTGACCGCCTGCAGGATGGCATGGCCGTGCAGTTGCCGGGCGAGGCGGGGGCGCGGGGGCCGCGCGGCGGAGCCAGCGGCCCGCGTGCTGCGGCGTCCGGCCCGCGCGCGGGGGCATCGGCAGAAGGTGGCCAGCGCCGCCAGCGGCCACCCCAGAACCCCTGATCGGGGCGCGCGCACATGAGTCCTTCGCGTCCGTTTATCGAAAGGCCGGTGGCCACCGCCTTGCTGATGGTCGCCATCGTGCTGGCGGGGCTGGTGGGTTTCCGCTTCCTGCCCCTGTCTGCCCTGCCGGAGGTGGACTACCCCACCATCCAGGTGCAGACGCTGTACCCCGGCGCCAGCCCCGAGGTGATGAGCCGCACCGTGAGTGCGCCGCTGGAGCGCCAGTTCGGCCAGATGTCGGGGCTGGAGCGCATGGCGTCCACCAGCGCGGCTGGTGTCTCCATCATCACGCTGCAATTCAACCTGGGCCTGGCGCTGGATGTGGCCGAGCAGGAGGTGCAGGCGGCCATCAACGCCGGCAACTCGCTGCTGCCGGCCGACCTGCCAGCGCCGCCGGTCTATGCCAAGGTCAACCCGGCCGACGCGCCCGTGCTCACGCTGGCCATCAGCTCAGACACCCTGCCGCTGACCGAAGTGCAGAACCTGGTGAACACCCGCCTTGCGCAGAAGATCAGCCAGGTGAGCGGTGTGGGCCTGGTCACCTTGGCGGGCGGTCAACGCCCCGCCATGCGCATCCAGGCCGATACCAAGGCGCTGGCTTCCTACGGCATCGGGCTGGACACGCTGCGCACGGCCATCAGCTCGGCCAATGCCAACAGTGCCAAGGGGAGCTTCGACGGGCCCCAGCGCTCTTACACCATCAATGCCAACGATCAACTGGTGACGGTGGAGGATTACAAAAACCTCATCGTGGCATGGCGCAATGGCGCGCCCGTGCGCATGCTGGACGTGGCGCGTGTGGTGGAAAGTGCGGAGAACAACCGGCTCGGGGCGTGGGCGGGAGTTGCCGATCCGATGCCGGGCAGCCCCAAGGCGGCGAACGCGCCCTCGGGTGCCACAGTTACTCCAGCGATCATCCTCAACGTGCAGCGCCAGCCGGGCGCCAACGTGATCGCCACGGTGGACAGCATCAAGAAGCAGCTGCCCGAGCTGCAGGCTGGTTTGCCAGCGTCTCTCAAGGTGCAGGTGCTGTCGGACCGCACCACGGGCATCCGCGCCTCGGTGCACCATGTGGAGATGGAGCTGGCACTGGCTGTGCTGATGGTGGTGCTGGTGATCTTCTTTTTCCTGCACAGCTTGCGCGCCACCGTCATCGCCAGCCTGGCCGTGCCGATCTCGCTCATTGGCACCTGCGGGGTGATGTACCTGCTGGGCTACAGCCTCAACAACCTGAGTCTGATGGCGCTGACCATTGCCACCGGCTTCGTGGTGGACGATGCCATCGTGATGATCGAGAACATAGCCCGCTATCTGGAAAAGGGCGAGCCGCCGTTCCAGGCGGCGCTCAAGGGCGCCACGCAGATCGGCTTCACCATCATCTCGCTCACGGTGTCGCTGATTGCGGTGCTGATCCCGCTGCTGTTCATGAGCGATGTGGTGGGCCGCCTGTTCCGCGAGTTCGCCGTCACACTGGCCATCACGATCCTGATCTCGGGCGTGGTGTCGCTCACGCTGGTGCCGATGATGGCTGCACGCTGGCTGCGCCCCGAGCCGGAGGGCGGGCCTCAGGGCGTGGCGGGCCGCATCAACCGCGGGTTTGACCGCGTGATTGAAGGCTACGACCGATGGCTGCAGTGGGTGCTGCGCCACCAAGGGGCCACGCTGGTGGTGGCGGTGCTCACACTGGCGCTGACGGCCTTGCTGTATGTGGTCATCCCCAAGGGGCTGTTCCCTACGCAGGACACGGGGCAGCTGCAGGCGCGCATCGAGGCATCGCAAGACGTGTCCTATGCCCGCATGAGCGAGCTGCAGCAGGCCGCCGTGCACGCCATCCTGCAGGACCCGGATGTCGAGTCGCTGAGTTCGTTCGTCGGGGTGGATGCCGCCAACAACACCATGTTGAACGCAGGGCGCATGCTGATCAACCTCAAGCCCCGGCGCGATGCGCAGGAGTCCATCATCCAGCGGCTGCGCGAGCGCGTGCGCTCGGTGGCGGGCGTCACGCTGTATCTGCAGCCCACGCAGGACTTGACCATCGATGCCGAGACCGGGCCCACCGAATACCGCGTCTCCATCGGCGGCGTGGATTCCGCCCAAGTCAACGAATGGACGCGCAAGCTCGTGGAGAGGCTGCAGAGCGACCCCCGCGTGCGCAATGCCACCACCGATGCAGGGGCGCAGGGGCTGTCTGCCTTTGTGGACATCGACCGCAATACCGCATCGCGCCTGTCGGTGACGGCCAGCAGCGTGGATGACACGCTGTACAGTGCATTCGGCCAGCGCATCGTCTCCACCATCTTCACCGAGACCAACCAGTACCGCGTGATCCTGGAGGCCCAGCAGGAGGGCCTGAGTTCACCTGAGGCGCTGGGCACGCTGCAACTGCGCACAGGATCGGGCACACCTACGCCGCTGGCGGCAGTGGCCACCATCCGCGAGCAACTTGCGCCGCTGCAGATCACGCGCGTGGCGCAATACCCGGCCGCCACGCTGGGGTTCGACAAGGCCGACGGCGTATCGCTGGGCAGCGCTGTGGACGCCATCCGTGCCGCGGCCAAGGAGATCGGCATGCCTGCGTCGCTGTCGATGGAGTTCCAGGGGGCTGCGGGTGCGTATGAAAAGTCGCTGTCCAGCCAGCTCTGGCTCATCCTGGCGGCCATGGTGTGCGTCTACATCGTGCTGGGGGTGCTGTACGAGAGCTATATCCACCCGGTGACCATCCTCTCGACGCTGCCGTCTGCCGGCGTGGGCGCGCTGCTGGCGCTCATGCTCACGGGCAATGACCTCGGGGTGATCGGCATCATCGGGATCATCCTGCTGATCGGCATCGTCAAGAAGAACGCGATCATGATGATCGACTTCGCCATCGACGCCGAACGCAACCAGGGCATGGGCCCGCAGCAGGCGATCCACCAGGCGGCGCTGCTGCGCTTTCGGCCCATTCTGATGACCACGCTCGCAGCACTGTTCGCGGCGCTGCCGCTGATGCTGGGCTGGGGCGACGGTGCCGAGCTGCGCCGCCCGCTGGGGCTGGCCATCTTCGGCGGGCTGATCCTGAGCCAGATGCTCACGCTGTTCACCACGCCGGTGATCTATTTGGCTTTTGACCGGATGGGCCGGCGTTTCACCGGCCGCGGCACAGCCGCAGCGCCCCTGCAACCCGGACCCCCGCCATGAACCTGTCGCGCCCCTTCGTCGAACGGCCGGTTGCCACCGTGCTGTTGACCATCGGAGTCGCTCTGGCGGGCATCGCGGCCTTCTTCGTGCTGCCGGTGTCGCCGCTGCCGCAGGTGGACTACCCAGCCATCTCCGTGTCGGCCAGCCTGCCGGGTGCCAGCCCCGAAACCATGGCTACCAGCGTGGCCACGCCGCTGGAACGGCGCCTGGGGGTGATCGCGGGCGTCAACGAGATGACGTCCACCAGCTCGAACGGCTCGGCCCGGGTGAGCCTGCAGTTCGACCTGAACCGCAACATCGACGCCGCCGCGCGCGAGGTGCAGGCCGCCATCAACGCGTCACGGGCCGACCTGCCGGCCACGCTGCGCAGCAACCCCACCTACCGCAAACGCAACTCAGCCGCCTCGCCGGTCATCATCCTGGCGCTCACTTCCAAGACGCGCACGCCCGGCGAAATCTACGACGAGGTGTCGAACGTCGTGAGCCAGCGCCTGTCGCAGGTGGATGGCGTGGGCGAGGTGGAGATTGGCGGCGGCTCGCTGCCCGCCGTGCGGGTGGAGTTGCTGCCTTTCGCGCTCAACCGGTATGGCATCAGCATGGAAGACGTGCGCGCCGCCATCCAGGCATCGAACGCAAACCGCCCCAAGGGCGCCATCGAGGGCGACGGCCGCCGACTGCAGATCTACACGCCGTCGCCCGCGCGCAAGGCGGCCGAGTACGAATCGCTGGTGATTGCCTGGCGCAACAACGCGGCCGTGCGGCTGGGCGACGTGGCGCGCGTGGTGGATGGCGTGGAAAACCGGCGCACGGTAGGCCTGTTCAATGGCGAGCCCGCCATCATCGTGCTGGTCACGCGCCAACCGGGAGCCAATATCATCGAAACGGTGGACGCCGTGCGTGCGCTGCTGCCGGAGCTGCAGGCGCAGCTGCCGCAGGACATCCAGGTGGCCGTGGCGTCGGACAGCACCAATTCCATCCGCTCGTCGCTGCACGAGATCGAGCTCACGCTCATGGTGTCGATCGCGCTCGTGGTGCTGGTGGTGGGGTTGTTCCTGCGCAAGGCGCGGGCCACGGTGATTCCGGCGGTGGCCACGGTGGTGTCGCTGCTGGGCACGTTCGGCGTGATGTATTTCCTGGGCTTCAGCCTCAACAACCTGAGCCTGATGGCGCTCACGGTGGCGACAGGGTTCGTGGTGGACGACGCCATCGTGGTGCTGGAGAACACCATGCGCCACATTGAGGCCGGCATGGACCGCATGCAGGCGGCACTGCAGGGTGCGCGAGAGGTGGGTTTTACGGTGCTGTCCATCAGCCTCTCACTGGTGGCGGTGTTCATTCCACTGCTGTTCATGGACGGGCAGGTGGGGCGCCTGTTTCGCGAGTTTGCCGTCACGCTGTCGGTGGCGGTGATGATCTCGCTAGTGATCTCGCTCACCACCACGCCCATGATGTGCGCGTGGCTGCTGCGTGCGCACGACCCGGCCAACGACAAACCGCCTTCGCGCCTGGCGCGCTGGGCCGAGCGGGGCTACCAGGGCGTGCTGCGCGGCTACGAACGCAGCCTGGACTGGGCGCTGGCCAGCAAGGCGCTGGTGGTGCTGATCCTGCTGGGGGTGATCGGCCTGAACGTGTACCTGTTTGCCAAGATCCCCAAGGGCTACTTCCCCGAGCAGGACAACGGCCAGCTCAATGCCGGGCTGCGTGCCGACCAGAGCATTTCTTCGGATGCGCTGGCGCGCAAGCTCAAGCAGGCGGTGGAAATCATCCGCAAGGACCCGGCGGTAGACACGGTGGTGGGCTTTTCGGGTGGCAGCCGCGCCGGGGGCGGGTTCATGTTCGTCAACCTCAAGCCGCTCAAGGAGCGCACCGACAGCACCCCGGCCGTGATTGCACGCCTGCGCCCGCAGCTCAATCAGATCACCGGCCTGCGCGTGTTCCTGAACCCCGTGCAGGACTTGCGGATGGGCGGACGCTCCAGCAACTCGACCTACCAGTACACGCTCAAGAGCGACAACCTGGCCGACCTCAAGCAGTGGGCCACGCGCTTGTCTGATCGCCTGAAGGACGAGCCACTGCTCAAGGATGTGGACACCGACCAAGCCGAGAACGGCGTGGAGACCTATGTGGAGGTGGACCGCGCCAGCGCCTCGCGCCTGGGCATCAGCTCCGCGGCCATCAACAGCGCGTTGTACAACGCCTTTGGCCAGCGCTCGGTGGCCACGATCTATGGTGATCTCAACCAGTACGCCGTCATCATGGAATGGGGCCCTGAGTTCACGCGCGGGCCTCCAGCGCTCAAGGACATTTACGTGGCGGCCAACCCCACAGGCGCGACGGGCAGCGCGGCCAACCCGGGCCAGCGCGGCGCGTCCACCGGGCAGGTCATCAGCACCGCGGCGGCCAGCATGGTTCCGCTCAGCGCCATCGCACAGGTGCGTGAGCAGGCATCGCCCACCTCCATCAGCCATCAGGACGGTGAGCTGGCCACCACCATCTCGTTCAACATCGACCCGGGCACTTCGCTGGAGCAGGCCCGCCAAGTCATCGCGCAGGCCGAGGCAGACATCGCCATGCCTACCAACGTGCGCGGCAGCTTCCAGGGCACAGCGCTCAGCGCGCAGGAATCGCAGGGACAACAGGTGTTCCTGATCATCGCGGCCATTGTGGTGATCTACATCGTGCTGGGAGTTCTGTACGAGAGCCTGATTCACCCCATCACGGTGCTCACCACGCTGCCCTCCGCCGGTGTCGGAGCGGTGCTGGCGCTGTTGCTGTTCAACATGCAGTTCACCATCATCGCGCTCATTGGCGTGTTCCTGCTCATCGGCATCGTCAAGAAGAACGCCATCATGATCATCGACTTTGCGCTGGAGGCCGAGCGCGCCCGCGGGCTGACGGCACTGGAGGCCGTGCGCGAGGCCTGCATGCTGCGGTTTCGCCCGATCCTGATGACCACCGTGGCAGCGGCCTTGGGTGCACTGCCGCTGGCCATCGGCTTCGGCCAGGGCTCGGAACTGCGGCAGCCCTTGGGTGTCGCGATCATCGGCGGCCTCATCGCCAGCCAGCTGTTGACTCTGCTCACCACCCCGGTGGTTTATGTGCTGCTGGACAAACTGCGCAAGCCTGCTCCCAACGAACAACACCTGAGCCGTGCCGGCCCCCCTGGCGCGGCCGCCTGATGCGATGACCCAGACACACCACCTTTTCCACTTTCGCACGGCCGGCGCCGAGGCCCTGGCCACAGCCCGGTGGGCCTGCACGGCCCTGGCGCTAGCTGCGCTGACAGCATGCTCCGTCACACCGCCCTACCAGGCGCCCGATATGCCTGTGCCTGCGGCGTTCAAGGAGGCCGGAGCCACCTGGGCGCCCGCCGCACCGGCCGATGGCGCGGACCGGGGCCCCTGGTGGGAGCTGTTTGGCGACGCGCAACTGAACCAGCTGGCGCAAGAGGTGCAGCTGTCCAACCAGAACATCGCCGCCGCAGTGGCTGCGTACGCGCAGGCCGAGGCCGTGGTGCGGCAGCAGCGTGCCAGTCTGTTTCCCACGGTCGGCCTGTCAGGCGGCGCGACCCGCACGGGGGGCGAAGGGGCAGCCCGTTCTGGCACCACCACGCAGGCCAGCCTGGGCGTGGACTGGGCGCCGGACCTGTGGGGCCGGCTACAAAGCGGCGTGAACAGCGCGCAGGCTGGGGTTCAGGCCAGCGAGGCGGATTTGGCTTCAGCGCGGCTGTCGGCGGTGGGCACGCTGGCTTCCGCATATTTTCAGTTGCGCGAGGCCGATGCCGAAATCGAGTTGCTGCGCGCCACGGTGGAGGGCTACGAACGCAGCCTGCAGATCGCCCGCAACCGCTACGCCGCTGGCGTGGTCGCCCAGACCGATGTGCTGCAGGCCCAGACCCAACTGGCCAATGCACGCGCGGACCAAGCCACCGTGGTGCAGAACCGCACCCGATATGAGCATGCCATCGCCGTGCTGACGGGCAGGGCGCCGGCCGACTTTTCTCTGCCTGCCTCCGCCTGGGTGGCGACCGTGCCCGATGTGCCGGTCGGCGTCCCGTCCACGCTGCTGCAGCGCCGGCCCGACATCGCGTCGGCAGAACGTGCCGTGGCGTCGGCCAATGCGCAGATCGGCATCCAGCGGGCGGCGTATTTCCCCAGCTTGAGCCTGGGCGCTTCCCTGGGCAGTGGTGGCAGCAGCGTGGCCGACCTGTTTCGCGCGTCCACCACGGTCTGGTCATTGGGGCTTTCGGTGGCGCAGACCTTGTTCAACGCGGGGGCCACGGCGGCGCGTGTGGACGAGGCTGAGGCCGCACGCGATGCCCGCGCAGCGGTGTACCGGCAAACGGTGCTCACGGCATTCCAGAGCGTGGAGGACCAGCTCACCGTGCTGAACACCCTGCGCGCGCAGGAGCCGCTGCGGCGCGAGGCTGTCTCTGCTGCAGAGCGCACCTTGCAGCAACTGCTCAACCGCTACCGCGAGGGGCAGGTGAGCTACACGGACGTGGTGACCGCACAGGCCTCTGCCTTGTCGGCACAACGTGCATTGCTGCAGTTGCAGGTGAATCGCCAACTGGCGGTGGTGACCCTGGTGCAGGCCCTGGGCGGCGGCTGGCAGGCGCCATGGCTACCGCAGCCCTGAGGGCTTCGATGCGGGCTGGCCTCACTCTGCAGACACTTCGTCCGCGTTCTGGTTGGCATATACTCCTGTTTTGATAGCTGTTAGTGCTTATCCAATAAGCGCTAGAGGCTAATTTCATTCATATTTTTTCAAGGAGCGTGCGTGGACGCTGTATTGCTGGTCAAGGCCGCCATCATGGGTGTGGTCGAGGGCCTCACCGAGTTCCTGCCCATTTCATCCACCGGGCACCTGATCCTGGCCGGCTCGCTCTTGGGGTTTGACGACGCCAAGGCCAAGGTGTTCGACATCGCCATCCAGACCGGCGCGATCTTCGCCGTCATCCTGGTGTATTGGCAGAAGATCCGCAGCACGCTGGTGGCCCTGCCCACCGACCGACAGGCGCAACGTTTTGCACTGAACGTGTTCATCGGTTTTCTGCCCGCCGTGGTTTTGGGGCTGTTGCTCGGCAAGGCCATCAAGGCCCATCTGTTCACGCCGGTGGTGGTGGCCAGCACCTTCATCATCGGCGGGTTCATCATCCTGTGGGCCGAGCGCAGGTCACCATCCGCTGTGCGCATCCAGTCGGTGGACGACATGACGCCGCTGGACGCCCTGAAGGTGGGCTTGGTGCAATGCCTGGCCATGGTGCCCGGCACCAGCCGCAGCGGCGCCACCATCATCGGCGGCATGCTGCTGGGCCTGTCGCGCAAGGCGGCCACCGACTACTCGTTCTTTCTGGCCATGCCCACGCTGATCGGCGCCGGTGTGTACAGCCTCTATAAGGAGCGCGCCCTTCTGTCGATGGCCGACGTGCCGATGTTTGCCGTGGGGCTGGTGTTCTCGTTCATCAGTGCCTGGCTGTGCGTGCGCTGGCTGTTGCGCTACATCAGCACCCACAGCTTCGTGCCGTTTGCCTACTACCGCATCGTTTTTGGCGTCATCGTGCTGGTGACGGCCTGGACGGGATGGGTTCAGTGGGCGGACTGATCGTTGCCCACGAGCCGTCTTGGCATCCGTGTGTGCAGCCCCTTTGCGCTGGTTAGGGCTGCATTGCAAGGCTCGGGGCAGACGGCGCTCAAGCTTGCCGGCTTCACGTCTTCCGGCCGACAGCCAGCGTGATCCGCGTGTTGCAGGACTACGGGTTTGTTCGGTATCCGGTGGGTTGGCCTACCGCTGTGGTTGTTGAGCGATGGTGATAAGCTGGCTTTTTGTCACACTGTGACCTTCAGCAAGGCAGCCCACGTTCCTCGTCCCCGCCCGGAGGAGCTTGCTGCCTTTTTGTAGATGGACCCCCGTCATGGGGCATTCACCGCATGATGCAAGACGAGCCGGAATTGCTGCACTCACTGCCACGCGCCCGCCAGGCGGCCTGGTCCAAGGGTGAGTTGCTGGACCTGATCTCCCGCAGCTCTGGCGCCACCATGGCGGTGCTCGACCGCAGTCTGGCGATGATCTATGTGAACGAGGAATACGCCAGGTGGTTCGGCATGGAGCCAGAGCAGCTTGTGGGCAAGACCTTGGTCGAGGTGTACGGCGAGCAGGAGTGTGAGCGGTTCAAACCGTTTGTGGAGCGCGTGTTGGGGGGCGAGCGTGTGCAATACCAGCGCTTGTTGCGCACCCCTTACGGCATGGACGAATGGCGCACCATCTGCCTGACGCCATGGCACAACGCCCAGGGCGAGATTGACGGATTCATCACCACAGCGCTGGATGTGCATGAGCTGCAGGTCACGATGAATGCGCTGCGCGCCGCCAACCAGCGGCTGTCCTCGCACATGGAAAACAGCCCGCTCGCCGTGGTGGAAATGGACCACAAGCTGCAGTTGCTGCATTGCTCCCAGCGCGCCGTGCAGTTGATGGGGTGGCTGCAAGTGGCGGGACTGGAAGGGCGGCTGCTGACGGAGCTGCTGGCGCTGGCACCGGACGATGACAGCCTCTCGCAAGCGCTGGCGCGGCTGCAATCGGGTGAAGAGTCGCAGAACCGGGCGGAGACCTGTTTTGTGCGCGAGGATGGCAGCGAGGTGCACTGCGAATGGTTCAACTCGGCGCTGACCAACGCAGAGGGCCAGGTCACTTCCATCATGGCCCTGGTACAGGACGTTTCCGCCAAGATCCAGATCGCGCGCCAGCAGCATTACCTGGCCAACCACGACTCCCTCACCGGTTTGCTCAACCGGGCCGCATTTCAAAGCCGGCTGGAGAAGTCACTCACGCAGGCGCAGCACAGCGCGGGCGCGGTGGCACTGCTGTTCATCGACCTGGATGGGTTCAAGACCGTGAACGACATGGAAGGCCACCGGGCAGGTGACGAGGTGCTGCGCATCGTGGCCCAGCGCATTGCCAGCACGGTGCGGGCCGGGGACACGCTGGCGCGGCTGGGGGGGGATGAGTTTCTGGTCATGCTCGACCGCGAAGTCTCGCGCGAAGTAACGGACACCATCGGCCAGCGCATCATCGACGCACTGCAGCAGCCCATGACTGTTGAGGGGCGCGACCTGCACATCGGTGCCAGCATCGGCGTTGCCCTCAATCCGCCCATCAAGATCGACATCGACGATCTCATGAGCCGCGCCGACCAGGCCATGTACGACGCCAAGCGCGCAGGCAAGGGCCGCCTGCATTACGCGCAGGCGGCCAGCACCTGATTGGAAGCTGGCGCGCCCGGCTTGGGTGTGTTGGGCAGGCGCCTGCTTGCTGCTACGCCCCGGGCAGCGAGATGCTCTGCTGGAAGTGAAAGAAATTGCTGGGGTCGTACTGTGCCTTGACCTGCTGCAGGCGCGGGTACGCTGGGCCCCAATAGGCGTTGGCGAAGTCCTTCAGGCTCGCGTCGGGGTAGTTCTGGTAGACCTGTCCGTTCATGAATCCGCCGAACTGCGACATGAATTGCACCAGCCATGCTTCCATCTGCACCCGCTCTTCGGCATTGGTCCAGAACACATCCACCACCAAATCGGCATCCACATCGCGGTGGATGAACGCGCTGTCCTGAACGGGATACCGGTTGATGGCGCCGCCATACGGCTCCAGATAGGCCAGGGAGTAGGTGTTGGGTGACGTCTTGAAGAAGTTGATGATGCGCTGCCAGTCCGCCGGAGTGAGCGGGGCGCTGATGTAGCCGCTGGCCTTGGTTTCGGCCACGCCGTCCGGCAGGTTGTCGGGCAGTGTGTAGGGGTGGTCTTCCAGCCACACATTCATCTCAGGGTAGGTGCCGGTTTTGTCGACCAGCAATTGCGCGCTGGGAATCGCGAGCAAAGGTGCAATGGCGGCGAGCCCCGCATCGCGTGTGCCACAGAACATGCCTTGCACCATGTACACCGGCACGCCGTTTTGAAACCCGAGGTTCATCATGTACCCCAGCGCATCGGGCGCACCGGTTTTCATGAAATTCTTTTGCATCAACGTGAGCACCTGCGCAGCGTGGGCTTCGTCCCAGCTGATCGACCAGGCCCAGACCTGGCTCAACGGAAGCATGCGGTAGGTCACTTGCAGCAGCACGCCAAAATTGCCACCCGTCCCCCCGCGCATGGCCCAGAAAAGATCCGGGTGCTCCTGCGCGCTGGCCGTCACGATGCTGCCGTCGGCCAGAGCCACGCGGAAAGAGTCCACCAGGTCGCTCTGGATGCCGAATGCGCGGGAGGTGTAGCCGTAGCCACCGCCCTGAACGAAGCCGCCCACCCTTACGTTGCCACACGCGCCCGTGGGCACGTGCCAGCCGGTGCCGTTCATGGCACCGTTGAAGTGGTCGAAGTCGGTGCCGGGCCGCACGTGCACACGCTGCGTGGCGGGGTCCAGCACCACACCCTGGATGTCGCTCAGATCCACCACCATGCCGTTGTTGACAGAGTAACCGGCGGTACTGTGCCCGCCAGAGCGCACGGCCACCCACAGGTTGAACGTCCTCGCCGCCGCCAGGCACTCCAACACATCGTTTTCACACGCGCAGTACACGATGAGTTCGGGGTAGGCCTGAAAAGCGGGGTTGGATTCTTGCCGCGCCTTGTCGTAGTCAGGGCTGCAGGGCAGAACGATCCGCCCCACCAGCCTGGTTTCGAGTTGGGCCACGGCTTCCCACGGCAGCGCGTGGCGGTTGGCGGCAGGGGCGGCATTCTGGGCCGCCAGTGACCGGAAATGCGCAACGCGCGCGTCCTTGGCAATGCGTGCAGGGCTTTTGCGATGGGCCATGGGAAACGATCCTTCGTGAGAAAAGCGAAGTCCCGTGTTTAACCGAAGCGCCAGTGTTTGACCAGTTCGAAATCGCCCCAAGTGGAGCTTCGCCTGGACTGGCTCAGGCCGACGAGAGAGCCAGGTCGCCGGTGTTGCGGCGCACGCAGAATTTGCCGCTCTGTTTGCCGCTGTACATGGCGGCATCGGCCAGTTTGAGCAAGCCCACCGCATCGTTGCTGTCGTGCGGGGCGATGGCATAGCCAATGGTCAGGCCCACAGCCACCTGCACGTTGTTGCCCAGCGAAAACGGCGAACGGAATGCGTCCAGCAGCTTGTTGCCCAGCTCCTGAGCCTGCTGCACGCTGCTCAGATGGCCGGTCATCACCACAAACTCATCGCCGCCCAGGCGTGCCACCACGTCGCTTTGCCGCACGTGGCCCTGAAGGCGCCGCGTCACGGCAATCAGCAGTTCGTCGCCAACATCGTGGCCGTGCTGGTCGTTCACCGGCTTGAAGCCGTCGAGGTCCATCACGTAAACCGCCAGCAGCTTGTCGGGGCCGCAGCGCGACAGCGCAGACGAGAGGGCGATGTTCAACCCGCGCCGGTTGGGCAGGCCCGTCAGCGGGTCGGAGTGGGCCAGCGAATGCATCACGTCCCGCTCGCGGTTGGCATCCAGCGCCTCTGTGCGCAAGGCCTTGGTGCGCAGGCCCAGCACGCGCATGAAGAGCAGCATGTCCAGCGTGGCACCAAACTGGAAGGAGTGCAGCGTCCAGAAGTTAACCGGAACCCACCCGTTGATGACCCCGATGACGGTGGCGGTGGCGATGAAGTAGATCAGCCAGGCCAGCAGCAGGCTGCTGCCCACGCCGTCGCCCCGCGCAGCCCGGCGCGCCGCCCCGGGTATGCCCATCAGGGCGGGCACCAACCCCAGAATGCTCACGATGGCCGCAATGGCGCGTGTGGAGATCGCGTCCACCGCGTAGGCCACCGCCAGCACCACACACAGCACGGCGCCCCCACGCATCGCCAGCAGAAAGCGGCTGCGGGGCCGGTCTCCCGCAAGCGCCTGGCTGATGAACAGAAAGGAGCCGCAGGTTGCCATCAACGCAGCGAGCGCCGCCACATGAACCTCGTACCACAGGCTGTTGCTCCATAGGTACTGGCGGCCCACCCCGAACAGGTGCAATGAAAAAAGCAGGCTGCCCGAGGTGAGTAGCGCGTACTGGATGAACAGGGGTTCGCGCAGGCTGATCCATTGCGCCACGCTGTAGACCAAAAGGCATAGAGCCAGCCCGGTGAGCACGCCCTGGAGCATCTGCTCGTTCACCGATTTCTTCAGCATGGCCGCGGGGGTGTGAAACGCGATCGGCAAAATCATGGCGCCGCGGGTCTGAATGCGCACCAGCAACTCGTACTCCAGACCCGGCAGCAAATTGAGCGGCACGGCGTGCGAGCGGCTCTGCAGCGGTCGGTCCGCATACGGTTGAAGGCTGCCCAGCATGGCTTTCTGCGCTACACGGCCTCCGGTGGTGAGGTACACGCCAATCTGGTTCAGGTCAGCATGATTGAGGTCCAGAATCCATTGGGCTTCCGATGTGGCAGGCACGGCAATTGGAATGCGCAGCCACACCGCATCCGGCCGCATGCCCAGCGTGGCGCCCACACTAGGCGGCAGGGCGAACTGGTGGCGACGCTCCATCACGTCCTCGACGGTGAGCTCCTGGCTGGGGTCCACCAGCAGGGTCGCCGAAGGCCAGGCGTCGATCGTGCCTTTGTCATCGTTCAGCACCAAGGGCGCCGCGCTGGCCTGTGCCCAGGGGCAAACCAGCAGCGCCCACAGCATGGTGAGCCAGATCAAAGGGCGCAGCCAGGGCCAGGTCTGCATGGAGGGGTGGCGGGGCGTTTTGGTGGACGTGACCACCCAGTATAGGCTGCGCGGCGCCAGGCGAAGGCGGGGGTTGTTCCCCATGGAGTCGAGCTCGCTCATGAAGCCAGCGCCAGCGTGCCGTCGTTGCGGCGAAGGCAGTGTTTGCCGCTTTGTTTGCCTGCGTACATGGCCGCATCCGCCAGGCGGATCAAGGCCTGCGGGTCGTCGCCGTCCAGAGGGGCCAGCGCGTAGCCGACGGTAAGGCCCACGTGGAGCCGGAGATGGCTCAGCACAAACGGGGCGTCAAACGCGCGCAGCAAGGATCGCCCCAACTCTTCTGCATCTTTCACAGAGTCCAGGTAGCAGGCCATGATGATGAACTCGTCGCCCCCCAGCCGTGCGACCACGTCGGTCTGGCTGCGCACATTGGCCTGCAGGCGGTGGGCCACGGCCACCAGCAAGTCGTCGCCGACATCGTGCCCATGCGCATCGTTGACGGGCTTGAATCCGTCCAGATCCAGCAGGTACAGGGCGACCAGGCTGCTGGGCGTGCAGGACGATAGCGCCACCCGCAGCGCTTGCTGCAGGCCGCGCCGGTTGCTCAGTCCCGTCAGCGGGTCGCTGTGGGCCAGCGAATGCATGATGTCGCGTTCACGCATTGCTTCCTGGGCTTGCAGGCGCATGGCATGGGCGCGCAGGCCCATCACCCGCAGGAACAGAAGCATGTCCAGTGTGGCGCCGATCTGGAACGCGTGCAGGGTCCAGAAGTTGGCCGGTACCCAGCCTTGCACCAGGCACACCATGATGGCCGCGGCCGTGCCGTAGGCGAGCCAGGCTACCAGCAGCGTGGCGCCGATCGGATCCTTCTGACGCACGCGCCGCAGGGCAGCCGGCACGCTGAGCGCCGAGGGCAGCGCCCCGGCCAAGCTCATGAACGCAATGGCGGCGGGAACGCTCACCCACCCCAGGATGAGCCCCACGCACACGGCTGCTGTAATGGCCGCGCCCGCGCGCATGGCACGCGCGTAGCGGCTGCGTGCGTCGTCAGAAAGCGCCTCGCCGAGGAAAAGAAAGGAGCCCGCGAGCGCTGTCAGGCCGGCAATCAGACCGCCATGCCGCGACATCCAGAGGTTGCCGGGCCAGAGAAACTGGTCGCCGATGCCAAAAAACTGCAGTGAAAAACCGGCGCTGCCTAACACCACGAGCGCATAGAACGCGAACAGGCGCTCGCGCTGAGTGACCCACTGGATCAGGCTGTACACCAACAGGAAAAATGCCAGGCCGTTGAGCAGACCCTGCAGCATCTGTTCGCGCAACGCCTGATGCATCTGCGTCGGCATTTCTCCGAGGGTGATGGGCAGGATCAGCGGGCCAGTCGCCCGTACCCGTATCAACAGGTCATAAGCCTGACCGGGTTGCAGGTCGAAGGCCATGGCCGGTGTCCGGCTCGCAAGCTGCCGCTGCTCAGGTTCGTCTGAACGACTCTGCTGAACGATCTGCCCGCTGCTGGACAGGTAGATGTCGGCACGCAGCGAGCTGTAACCAATGTCCACCATCCACGGCGTGCGCAGCTTCTCGTGCGTGATGAGCGGGATATGTAGCCACATCGCCGTCTTGTGCACGCCCAGAGAGCCGCCACGCTGGGCAGGCGCGCGGAACTGATCCAACCGATCCAGGACTTCCTGCGCCGAAAGCTCTCCATTGGGGTCGGCCATGAGCGTGATGGCTTCCCATGCGTCCAAGGGCTGTCCGCGTTGCTTCAGCACCAGGGGCTGCGCCTCGTGCGCGGACGATGGCAGGGCGAGGAGCAGCCAGTAAAGGCACAGCAGCGCTGCAGCCATGCCGCAGCGCGCGCGCCGAATCCAGGCGAGCATCAGAAGCAGGGCGCGGGCCAGCAACTGCATCAGCGTGGGGGAAGGCTCAAATGGGCTGCTGCTGTGGTGGCTTGCTCGCCAGGCCCCGGCTCCAGCTGCCGTGCGCCGTCAGCCGGTCTTCCAGGCGGTTGAGCCAGTTCGGTGCGTGGGGGTCATCGCTCCATCCGTGCACCACGCCATCAACCTGGTTGAGCAGTTCGTTAGGCAATTGCAGCGGGCGGGTCTGGCTCATCAGCACCCGGCTCATGAAGTGGTAGCCCAGTATCCGCGTGAGCGTGCGCACGATGGAAAAACGTGGCATCACCAAACGCGCTACTGCGTCGATGGCGCGTGCGAGCAACAGGACGCACCAGAACAGCAGTGCAGACGCCCATGGCACGGGCTGGGTCAGGCCCAGGTCGTCGGCAGTGGCCCGCCCGCACAGGTAGCGGGTCATGAGCTGGGGGAAGGGCTTGACGATCGTCCAGGGCAGCGCCTTTTCCATGGTCTGCATCAGCGCCTGGCCCAAAGCTGGGCGCGGGTCGGGCGTGACGGGTTCCGCACGGCCCCGGGCCTGCATGCGCGCCATCAGTCGCTCACCCTCGTCCATGGTGGTCACCATCAGCGACTCGTCGATCCCCAAAATGTGGCCCACCACGTTCCAGGTGTGCAGATAGGCTTCCTCATCCACGCGTGGTAATCCGATGCCCAGGCGCCGCATGCTGCGCAGAAACACATAGCCAAAGGTGAGCAGCGTGTAGGCCAGCTCTTCCTGGTTGCAGGGCAGGCCGTGGCCCTTCACGTTCCAGCCGCGTGCGAACAGGGTCTGGAACATGGCGTGGCGCCCACCCACGGCCAGCGATGGCTGCGGGGCAATCCACCCTTCACCACCTGCCAGCAAATGCTTGATCGCATCTTGGGGGCTGCCGTGCAGGATCAGGTTGCGGATGGTGGCGTGAATCAGGCGCACCTTGAGCACCTGCGCCACGCCCGCGCCGCGCTGCGCGAGGCCGCCGTGCATCATCACCGGGAAGATCATGGCGGCCGTGGACCGGATGCGGTACTCAGCGTTCTGCTCCAGTTGGCCCGACGTGTGCAGCACGCTGGAGAGGTCGGGAATCACATAGCACTCTGGCAGGCTGGCGCAGAAAAGCAGGATGCATGAGAGCGCGCCGTGCTCCATGAAGATCTTTTCAGCCCGCTCGATTTTGTGCGCATCGGCCCAGGGCGGCAGTACCTGGGCGGTTTGCACATAGTGGTTCAGCGCCTTGGACATCGCTGCGTCCACGCCGTCGCCCTGGGCTGTCCAGGTGCTGAGCGTTGCGTTGTCGACCCATTGCGCAAACAGCCGGTTGACCGTATCGATGCGGGCCCATTGCGGTGCGTCCAGATTGACATCGTCAGACGGCCAGTCACCCAGGATGTCGGCCATGGTTTTGTCGGCCAGCGGATCAGCCTGGTGCTGTGTGTTTGCGAGCGCTTCGTCCGTTACACGGTGGAATGGGGGTGGGTTCTGGGTCATACACCCGCCTTTGTGGGGGCTGTCCAGCGCTGGTAGCCTGCCAGCGCGCACAGCAGCGGGATGCCCATTGCAAAGGGCGCAATCGAGCGGATTTCAATGGGGTTGCCCAGAAGCATCTGAAAAACCATGTTGCTGCCATACAGCGCCAGCGGAACCAGTGCGTGGCGGCGCAGAAACGGGCTGGAAGGCTTCAGTGCGAGTTTGCGCACCGAGAGGCGGAAGCCCATGATGATGACGAACGACACAAACATCCAGCCCAGGAAGCCCTGCACCGTTTCCCCAAACCAGGCGCCGTCCGTCTTGGTCATGATCCAGGCCTTCAGGGTAAAGACCAGGTAGGGGTCAGCGCCCAGGTCGAACGCCGTGACGATCATCGCTGCCAGAAATGACAGCAAGGCGGCATTGCCAAGGCCCGGGGCGCCGTCCACGGGGCTCTGCCACACGATCAGGTTGGCAATGACGTAGCAGGAATAGGTCAGCGAGAACCACATCAGTGGGATGACGATGGGCACATCACCCAGCCGTGCGCCCAGCACGTCGGTGTAGGTGTATTCGCCAAAAAACCAGCCCCGGGATGAACCCATCTGCTCGGCAAACCAGCCAAAGCACACGGCGATCACGATGAACTGCAGCGTGGCGCGCCACCCAAGCAGGTGGGCGGCGCTGGCCCAGCAACAGGCAAACATCACCACGGATGCCACCACCAGGGCCATGGTGGTGTCGTTGTGCATGCGAAATGCAATAAGGATCAGGTAGACGGCCAGCAGGATGTAGCTCAGTACGGGCAGGCTCGACGCCAAACGGGACGGAGTGGACATGGTCGGTGTATCACGCTGTAACAATCTGCCAGTGTAGGGGATTGTTTCGCGCAGGGCGAACACTGTTTGTCACCACCGACAGCCGCTTGTGCAGTGCTTTTCTGGCGATCAGCACGGTGCGGCGGGTGTTAAGGAATGCCAGGCTAGCGCCTGCTGGACGGGATAGCCGCCAGATTCAGCAGCGCCGCCTCAATGGCGGCGGCTGTGGCCAGCGGTTGCTCCATCGGGAAGAGGTGGCTGCCGTCCAGCATCATGGTGCGGCCCTCGGTCACGCGCAGCGTCATGGCCATACCCACCTGTTTCATCTCGTCCGAGTCGCGCCCGCCAATGAACGCAGCCGGGCACTGCAGCGGATGTGCGCTCAGCAGGCGGCCCAGGTTGTGGGGCAGGGTGTTGTAGATGGCGGTTTCCACGGCACGGTCGAAGCCCAGCACGCGCTTGCCTTCGTGGTCTTGCAGGCCGTGAGCGATGTAGTCCTGCAGCACATCCGGGTCCCAGCGCGCGAACGCTTTTTTCTTGCGGAAATGCTCCAGCGCTTCTTCATTGCTGGCCCAGCTGAAGCGCCGCTGGCGGCTCACCCGGCCTGGGGATATGGAGCCCACCACCTGCGCACGCTTGGCCACACCGACCACGTTGGCCTTCCAGCCACCGATCAGTGGTGAGTCGATCAGCAGCACACCGCGCACCAGATGGGGGTGGCGGGCCGCCGCCATCACGCTCAAAAAACCGCCCAGCGAGTGGCCCACCAGGAACACAGGCTCGCCCAGGCGCTCCACCTGGGTGGTGGCGAAGTCCGCCAGGTGCTGCACCAGGTGGGGCCAATTGTTGGTCACCGGGTACTTCGGGTCGTGGCCGTAGCGGTCGACCGCATTCACCTCGAATCCACGGGCCCGGAGATGGCCGAACAGGACGCGGTAAGTGGCCGCCGGAAAGCTGTTGGCGTGCGAGAAAACGATGGGAAGCATGGCGGGCAGCGAGGGGCTGGAGCAGCGAACGGGGCAGCAGGCGTGGGCGACTGGGCCACGTGGGGCGCCGTGCCCCCGCGCGCCCTCAGATGAGCCGGTCCGTGTGGGTGGTGATTTTCTTGAGGGGCTTGCTGCGCGCCGGGTTCACCATGATGGGCACGTCGGTCGAGCCCCCGGCCCAGGCCGGGTCTTCGATGCTGTCGAACACCTGGCGCAGCTTCTGCCCCCAGCTGTCGTGCAGCATGCGGAAGTAGGGGTTGTGCTCGTCGATGCAGACGATCTTGTCGGTGGCAAAGCGGTCAACCTCATACACCACCAGATCCAGCGGCAGGCCCACTGACAAGTTGGACTTGAGCGTGCTGTCCATGGACACCAGTGCGCATTTGGCCGCTTCGTCCAGCGGCGTTTCAGGCGTGAGCACGCGGTCCAGCACGGGCTTGCCGTATTTGGACTCGCCCACCTGGAAATACGGCGTCTCGGTGGTGGCCTCAATGAAGTTGCCTGCCGAGTAGACCTGGAACAGGCGCATGCCCTCGCCCTTGATCTGGCCGCCAAACACCATGGAGACATTGAAATCCACCCCCGAGCGCTTGAGCGCCGCGCCATCGCGCTCGTGCACATGGCGCACGGCAGCGCCCAGCACACGGGCGGCGTCGAACATGCTCTTGGCGTTCCAGATGGTGATCACCTCGCCGGTCTCGCCGTCCTTGATCTGCTCGTTTTGCAGAATCTCGCGCACCGATTGGGAGATGGACAGGTTGCCTGCAGACAGCAGCACCATGAACCGGTCGCCCGTCTTCTCATAGACCATCATCTTGCGGAAAGAGCTGATCTGGTCCAGGCCGGCGTTGGTGCGGGAGTCGGACAGAAAAACCAGCCCGGCATTGAGTTTGATGGCGACGCAATACGTCATGGGAAAAGTGAGGTCACTGAAACACGGAACCCGCGAGTTTAGTGCGGTGTGGCGCAATAGCCTCTGGGGGCTGCCCAGCCCCTGCCGTTGGTTTGATCGGGTTGTCTATCAAAAATAATAGCTGTTAGCGCTTGCTGGATAAGCGCTAGAGGCCAATTTGACCTGAATTTTCCCTGCATTCCTGGGTGGTAGTGGCTGACTGCCGCTGGCACCCATGTCGAGGGCTATTGCGCGCCCGGCGCGCGCCGGGGCAGGTGCGGTCCTATCATCCGCCGCTTCATCTGGAAGGGACTTGCCGTGTTGACACCTGTGATCGCATCTGGAATGGGCCGTGTCCGCACGCTGGCCTGGCGCACGCCGCTTGTGGTGTTGCTGGGCGCCGCGCTGGCGGCTTGCGGCGGTGGCGGCAACGACCTGGCCCCCGGCGGTGGACAGCCCACAGAGCCTCCGCCCCCACCCGTGCGTTCGGGCCAGCTCGAATCGGCAGCCCAGTTGCGCAATATCCCGGTGCAGGACATCGCTGCTGCGCTGGCGGCCAAGGAGTCGCTGGCCGAAGGTGTGGTGCCGCGCTACAGCGTGACGGCCTACCGCATCCAGTACCTCACCACCGACGCCGACGGCAAAGAGGTGAAGGCCTCGGGCCTTGTCAGCGTGCCCCAGAAGGCGGCGGGCGCCAAAAGCCCGGTGCTGAGCTACCAGCACGGCACCATCTTTCAAGACGCCGAGGCGCCCAGCAACAACGCGGTGGCGTCCGAAGTGGCGGTGGTGCTGGCGTCGCTGGGCTACATCGTCCTGGCGCCCGACTACGTGGGCTTTGGGGCGTCCAGGGGCACGCCGCATCCCTACCTGTTGGCGGGCCCGGCGGCCGCCGCCACGGTGGACTTTCTGACCGCAGCGCGCACCTGGCGTGGCCAGGCCAATGTGGTGGACAACGGCCAGCTCTTCCTCACCGGGTATTCGGAAGGCGGCTACGTCACCATGGCGGCGCACCGCGCCCTGCAGGAAGGCGGCTCGCCCCACCTGCAGCAGTTGCGCATGGTCGTGCCCGGTGCGGGCCCCTACAACGTGCAGGCCACCATGGACGGCCTGGTGGACTTGGTGCGGCAGGAGCAGCCGGTGATCGGCGCGCTCATCAACCCCGGCTTTCTGCGCTACCTGGGCGGCAGCGTGCAGCGCGAAGTGCGCAGGCTGCTGCTGCGCGCGCTCATTCCGGGCGATGCGGACGTGACTTATGACACGCGCTTCATCGACCGCTTTTTGGCCGACGACGTGCGCTATCTGGAGGATTACAGCAATGTGTACGACTGGAAGCCCAGCGTGCCCGTGCGCCTGTACCACGGCCGAGACGACCGCACGGTGCCCTACGCCAGCTCGGTCAGTGCCGTGCGCACCATGCAAAGCCGTGGCGCGGGTGACTTGGTCAGCCTGGCGGATTGCCGCGCCCAGCCCGCGGGGCACCTGCAGTGCGTGCCGTCTTTCATCACCTTCATGCTGGGGCAACTGGCCCCGGTGGCGCAGGATCTGTAAAGCGCAGGGGGGTTGGCCCCTCAGCCCACCAGCCGCTTGAGCTGGTACAGCGCATCCAGCGCCTCGCGCGGGCTCAGCGCGTCGGGGTTGATGCCTGCCAGTGCCGCCTCCACCGGGCTGGCGCCAACGCTTTCGGGCACCTCGGGGGCGGCAAACAGGTCCACCTGCAAGTCGTCTTCGCCCGCGCGCTCTTCCAGCGCGGCCAGGGCGTGGCGGGCGTGGTGCAGCACGGGCGAGGGCATGCCCGCCAGCTTGGCCACCTGAATCCCGTAGCTGCGGCTGGCCGGGCCGGGCTGGATCTCGTGCAGGAACACGATGTCGGCACCGCTCTCGGTCGCACTCACATGCATGTTGATCGCATGGCGCGCCTTGGTGGGTAGTTCCGTCAGCTCGAAGTAGTGCGTGGCAAACAACGCGAAGGCGCGGGTCTTGTCATGCAGGTGCGTGGCAATGCCGCTGGCCAGGGCCAGGCCGTCGAACGTGCTGGTGCCTCGGCCGATCTCGTCCATCAACACCAGGCTGTGCGGCGTGGCGGCGTGCAGGATCTGCGCGGCCTCGGTCATCTC
>PJUL01000209.1_pt1 | contig 49288 bp, 49 predicted proteins | sample 1512221 | NCBI WGS metagenome assembly PJUL01 (sample SAMN08177667, study PRJNA422409) | Feces metagenome, whole genome shotgun sequencing project.
ATGAGGTCGTGTCCGAAAAGGAAGGCCGCATGCGCGCCAGCCAGCTCTGGAACTGGCTCTATGTGAACGGGGTCACCGATTTCGACCGCATGACCAATGTGGCCAAGCCGGTGCGCCAGAAGCTTGCCGACACCTTCAATCTGGACCGCCCGGAAATTGTCACCGAACAGGTTTCGGTCGATGGCACCCGCAAATGGCTGTTCCGCTTCCGCGATCCGCAGAACCCCAACATGCCCCCGGTCGAGGTGGAAACCGTCTATATCCCCGAAAGCGACCGCGGGACACTTTGTGTCTCCTCGCAGGTCGGCTGCACCCTGACCTGCTCCTTCTGCCACACCGGCACGCAGAAGCTGGTGCGCAATCTGACCGCCGGTGAAATCCTCGGGCAAATCCTGATGGCCCGCGAGCGCCTGGGCGATTTTCCTGGTGGTTCGCGTCCCGATGACGGCGGCCTTGTGCCCGGCGGGGAAACCCGCGCCATCACCAATATCGTGATGATGGGCATGGGCGAGCCGCTTTATAATTACGACAATGTCAAACAGGCGCTGCTCATCGCTTCGGCTGGCGATGGCATGTCGATTTCCAAGCGCCGCATCACGCTCTCCACGTCCGGCGTCGTGCCCTATATCGAGCCGACCGGCCGCGAGATCGACGTCATGCTGGCCATTTCGCTGCATGCGGTGCGCGACGATCTGCGCGATGTGCTGGTGCCGATCAACAAGAAATGGCCGCTCAAAGATCTGCTGGAGGCCTGCAAGAACTATCCCGGCCTGTCCAATGCCCGCCGCATCACCTTTGAATATGTGATGCTTGATGGCATCAATGACAGCGATGCCGAAGCCAAGGAATTGGTGCGGCTGTTGGCGGGCATTCCCGCCAAGATCAACCTCATCCCGTTCAATCCCTGGCCGGGCTCCAATTACGGCACCTCGCCGTCGAGCCGCATCGAGCGTTTCGCCGATATCGTCAACAAGGCCGGCTATGCCAGCCCGGTGCGCACCCCGCGCGGCCGCGATATCTTTGCTGCCTGCGGGCAATTGAAGAGCGAAAGCGAACGGCTAAGCAAGAAGGACCGGGACGCGCTGCTTGTACTTTAAGCTGTAGTTTTGCTTTGAGTTGGCGCAGAATTGATTCGGAAAATAGGTATATAGGGCATGCCCGCGCCATATGACGGCCGATTGATTGCCAACCTCGTGCTAGATTTGGGCGACAGGGCCTCAGTGTCTGTCACCCAAATGGTGCTGCTTAAGATCATATACTTTTCGCACGGTTGGTATTTGGCAAGAACGGGCTCACCGTTCATTCGGCAACAATTCGAAGCTTGGAAATACGGTCCTGTCGTCAAGGTTGTGCGCGACAGCTTCAAGGATTTTGGTGCAAAGCCGATTACGACCAGAGCTAAAAAGCTGAACATCTTTAGTAACGAGTTCGAGGAGATCGTCGAAGATGTAGAGGCTCAGGATTTAGCGCATGTCGAGGCGATGTTCCGAGCTTATTCTAGGTACAATGCGTGGGCATTGTCCGACATGACCCATGAGCAGGGATCGCCGTGGGATGAAGTGTGGAATTCCGCGGAGCCCATAGGTCGGCTGGGGATGAGGATACGTAATGAGGATATCCAGAGCCACTTTGTTGCGCGACTCGGTCAGGGGATGATATCTTAAGATATTGCTACTGCGGTGGAGGACGTTGTAGCTCAATCTGAGGAGACTACATTGTCTAGCTTTCTTCTTACCAATGTCCTCGACACAGCCAGATCACTTGGCTCCAACCCGTTTAAGGCTACTCCCAAGTCTGTTCATGATTGGTTTCTTGAACAATATTTGAGCAGGCGAGGCGGGAGTTTCAACTATGATCCCGCCTCCCTTGCCGCTTTTGACCTGTTCCGCGGAGCGGTAGGTAAAGATCAGGCTATTAGCTATTGCCTTAATAACGGGAATCCCAAAGGTAGAGATCAGAACGCATCAGCCGTTAAAGCAATAGCGGACTTTGCGCTGGCGAATGTCTCTCGGTGTCACAAGATTGGGTTCTTGGCGGTTGAGGTTGGTAGGGCCTCTGGAAAATCTGTCTTCGTTGGCATTAAAGCGCCTTTTATTCGCATTCACGAAAGATCAGCAAACTTGGTTATGCCTGGCTTTCGCATGTCGTACGAGCCGAGCGAACGAGAAATTGATGTAGCTTGTGCAATTGCGAGAGCGCACTTGGCACGCGACGACTATGAAGACGCTGATATCGAGTATCTTTATGCTGGGCCCGATGGGTCTGGCATGCGCAGTTTTAGATCAATTCTTGGCAAAGAACGTGACCTCCCAAATATTGATCAAGTGGACCGGCTCTTACAGGTCTATGTTGAGGGAATAGACATGCTCATCAAAGGCGGCGAGGTGGTCACAGCGCCAAATTTTAGGGGCTATCAGAGGCGCAGCTTTGATCAGCCTGGTTTTGGTTGGTAAAACTACTCCCCAGCCACCCACTCAATAACCCACCGTCCGCGCCGATCATCGCTGAGCAAATCCGCCAAAACCGGCAACACCGTCTTCATTTCCTGTTCCAGCACATAGGGCGGATTGACCACGATCATGCCGGTGCCGTGGAGGCGCGGTGGCGTGGTGGGGGCGTCTATGGTCAGCTCGATCCTTAGAATCTTCGGAATGCCGGTTACTTTCAGGGCCTTGATATAGGCATCCACCTCGCGTGGTTCCTTGATCGGATACCAATAGGCATAGATGCCGCCGGGCCAGCGGGCATGGGCTTTTTCGAGGCTCTGGGCCATGCGGGAAAATTCGCCCTTTTCCTCGAAAGGCGGATCGACGAGCACGAGGCCGCGCTTCTCCTTGGGCGGCAGATGGGTGCCCAGAGCGGCCCAGCCATCCAGATTGGTGACGCGCACCTGAAAATCGTCGGCAAAATTCTTCTTCAGCGCCCAGGCGTCGCCCGGATGCAGCTCCAGCGCCATCAGCCGATCCTGATTGCGCAGCAGGTGCCGGGTGATGAGGGGAGAGCCGGGATAATAGCGCAGCTTGCCATTGCCATTGCGCGCCCGCACGGCCCCAAGATAGGGCTCCAGCAACGCGGCCACATCAGGCTTCAATCGGGCGTCGCTCAGCCGGGCAATGCCCTCCTGCCACTCGCCGGTGCGCTCGGCCTCATTGCCGTAGAGATCATAAAGCCCGATACCGGCATGGGTATCGATCACCCGATAGGCGGCATCCTTTTTCATCAGATAGGTCAGGATGCGGCTGAGGATCGTATGCTTGACCACATCGGCAAAATTGCCGGCATGAAAGGCGTGGCGGTAATTCATCAGTGGCGGGCCTGTGCGGTCAGGATCGTGGCGGCAAAGGCGGTGAAGATCGCGGCAAAGCTCCAGTTGAGCACGCGCTCCACCCATTTGCTGCGCTTGAAGGCAGCGGCAAGCCAGTCGGCGGCCAGTACGGTGATCAACCCGAGCGGGATCGAGAGCAGCACGAATTCAAAGCCGAGGAAGAACAGCTTGCCGGTGGCGCCGGGATCATGAGCGTCGACGAACTGGGGCAGGAAGGTCACGAAAAACAGCACGACCTTTGGGTTGAGCAGGTTGATGCCCAGGCCGGTCATGAAACTCTGTCTGACGCTGGGCACCCGTTTGGCCGCCTCGGCAATGCGCAGCCCGCCGCCATGCATGATGGCCTGATAGGCCAGATACAGCAGATAGAGCGCTCCGACGATCTTGAGCGCCAGAAACAGCGGCGGGGCGGCGATGATCAGCACGGAAATGCCGAAAGCCACCAATGTCGTATGCACCAGAATGCCCGCCATGGCCCCGAACATGGCCGCCAGGCCATGGGCGCGGCCATAATTGATGGCCCGGCTCAATTGCAGCGCCATGTCCGGTCCGGGCGTGATGGCGAGGACGATGGTGGCCAGCGCAAAAGCGAGGACGATGGTGAGGTCGGGGATGAAGACGGACATGGTTATTGCTCGAAATGGTTCGGGCGGACCATCGCATTATTCGCTCAATGGGGGTAGGGGCGCGGTGTCTCGTTCATCAAGGGGGTCCAGGACCTCATAAAGGCAATTCCCGCCCCGCCTTGATCGTTTCCATCGGCACGTCGGTTTTCACGCTTTGCACCGAAGGGATGCGCATCAGATAGTCCGACTGGAACCGCCAATAGGCATGCAGGTCTGTGGTGATGATGCGCATGATGGCGTCGCATTCCCCCGTCGTCAGATAACATTCTGCAACTTCAGGGAATTTTCGCACGGTTTCGGCGAATTGATTGGTGGTTTCTGCGTCCTGCGTCTTGAACCAGATGCGGGCAAACACCGTCAGGCCCAGCCCCAGTTTCGAGGCATTGAGAACGGCAACATATTGATCGATAATGCCTTTTTCTTCCAAAAGCTTGACCCGGCGCAGGCAGGGCGAGGGAGACAGGCCCACTTCATTGGCCAATTCGACATTGGACATGCGGCCATTGCGCTGCAATGCTCGCAGAATACGGCGGTCGATGGCGTCAAGGGTTTCTGACATGCTATGCGCTTACATAAGCTAAAATTGGCAGATAATGCCAATTTGTGCGCTATTCCTGCGATGATCGCAAGTTCATTGCGTATGGACTGAATTATCCTGTCATCATTATTTCTGCGGGGAAACGCAATGGCAAAAGACATCAAGAAAGTCGTGCTGGCCTATTCGGGCGGGCTCGACACCTCCATCATCCTCAAATGGCTCAGGGAAACCTATGATTGCGAGGTGGTGACCTTCACCGCCGATCTGGGCCAGGGCGAAGAGCTGGAACCGGCGCGCAAAAAGGCCGAAATGTTCGGCATTAAGGACATCTATATCGAAGACCTGCGCGAGGAATTCGTGCGCGATTTCGTCTTCCCGATGTTCCGCGCCAACACGGTTTATGAGGGCCAGTACCTGCTCGGCACCTCCATCGCCCGCCCGTTGATCGCCAAGCGGCTGGTCGAAATCGCCCATGAAACCGGGGCCGACGCTATTTCCCATGGCGCGACCGGCAAGGGCAATGATCAGGTGCGCTTTGAACTGACCGCCAATGCGCTCGATCCGTCCATCAAGGTGATTGCGCCCTGGCGTGAATGGGATCTGCGCAGCCGCACCGCGCTTCTGGCCTATGCCGAAGCCAACCAGATTCCGATCGCCAAGGACAAGCGCGGCGAGGCCCCGTTCTCGGTCGATGCCAATCTGCTGCACACCTCCTCCGAAGGCATGGTGCTGGAAGACCCCGCAGTGCCCTATCCCGATTATGTGCCGCAGCGCACCACCGATCCGGAAAAGGCTCCCGATCAGCCCGAAATCATCACTATCGGCTATGAAAAGGGCGACCCGATCTCGATCAATGGCGAAAAGCTTTCACCAGCTGCATTGCTGACCAAGCTCAACGAGCTGGGCGGCAAGCATGGCGTGGGTCGTCTCGATCTGGTCGAAAACCGCTTTGTCGGCATGAAGTCGCGCGGGCTCTACGAGACCCCCGGCGGCACCATCCTGCTGGTGGCGCATCGTGGTATCGAATCGATCACGCTCGACCGTGGCGAAGCCCATCTCAAGGATGAGCTGATGCCCAAATATGCCGAGCTAATCTATAATGGCTTCTGGTATTCGCCGGAGCGCGACATGCTGCAGGCCCTGATCGACAAGAGCCAGCAATTCGTCACCGGCGAGGTCACGGTCAAGCTCTATAAGGGCTCGGCCAGCGTCATCGCCCGCACCTCGCCGCATAGCCTTTATTCGATGGATCTGGTGACCTTCGAAGAAGGTGCGGTGGCCTATGATCACAAGGATGCCGAAGGCTTCATCCGCCTCAATGGCCTGCGCCTCAAGACCTGGGCTGCCCGCAACGCCAAGGCGCGCGGCTGATTCCGGTCTTTCCCCGGAGCAGCAACGAACGCGATATGCACCCTCCCCTTGACGGGGAGGGCTGGGGAGGGGTGTCGGCAAGCTGAGCAATCGTGGCTCCCGCACCCCCTCCCATCCTCCCCCGTCAAGGGGGAGGTGCCGCATCGGTGGATGCGGAAAGATTGAGCGAAAACATTGTGCAAAGGTCCTCTTGAGGGAAGACCGGCGACAAAGGAGCCGCATGGTCATGCCCGGTCGCATCCTCATTCTCAATGGCGCACCGCGCTCGGGCAAATCCTCACTGGCCCGGGCCATTCAAGCCAATGTGCCCGGAAACTGGATCAATTGGGGCGTCGATGCCTTCAATGCCAGCCTGCCTGCCGCGCTGAAGCCGGGCATTGGCCTGCGGCCCGGTGGCGAGCGGGCTGACCTCGAAGCCGACGTCGTCAAGCTCTATGGCGCCTTTTTCGCGCATATGGCCCGGCTGGCGCGCGACGGATTTGACGTGGTCGCCGATCTTGGCCTGCATTGCGACTATGCCAGCGGGTTCGACCCCCTCCAGATCATGGCGCGGGAGCTGGCCGGGCTGGATGGCGACGCGGTCCTGATCGGGATCGACTGCGATCTCGAAACCATCATGGCAAGGCGCAATGCCGATCCGCAAAACGGGTTCTATGTGGCGGGCCCCGGCATTCCCGCACCGGTTCTGCGCTGGCAGCAGGCGGTGCATCTAGGAAAAAACTATGTTCTGCGGCTTGATATGGCTATGCTGACGCCCGAACAGGGTGCTGCACGTGTGGCAGAATGGCTGGGCGTCAATATGATCGATCAGGAGCAGCCGACTTAATCGCTCGTTAAGCACGGCGGATTAGCCTTTGCACCGCCTCCGCAGAAGCGTTGGGGAACTGGGAGGTTCGATGCGTTCAGACGATGCTGGCAAAGTCGGGGAAGTTGCTGAAGCGTTGCTGCTCGATGCGGCGCTGGAAAGCATCCCCTATGGCTTTTGCGTCTGGTCGCCGCAATTCCGCCTACTGATGTGGAACAAGCATTACCGCGATTTCTACGGCTTTCCACGCGAGGCTATCAAGCGGGGCATGACGCTGGAAGAGGTCGTGCATCTTTCGGCAGGGCTGGGCAATCATCCCGGCCACAGCCCTGAGGGCTTTTACGAGCATTATACCAGCGACTTGCTGGCCAACCGCGATGGTTCGCGCGCCAAGAGCCAGGAAGTGGTGCAGGGCGGCCGCATCATCGAGACGGCCCATATCTATAACGAGAATCTGGGCTGGGTGGTCACCCACGAGGACATTACCGACGAGATTGCCCGTTCGGAAAGCCAGCAGAAGCGCAAGCTGGAGCTGGAGCGGCAGAATATCCGGCTCGATGCGGCGGTGAACAATATTTCCATTGGCCTGTGCATGATGGATGCGCGTGGTCGGCTGGTGATCTGCAACGAGCCCTATGCCCGAATCTATAATCTGCCGGTGACGTTGTTGCGGCCGGGCACCCAGCTCGAAGATATTCTGAGCCATTTGTTTGACATGGGCATGTCGGCCAGCGGCAGCACGGATGAATATATCGCCTGGCGGCGCGAGGTGATCGCCAAGCGCGAATATGGCAAGAATATCCACGAGCTGAACGGCCGCACGATCCTGATGCAGCACCATCCGATGAAGGATGGCGGCTGGGTTTCCACTCATGAGGACATCACCGAGCAGCGGCAGGCCGAAGCGCGCATCCGCCATCTGGCCCGCCATGACGCCCTGACCGACCTGCCCAATCGCATCGAATTCCTCGACCAGATGGCGCGCACTGAAGCGGCCTTGCAGCGCGGGGAAATGGCGGCGGTCATCTATATCGACCTCGATCATTTCAAGGCGGTCAATGACACGCTGGGCCATGCGGTGGGCGATGAGGTGATCAAGCAGGCGGCTGTGCGGCTCTGGGGCACCTCGCGCGAAACCGACCTGCTGGCCCGGCTGGGCGGCGATGAATTTGCGCTGCTGCTGCGCCCGATTGACGGGGTGGATATGGCCGCGCGGGTGGCCGACCGGATTATCAAGGCCATGCGCGCGCCGATGAATATTGGCGGCCAGCAGATCGAGATCGGGGCTTCGGTCGGCATTGCCGTGGGGCCGGGCGATGGCACCAGTACCGATCAATTGGTCAAGAATGCGGATCTGGCGCTCTACAAGGCCAAGTCCGAGGGGCGCTCGACCTATCATTTCTTTGAAGCCGGCATGGACGCCGAATTGCAGCAGCGTCGCTCCATCGAAGCGGGCCTGCGCATGGCCATACAGCGCGAGCAATTGCGCCTGATGTACCAGCCATTGCTTGGCGTCGATGAAAACCGGGTGACCTGCGTCGAAGCGCTTTTGCGCTGGGATTATGAAGGCCGCACCGTTCCGCCCAGCGAATTCGTGCCGGTGGCCGAAGATACCGGGCTGATCGTGGAGATCGGCGAATGGGTGCTGCACGAAGCCTGCCGTGCTGCCGCAGCCTGGCCAAAGAATGTGCGCGTGGCGGTCAATCTCTCCCCGGTCCAGTTCCGCAACAAGTCCCTGGTGCGTCAGGTGCGGGCGGCTTTGGCCGGGGCAAAGCTGGAGCCGACGCGGCTGGAGCTGGAAATCACCGAAAGCCTGTTGCTGACCGATAGCGATTCCACCATCGCGGCGCTGCATGAATTGCGCGAGCTGGGCGTGCGTATCTGCATGGACGATTTCGGCACCGGCTATTCCTCGCTCTCCTATCTGCGCAGTTTCCCCTTCGACAAGATCAAGATCGATCGCTCCTTCATGGCCGATCTGACCACCCGCAATGATAGCCGCGCCATTATCAAGGCGGTGATCGGGCTGGGGCAGTCCTTGGGCATGGTCACGACCGCCGAGGGTGTGGAGACCGAAGAACAGATGGCTTTGGTGCGCGATTATGGCGTGTCGGAAGTGCAGGGCTACCTGTTCTCGCCGCCCCTGCAGTCGAACACACTAGCCAATTTGCTGCATTCAGAGGCCGCAAAAGCGCAATCCAAGCAGAAGGCCTCGTGACGCCAGGGGGCAAGCTGGGCACTCAATTGCTGGCGATTGCCACGCGCATGGCCGGTCGCGCCAATGCCGAAGATATCGTTCAGGACGCACTGGTGACTGCCATTGAAGCGGGTCGCCATGATCTGGCTGATCCGGCCAATGCGGCCTGGCTGCGCGGCGTGGTGCGCAATCGTGCGCGCATGCATCTGCGCACTGCCCGACGCAGGCAGGTCAGGGAAACCAAATGGCAAGCCCCAGCTCCGGCGCCGCAAAATATCGAACCATCCGAAATAGCGGAGATTATCGCCGGTTTGCCCCCAGCGCTCAAAAGCCTGGCTGCGCTGGTGCTCACAGGCCATAACCGGCGTGAAATCGCTTATCTTCTCGATCTGCCAGATAGCGCTCTGCGCCAAAGAGTGAGTGCGCTCAAGCGGCATATGCGCGCGAGGGGTCTGGTTGCCCCGACCGAGCTGATCGGCCTTAACCTCGATCTTGCCTATGGCCGCATCCGTGAAGCGCTCCTGCCCGCCCTCGCGCGCCATGAAGGCTATTTTGCCAGCCACGATCCCGACGGACATCTTTTTATCGTGCGGCGCTCACAAAATCCTCGTCGGCGGCAATAGGCTAATATGGCTAGCCAAGGAGGCATCATGCCTGTCTGCAAGATTGACCGAACCACGATCATACTTCTCGTGCGCGACCTCGAGCGCACCGAACACTTCTATAGCCATTTGCTGGGCCTCAATTTGCGGCGACAGGACGGGTATGGCTCCTATTATCTGATCGGCGAACTGGGCTCGGCGGTCGAGATCATGTTCATGGCCGGTGATGCTCGGCCGGGCAATACGCCCGAATTGCTGTTCGATCTGCCTGATGGCGGCATTGAGGATGCCGTGGCTGGACTGATTGCGGCCGGCGTTAATATCGTCACCCCGATAGGCGAAGCGCCGGACGGGTGGGGCGTGCATTTCGCCGATCCCGATGGCGTCCCCGTCACGCTGTACCAGAAGAACCACAAGCCCCTTACATTGAAGGAAAGCATCTGATGAGCTTCAAGCCGAAAAGCGCCAGTATCGTTTTCTACGTTTCCGACATCGCCCGGACCGAAGCCTTTTATAATGAGACGTTCAATCTCGGCCTTGAGCGGATGGAAGGCGCCGAGCCGTTCTGGCTGCAGGGGCAGCTGGAAAGCGGGCTCGACCTGATTTTCTTCGAGATGGAAGCGCAGCGCGGCAATACGCCAGCTTTGGTCTTCGATGTGACCGAGGGCGGGATCGATGACATCGTGGCGGACCTTGCGGCCAAGGGCGTGACCATCGTCACCCCCGTCTCCGAAGCCCCGGGTGGCTGGAGTGCTGACTTTCGGGACCCCGATGGGTTTGGTCTCGGCCTCTGGCAATCGGGCGACTTGCCGCGTTCGCTACGCTAGAACCTATAATTGGCGCCAATGCGCAATACATTGATTGTGGGCGCATTGGCGCGATGCGTATAGCTACCAACAGTTGGCGGGTCGTTTACGTTGATACCGGTTTCAATGTCGTTGAGACGGGTATGGAGATATTCGGCGCGAATGATCCAGTTGCTGTCGAGCGCCATTTCCGCGCCACCGCCTGCTACCCAGCCACCTGCCCACTGCGCATTGGCGGAGACGCCGCCATGGAGATCAGTCTTTTCAAACTGGGCGAGTGCGAGGCCAGCCGTGCCGTACATCAAAAGCTTGTCGGCGGCCACACCCAAGCGGCCACGAAGCGAGCCCATCGAATTGATCGCAATTTCGTTGATGCGCCCGGCGACCATTGAATCGTCACCCTTGTATCTGGACAGGCTGAAATCGGCTTCAACACCCGCAACAAGTGAACTGAACTGCTGCTGGAAGCCAATGTGAAGACCACCGACTAGGCTATTATAACTTATGTCGCCATCAGTCGCCCAGGCGAGAAGGCCTGGGTCCCAATAATCGTTCGTTGCCCCACCCCAACCATATCCGACATGTCCGCCGATATAGGCGCCGGACCAGTCATATCCGCTGCGCAGGGGAGAATAGCGCGCAGGCTGCTCGAATGCGCTGCCGGTTCCGGCCATCACAAGGCTCAGCAGCGCTACCATACAGGTCTTCATGACGCGGACCCTCGACAAAGGCATTGAGGAAAGCGTCTCTGATTATGGTTAATAGGACGTCAATTTGGGGCCAGGCCGGTCGTCGGGGGCGAATCGCAACCCCGCCCTGCATATTGAAACCTTGTGAAATCAGCCCTCTTGCGTTATGGACCGCGCGACCCTGCCGGGCCTCCCCTTCATTTCGGCCTTGGCAAACTCATATCGCATGGTTTGTTCTGGCCAGCCCACAAGAGGATCACTCCCGTGGGGCGGTTTTGCGGATCGTGCCAACAAGGCGGACCCTCATGGCCCTGCGCAATATCGCCATCATCGCACACGTCGACCATGGCAAGACCACTCTGATCGACGTTCTGCTCAAGCAGTCCGGCGTTTTCCGTGAAAACGAGCGCGTCGAAGAACGCGCCATGGACAGCAATGATATCGAGCGTGAGCGCGGCATCACCATTCTGGCCAAGGTGACCTCGCTGATGTGGAATGATACCCGCATCAATATCGTGGACACGCCCGGCCACGCCGATTTCGGCGGTGAAGTGGAACGCATCCTGTCCATGGTCGATGGCGTGGTGCTGCTGGTGGACTCGGCCGAAGGCCCGATGCCGCAGACCAAATTCGTGCTGGGCAAGGCGCTTGCCCAGGGCCTCAAGCCGATCGTTGCGATCAACAAGATCGACAAGTCCGACGAACGTCATATGGAAGTGCTCGAAGAAATCTTCGACCTCTTCATTGCTCTGGACGCGACCCCTGAACAGCTCGACTTCCCGGTTCTTTACGGCGCCGCCAAACTGGGCTGGATGTCGGAAACCCCCGATGGCGCGCGCGACAGCCTGGCGCCGCTGCTCAACAAGGTCATCGAGCATGTGCCCGAGCCTTCCGTTGAGGAAGGTCCGTTCCGCATGCTGGTCACCACCATCGAACGCAACCCGTTCCTCGGCCGCATCCTGTCCGGCCGCATCACCTCTGGCTCCGTGAAGGCTGGTGAGGCCATCCACGCGCTCAACCGCGAAGGCAAGATCGTCGAAAAGGGCCGCGTCTCCAAGGTGCTGGCGTTCCGTGGTCTCGAACGCACCCCGATCGATGAGGGCGTTGCGGGCGACATCGTCTCGATTGCCGGTCTTGAAACCACAACGGTGGCCGATACCATCACCCTGCCATCGGTGATGAAACCGATTGCAGCCAAGCCCATCGATCCCCCGACCCTGTCTGTGACCTTCCGCATCAATGATGGCCCGCTGGCTGGCCGCGAAGGCGACAAGGTGCAGTCCCGCGTCATTCGTGAGCGCCTGATGCGCGAAGCCGAAGGCAATGTCGCCATCCGCGTGACGCCGGGCGATGACAATGACAGCTTCGACGTTGCCGGTCGCGGCGAATTGCAGCTGGCCGTGCTGATCGAAAACATGCGCCGTGAAGGCTTTGAGCTGACCATCGGTCGCCCGAAGGTGCTGTTCAAGGAAGAGAATGGCGTCCGCATGGAGCCGGTTGAAGAAGTCATCATCGACGTCGATGACGAGCATACCGGCGCGGTCGTGCAGAAGCTGACCGAGCGCAAAGGTGACCTGACCGATATGCGTCCTTCGGGCGTTGGACGTACCCGCATCGTGCTGGTGGTTCCGACCCGTTCGCTGATCGGCTATCAGGCCGAATTGCTGTCCGACACGCGCGGCACCGCCATCTTCAACCGCCTGTTCCACTCCTTCGTCCCCTATAAGGGCGAATTGCCGACCCGCCGCACCGGCGTGCTGATCTCGAACGGCACCGGCCAGTCCGTAGCCTATGCCCTGTGGAATCTGGAAGATCGCGGCCCGATCATGATCGATGCCGGCGTCGATATCTATGAAGGCATGATCATCGGCGAGCATTCCCGCGAAAACGATCTGGAAGTGAACGCCCTCAAGGGAAAGCAGCTCACCAATATCCGTACGACGTCCAAGGACGAGGCGGTGCGGCTGACCACGCCCAAGAAGCTGACGCTGGAACAGTCCCTGGGCTATATTTCCGATGACGAATATGTCGAGGTAACGCCCAAGTCGATCCGCCTGCGCAAGATCTGGCTCGACCCGAACGACCGCAAGCGCATGAGCCGCGCTTCCAAGTCGGCATAGAATTCGTCACCTGCCGGAATCGTCTGCTCCTGCACTTCCCTCCCCCTTTTTCAGGGCAGTGTTTACCTCGGACTTTCGGTTCTTTTGCATCCCTCCCCCTTGAGGGGAGGGACCGAGGGAGGGGGGCCATCAGTGGATCACCGGACCACCCCCTCCCCAGCCCTCCCCTCAAGGGGGAGGGGGCTATAGAGCCGCAAGCCCCAGTCCAAATCGAACACTGCCCCCTTGAAGGTGGAGGAATCCGTCAAAACCTGAACGGTCCGGGCACCACAGCCGTCCGAAAACATGCTGTCATTCCTCTAAAAGCCGGAATCTGGCTTCAAATTGCAAGATACCGGCCAGCGTCGGATATAGGGCAGCCCAAGGTGAACCAATCTGATCCGGCCTGATATCGCTTTGGCGCTTACAGGCCGCCCATCTTGCACAGCAGGGCCCATTCATCGTCCGAGACTTTCGACACCGAAAGCCGCGACAGCTTGACCAGTTCAAGCGCGCTCAATTCGGGCGTGGCCTTGACCTCGGCCAGCGTGACCGCGCGGGGAAACGGCTTGACCGACTGCACATCGACGCATTCCCACACCACCTCGCCCTTGGCGTTCAGCTCGCCAGTGCTGTCGGGATGGGCAAGGGCGACCACTTTCATGATCCCCACGATCTCTTTGCCGATATTGGAATGGTAGAAAAACGCCTCATCGCCCAGCGCCATGGCTTTCATATTGTTGCGCGCCGCATAATTGCGCACCCCATGCCATTCCTCGGCCTCGCCTTTGGCAGTCTTGGCCACAAGGTCGTCAAACGAAAACACATCGGGTTCCGACTTCATCAGCCAATAGGCCATGATCAGAACTCCAACCCGGTCGTATTGATGGCAATGCGCCAGCGCTTGACTTCATAACTGGCAAAGACACCTGCCGCGACGAAGGGATCGGCATCGGCCATGGCCTGCGCTTGCTCCAGCGTCTCGGCCTCAAAGACGACGATCGAGCCTTCCGGCTTCTCGTCGGCATCGAGCAGCGCCCCGGCAAAGACCAGTTTCTTGCCCAGAGAATTGAGATGCTCCAGATGCACGGGCCGCGTATCGAGCCGGGCCTGCAAAGCGCCGGGCGCATCCTTGGCGATCATGGCATAGAGCATTTCAATGTTCCCTTTTGAGCGGGCGGGACATCAGTCCCGCAACGATTGTAGCAATGTCTGCCTTACCGGCCACAAAGGCATCGACAGCCTCGATCAGCGGCGCATCAACCTCAAGGCTCCGCGCCAGGGCCGCAGCAACCGGCGCCGTCGCCACCCCTTCGGCCAGCTTTGCGCCCGAGGCCAGAATATCCTCGGCACGGCGTCCTGCCCCCAAAGCCATGCCGAACTGATAATTGCGCGACTGCACCGAAGTGCAGGTCAGCGTCAGATCGCCCAGACCGGCAAGGCCGGTCAGCGTATGGGCCGAACCACCCATAGCCGTGACCATGCGCACCATTTCGGCGTAACCCCGGGCAATCAGCGCCGCCCGCGCCGAAGCGCCGAGATGTGCGCCTTCCACGGCGCCGCAAGCCAGCGCATAGACATTTTTGAGCGCCCCGGCGATTTCCACCCCGATCCGGTCATCGGCGGCATAGGGCCGAAAACTGGGGCCGGCCAGAGCTGCCGCCAGATCGGATGTATCGCTGGCATCATCCCCCGCCAGCGTCACCGCCGTCGGTCGTCCCGCCGCCAGATCAGCGGCGAAACTGGGGCCGGAAAGCACATAGGGCACGGCATCGGGCGCCATATCGGCAAGCACTTCGCTCTGCCGCGCCAAAGTCCCCGCCTCGAGCCCCTTGGCCGACAACACTACCGGCTTATGCGCGAGCAAAGCCGGATCGATTTCCGTCAACAACGTGCGTGTCGCCTGCGCGGGGACAGCGAGAATGACGATATCGCTGCCGGTAAACGCGGAGGTTGCCGTTAGCCTGGGCAGCAGTTTCTGCCCCGGCAGCGCCGCGTCATTGCTGGCACTGGCATTGATGGCCGCGGCCTTTTCGGCGCTGCGCACCACCAATGTCACCTTTCGCCCGGCCATGGCCGCCGCCTGCGCCAGAGCCGTGCCCCAGGCGCCGCCCCCGATCACCGCAACGTTTTCAAGCTGCATCATCGTCAACCTTCATGCCGGGTGTGTCGAGCGGCCAGCGCGGACGCGCGGCAATATCAAGGCCGTCATCGGCGCCCAGAACCAACCGCTCGGCCCCCGCCCACGCCACCATGGCGCCATTATCGGTACAGAGCGCGATAGGCGGCACGACAAGCTGTGCGCCGACCTCGGCACAGAGATTTTCCAATGCCGCAGCAATCCGCCGATTGGCCGCCACACCTCCGGCAACGACCAGCCGCATGGCCTGATCGGGGAAGTCGCGGCTGAACCGTTCCAGCGCCTGACGCGAGCGTGTTTCGACGATAATGGCGACCGTCTCCTGGAAGCTGGCGGCAATGTCGTTAACATCTTGTTCATCAAGGGGGGCCAGGGCCTCCGCCTGCAAGCGAACGGCGGTCTTTAAACCCGAGAAAGAAAAGTCGAGCCGCTCTTCCCGCAGCAGCGGGCGCGGAAACCTGAAACGCTTCGGATCGCCCGATTTCGCGGCCTGTTCCACCGCCGGACCACCGGGCGGACCAAGCGAAAGCAGCTTGGCAACCTTATCGAATGCCTCACCCAAGGCATCATCGATCGTGCCACCCCAGCGCTCGTAATCGCCCACCCCCCGCACCAGCACGAACTGGCTATGGCCACCCGAAACCAGCAGCATCAGATAGGGAAAATCCACCCCATTGGTCAGCCGCGCCGTCAGCGCATGACCTTCCAGATGATTGACGGCAATCAGTTTTTTGCCGAGCGAGGCGGCCAAGGCCTTGCCGGTTGTGAGCCCGACCAATACCCCGCCAATCAGCCCCGGGCCCGCCGTCGCCGCAATGGCATCGACCTCATCAAGGCTGATTCCCGCCTCGTCCACGGCCTGATTGATGATGTGATCGAGCCATTCGACATGCGCCCGCGCCGCGAGTTCCGGCACGACGCCACCAAATGCCGCATGTTCATCGAGCTGGCTGCGGACCACATTGGAACGAATGTGACCCTGCCCGGATTCATCCCGCAGCACCACGGATGCGGCGGTTTCGTCGCAGCTGGTCTCGATACCAAGAATAAGGACTGGCGCTTGCCCGGTCATGTCGAATTCGCTACTCCCACAAGGGAGCCTATCGCCTACACCAGGACCGCCCGGATATGCAATCGCCCACCCCCTTCGCCCGGATCGGAACACGCGGCAGCCCGCTGGCTCTTGCGCAGGCAAGACTGGTGCGCAGCCTGATCGCCGGAGCGCATGGCGTCGGCGAAGATGACATTGCCATCGAGATTTTTTCCACCGGCGGCGACCGCAGCCAGTCGGAAAACACCACGCTCTCCGACATTGGCGGCAAAGGTGTTTTCACCAAGGAAATCGATGATGCCCTGCTTTCGGGCCGCATCGATATCGGTGTTCATTCGAGCAAGGACGTCGCCACCGGCCTGCCCCAGGGCATGGTTCTGGCCGCCTTCCTCGAACGCGAAGACGTGCGTGACGCCTTCCTCTCGATCAATGCCAAGGACGTGGACAGCCTGCCCGAGCGCGCAAAATTCGGCACCTCTTCCATTCGCCGCGCCGCGCAGGCCAGGCGCCTGCGCCCCGATCTCCAGATCGTGCCCTTCCGCGGCAATGTGCATACGCGCCTGCAAAAGCTGCTCGACGGCATAGCGGACGCAACGCTGCTCGCGCTGGCCGGGCTCAACCGGCTAGAGGAGGCGCATCGCGCCACCACGATCCTCGACGCTGACGCCTTCATGCCCGCACCGGCGCAGGGGGCCATCGGTCTGGCCGTCCGCGAGGGCGATGCGCGTTTTTCTGAAATCACCGCCCCGCTCAACCACGCCGCCACCCACGCCGCTATTACGGCGGAGCGTACCATGCTGGCGGTGCTGGACGGCTCCTGCCGCACGCCGGTCGGTGCACTGAGCAGCCGCCACGGCGACATATTGAACCTTAAGGGCGAAATCCTCAGCCTAGACGGGCAGACCACATTCCGCGCCGAAGCCAGCGGCAGTGACCCGGTCCTGGTGGGTGAGCAGGTCGGCAAGGACCTGCTTGCACAGGCCGGTTCGGATTGGCAAACCCGGTATCTGTCATGATGCATATGCTGGTCACACGCCCCGAGCCCGACGCTCAGGCGACAGCAGAACGCCTCGCCGCGCTCAATATCACGTCAAGCATTGCCCCGGTCATGACGCGCCAGACGCTGGCGGCCAATCTGCCGCCAGCGCAGGGTTTTGCCGCCATTGCCATCACCAGCACCAATGCCCTGCGCGCTCTTGCCGATCTCGACGCATTGACCCCGCTTCTGCACATTCCGGCCTTTGCCGTGGGCGACCGTACCGCCCATGAAGCGCGACAATTGGGTTTTGCCGACGTCACAGCCGCTGATGGCCACCTGGATTCTCTGGTGACGACGATTGCACTGGCACGCCTCTCCGGACCTGTCTTCTACCCCGCTGGCAAGCATTTGAGCGGCGATCTCTCTCGCGCGCTCGCGCCCCATGGCCTTATGGTGGTGACGAGCCCCGTCTATGAAATGGTCGCCGAAACCCGGATCACTGACGACATCGCCGAAAGCCTTGCGGAAGCGGCTTTCGATGCCGTTCTCATCTATTCCCGCCGCAGCGCCGAAATCTTTGCGCAATTGGCGACTCCCTTGCTTTCCGATGAGCAGAAACGCCGCCTGCCGATGATCTGCCTGTCGGAAAATGTCGCTTCTGCACTGATCGACAACCATTTCAGCCGCATTCTGCTGGCCGACCATCCGAGTGAAGAGGCGATGATGGCGCTGGCCCTGGCTTTTGCCCGCGAGCAAACTGGGGCATGATCGGAACCGAATAAGAGGAATGTCCATGGCTGATAGTCCCGGCACCCAGACGCCGCCCACCGATCCGAAAAGCCAGGATAAGCCGGACCTCAAGACAGGGCCCGTGCGACCACCCGTGCTGGAAGGCACGGCCCGGACGACCTCTGACGCCAAGCCGGCTTCGGCAAACCCCGCCGCCAAGCCGACAAGTGCCGGTGCCAGCAAACCGGAACAGGCAAAACCCTATTCCGCCAGTAAGTCGAGCGCACCACAACCGACATCCGGCGCCCCCTGGCTGGCCGCACTTTTCGGCGGCGCAATCGGGCTCGGCGCTGCCTATGGCCTTGCCTGGTTTGGACTCTGGCCCAGCCCGCCACAGGCGCCCCAGCCCGCTGATCCCCGTCTGGCCCAGTTTGGCTCCGCCATCCCCGAATTGCAGAGCGCAACCGACACATTGCGCAATGATCTGACAACGCTGGGCAACCGCATCACCAGCCTTGAAACAGAGATTGCGGCCCTGCCCTCAACCAGCGCCACACCGGTCAACGACACTCTGGCAGAAGATCTCGCAGCCCTGACCGCCCGCGTCGAGGCATTGGCGAGCGCGCCTGCCGCCGGGGTCGATAGCGATCAGGCCGATAGCAATACCGAAGCCATTGCTGCGCTCACCGAACAGGTCAACCAGTTGCAGCAGAGCAGCAGCACGGCCGCCGCGCAATTGGCCGAGACACAGTCTCAGCTATCGGCGCTGACCGAAGCTGCCGAGACCACACAGCTCGATCAAAGCGCCAGATTGCCGCTGATCTTTTCTGGCCTAGAAAGTGCCTTTGCCGCAGGACGCAGCTATGAAACCGAGCTGAGCGCCCTGCGCAGCGCCCTTCCGGGCCTCACCATCCCAGAGGCGCTTTCAGCCGCAGCCGCCAATGGCCTGCCCAGGCCGGATGATGTCGCCCAGCGTCTGAATACGGCCATTCCCGACATGCTCGCCGGTCGGCCAGCCAGCGATTCCAATAATTGGCAGGATGGCGCCATGGACTGGGTGCGCGGCATCGTGGCCATGCGGCCTACCGGAGAGATTGAGGGCAATGGGCCTGACGCCCAGATTGCCCGGCTCGAAGCCGCCATCGCCCGGCGCGATTTTGCCGCTGCCAGAACAGCTTTCACTGCGCTCCCCGCGCCGATGCAGACTGCCGCTGGAAGCGTTGGAGACGACATAGGCCAATTGTCCGACGCGCAAACCTTCATCGCCCAATTGCGCGACGCGGCCCTGCGCGCGGAGAGTGGATTATGATCCGCCTCGCCTCCTGGATTATTGCAAGCCTCGCCATTGCGGCCCTCGCCGCCTGGGTCATTTCCTTGCCCGGCACGATGATTCTGGAAGTCGCAGGTCACCGTTTGCAGCCCCGCCTTGGCACGGCCGTCGTGATCCTGCTGCTCGCGGCAGCACTGATCATCGCCCTCTGGGCAGTTCTGCGCCGGATTATCAGCGCCCCCAAAATCATGGCGCGCCGTCGCGCCGGCAAGCGGCGGGAACAGGGAATCGAAGCACTTTCTGATGCGGTCATCGCCCTCCAGGCCGGCGATCCCGCTCGCGCCCGCATCATGGCGCGCGAAGCACAGGCGCGTCTGCCCGACAGCAGCGCCGCAAAGCTGCTCGAAGCCCGTGCCGATCTGGCGCTGGGCGACATGCCTGCAGCCCGTGAGCATTATCGGGCACTGATCACCAATGAAAAAACCGCCGTCGCCGCACTGACCGGCCTTTACGATCAGGCCCGGACCCAGAACCGGTCCGATGCGGCGCTCACCTTTGCCCGCAAGACCCTGACCCTTGCGCCAGCCACATCCTGGGCCGCTGAAGCCGTGTTCAACGATCTGGCACGGCGCGGCCAATGGACCGAAGCGGTCGCCATGGTCAACGCCGAAAATGCCAGCACCCGCGAGGAGAAAGCCCGCAAACGCCGCCGTCAGGCTTTGATCGAAACCGCCCGCGCCCGCGACACGGAAACCAGCGAGCCCAACGCGGCGCTGGACCACGCATTGACGGCTCTCAAATTACTGCCCGACTTTGTTCCGGCGGCGCTTATCGCGGCCCGTATCTATGCCAATCGAGGCGAAACCAGGAAGGCGCAAAGCCTGCTTCGCCGCATCTGGCGGGCCACTGGCCATCCTGATATTGCCGCGCTTTACGCCCATTCCCAGCCCGGCGCGTCCGCTGTGGACCGGCTCAAGCGCATGCGTGAAATCGTCGAGCTGCCCGCACCCCATCGCGCCGCTGCCATGGCCTTGGCCCGCGCTGCTATCGATGCCTATGACTGGCCCCTGGCCCGCGACGCTCTGCTTCCCTATATTAGCGCCGAGGCCACGCAGGGCGTGGCCAGCCTGATGGCTGAAATCGAGGAAGGCCAGAGCGGCGATCAGGGTAAGGCTCGAGAATGGCTGGCCCGCGCCGTGCACGCTCCACGCGATCCGGCTTGGACCGCAGACAATATTGTCAGCGATGAATGGGAGCCAACCTCGCCATTAACAGGGCGTCTCGACGCCTTTGAGTGGAAGGTTCCGGTCGCCAACACGGTTCGTCCAGCGCCAATTGCCAATCCAACACCTGATCCGCTTCCGGCCTTGCCCGCCGCCGCGCCTTCCTTGCCCCTGGCACCGGCCGAAAACATCCAATAGGACGAAAAAGCCGAACCGCCGGGGAATAAGCGAGGACAAAACCGCCGCCTCGCCTCCCTCTCATGTTGCGCTGATCAATCAGCGTAACGATCTTGCAAAGCCCTGCGCGGCCTGCTATTTGCGCTTCCGTTGCCGCTTTAGCTCAGTTGGTAGAGCACATCATTCGTAATGATGGGGTCAGGTGTTCGAGTCACCTAAGCGGCACCATTTTCCTTAAGCCTTGATCTGTTCCAGCCTCTGCGCCTGCCGGGCCGATGGCGCTATGGCGGAAAATTTTGGCTCTGCCGTACCGAACAGGGCCTCTCTCTCTTCTGGCAAAGAGAGAAAAAACGGAAACCGGTCCATCACCCGGTCGCGGATCACCGGAACATCGGCCACGAAAAGCTGCATGGGAAAGGCAAGATTGGCGTAGATGCGCTCTTCACCCAGCGGCCTTGCGCTGAACACGCGCCGATAAAAGGCCGTATGTTCGGGCCGCACCGCCGACATGCAATAGCGAACCGGAAAATATTCGCAGGCCATCGCAGCCAGTCGCAGGGTCAGATAGGGCAAGGCTGGATAGGTCAGAGACAATTCGAAATCGGCGGTAAACCGCCCCGGATCGATAAATGACTCTCCCCTGTCGAGCAGGGGTTGCAGCACATCGGGCCAGACCGACATGCAGGGGGAATAGGGCTGCTCCGGCGTCACCACATGAAAGCGCAGGGACGACGCTAATTGGCCTTCGATATAGACCCCGAAACAATGGCAATTGGGCAGGGCGTCGAATTCGTCATGCGTGAGCTGTTGGGAGTTGACCGGAATGAACCCCTCCCGACGATAGGCTTCATAGCGCAGGCGATAGACCGGATCGAGTTGGTCTTCGGCACTGACCCGCCGATATTGCACCTGTTCGAGTAGATCGATCAGCGTATTGGCGAAACGCGAACCGGTACCACTTGGAGAAAAATCGGTCGCACTCATGAACATCGCCCCGCAATCCGGCGCATATGATAGCGTTCCGCGAGAAATTGCCACACCATTTAAGGAGCGTGCCGCACCGCACGGCAGGGGCAAACGGGTAGAAAATCCAAACCGAACCAGATAGTTAACGGCAATTAACCATTAACTTGTTTCCCCCGCTTCTTGTCAGCATTGCTCTTGCTGTTAAAGCGTTCGATCAACTCGGCAATATCCTTGGCCGGCAGCGGGCGACTGAAAAAATAGCCCTGAACCTGCTGAACGAAGGTGTGGCTCAGCATGGTATTGAGCTGGTCTTCAGTCTCCACACCCTCCGCCACCACAGTAAGGTCGAGATCACGACCCAGCCGCGCCACATTGGCAATCAACCGCAGGGCGCGCGGATTGCTGGCAATATCAGCCACAAAGGAGCGGTCGATCTTGAGTTTGGTGAAGGGCAAGGCATTGAGGTAGCTCAATGAAGAATAGCCAGTGCCGAAATCATCCAGCGCGATTTCTATGCCGCGATCGGCCAGCTTTTTGAGCACGCTCCCAGCCAGATCGCGCTCCTCGATCACGGCTGTCTCGGTCACTTCGATCTCAAACCGATCCGCACTCAGCCCAGAGCGCTCCAGCGCCCTGTCGACCAGCTCCGGCAGGTCGAGGCCACGGAAATCGCGCGCCGACACATTCACACCCACACCAACCGGGCTGGCCCAGCTTCTGCATTCATGCGCCGCATTCTCGATTACCCAGGCGGTAATATCGGAAATCAGGCCCATTTCCTCGGCCAGGGGAATGAAAATAGCCGGTGCAATCGGCCCGAATTCGGGATGAACCCAGCGCGCCAGCGCTTCGCAACTCACCACTTTGCGGGTGGCTATGTCCACCAATGGCTGGAAGGCGAGCCCCAATTGACCATCGGCGATCGCCTCGCGCAGATCTGCCTTGAGCGTCTGGCGATAATGATAATCGATATCCATCTGCGCATGGAAAACCTGACTGCGCCCCTTGCCTTCCATCTTGGCCGCAGACAGGGCCAGATCGGCCTTGGTCATCAATTCTTCCAGATCCGTACGGCTGGCCGGATTGACCACGACACCGATACTGACCTCGACCGGCAAGGCAATGCCATTGAGCATGAAGGATGAATTGAAGACAGCCTGAATTCTCTCCGCTTCCAGCTCGGCCCTTTGTGGGTCCGACGTCTGGCAGAGCACGATGAACTCGTCGCCATCAAGACGCGCCAGCAGCGTATCTTCGGCCAATGCCTCACGGAGCCGATCCACGGTCTGGCGCAGCAATTCATCGCCCACCACGTGCCCAAAGCTGTCATTGACGTGCTTGAACTCGTCGATGTCGATGATCATAAGCGTGCTTGACGCCTCTTCCATCGCCCAGCGCTGCAGCCGTTCACCGGCCAGAGTGCTGAAATAGCCGCGATTGGGCAAACCCGTCAGCCGATCATGACTGGCGACGAAATTGATCCGGGCCTCGGTGCTGACCCGCTCGGAAATATCCTCAAACAGCAATACGGTGCGCTGCTGGCCCCAGCTGACCGTGACCTCATAGGTTCGACCGGTACGCGTCGTGATTCGCGTCTTGCCAGAACCATGCATCGCAATTTTGGTCTTGAGCCGCTCGGCACTCTCTTTTGGAACGGCGCCAATTTCCCCCAGCGTGTCGAGTACCTCGCTCAGCGGCTTGCCGACTAGCTTGGCCATGTCGAGCGCAGCAAAAATCTCCTCTGCCCGCTCATTGACCAGCGTGATCGTGCCATTATCGTCCAGCATGCACAGCCCATGCTCGAGCGTGGTGATGGCGATGTCGAACTCGGCGGCCAGGCGGGAAACCTCGGCCCGCCCATGCACGGCGGACAGGAGCAGGTACCGGATCGAGGCTGCGTGTTTGCGAAAGCTGATCAGGAGAAGGATCAGCAGGGTGAGCAGCCGGTCGAGACCAAAATTGCGCGCCACAAGGCCGACCGTTGCGGCAATGGTCAGGGTAAAGCTAGCGAGCTCTGCGAACGGATCACGCACCACCAGAAAAGCGATGAGGCACCACATGCCATGGATGAAGGCAACGAGCACGCCGCCGGCAATGGCCCGGTTCTCCCACTGCTCGGCGGTTTCGGCATCATCATCGCCGACATCGGCACGCCAGAATGCGCGCATGGTGTAGAAGCGCAAAAGCGCAACCAGCACAATGGCAGCTGCCACAGCCAGCAGGATTGGTGCATCGGCCTTGAACGCGGATACGCTCGCCACCGCGGCGCTGGCAAAGGCGCCAAGCAGCATCTCCCGCCGGTCGCTATAGACGGAGCGGATGATGGAAACATAGTCCAGGGGCGGCATGGTTTTTCTGGCTGAAGTCAGCACGGAAACTTCCCTCTTACCGTGCTATAGGGCGCGCAAGCCCTTAACAAGGTCTTGAGCGCGCGCCCGTTTGAGGCCCAATCTGGCCTCAAGCTGAACATTGCGTTAACTTGAAGACGGCGGCTTCGATGCAGCTTTTTGGCTTTTATCGCGTTGCTTCAGTGCCGCCATTCAGATCGGTCTGGAGCCCTCCATGGTTGAGAAACTGTCCGCCAGCGGCCGAGAATTCGCCCTCTCGCATATGCAAAGCTGGGCCTATGATGCATCAGAGGGCGCCATCACACGCGAATTCAAGTTCGGCGATTTCTCCGAGGCCTTTGCCTTCATGACGCGCGTGGCCCTTGCCGCCGAAAAGGCGGATCATCATCCCAATTGGTCCAATGTCTACAACAAGGTGACCATCAGCCTGTCCACCCATGATGCTGGCGGGCTCAGCCAGAGGGATATCGACCTCGCCAAAAAGATCGACGCGCTGACAGACTGAACCTCAATGGAAATTGCGACCGCCCGGTAGCGCCGCATAGGCACGGCGCCGGGCCAGCTCGATCTCCCGCAAGGCTTCCCGGTTACGGCTCTCCGGCCGGTCCTGCCCGGATTTGCCTTCATCGGCCCGCGCCAGGATGCGCTCGCCAAAATCCTTGCCATGGGCAAGATCGAGCAGATGAGTGGTCAGATCTTCCATTTCCTCAGCCACAATATGAATGACCCCATGCGCTGACTGTACCTTGCCGCGCACGGCGAGCATGCGGGCAGAAAGAATGGTTTTGCGGTAAGCCTTAAAAACCTTCTCCCAGATCACCACGTTGACGACACCCGTTTCATCTTCAAGCGTCGCAAAAACCACCCCTTTTGCAGTCCCCGGACGCTGGCGCACCAGAACCAGCCCAGCCACTTCGATCCTGAGGTCCGCATCCACCATATGCAGATTTCCTGCTCTGGTTGTGCCGCGTTCGATCAACATGGGACGGAGAAACTCAACAGGATGGCCCTTAAGCGAGAGGGACAGCGTCGCATAATCGTGGATCACCTCTTCGCCCGGCGCCATCAGAGGCAGATGACTAGGGTTTTCAGGCCTACTCTCCACAACAGGCTCGGAAGCCACGAAGAGCGGCAGCGTTTCTGCGCCATGCGTGCCGACCAGTCCTTTCACCGCCCACAGCGCATCGCGCCTGTTCAGCCCCATTGATGCAAAAGCATCGGCCCGAGCCAGTTTTTCGAGGCTGGCAATTGGCACACCGGTCCGCAGCCAGAGATCGCGGATAGAGGTATAGCCGGAGCCCCGGCGCGCTACGATGATATTGATATCGTTCTCCGCCACGCCCTCAATGCAGCGCAGGCCCAACCGGATGGCCTTGTCCGAAAGAATATCGCCGATCATCTCGGCATGACGCGGCCATATATGCTCGCTGACCCGATGCGTTCCGCCTGCTTCGAGCAGACATTCGAGATCGGACAGATTGACATCGGCCTCCCGCACCTCAATCCCGTGCTCGCGCACGTCACGAATGATCTGGCTTGGCGCGTAAAACCCCATGGGTTGCGAATTGAGCAGGGCGCAGGCAAACACATCGGGGTAATGGCATTTGAGCCAGCAGGAGGCATAGACCAGAAGAGCAAAGCTGGCCGCATGGCTTTCCGGAAAGCCATATTCGGCAAAGCCCTCGATCTGGGAAAAGCAGCGCTCGGCAAAGTCCCGGCTATAATGGCGTTTGCTATTGGCCATCATCCCGTCGATGAAACGTTGCTTGAAAATACCGATCCTGCCGGTACGCCGCCAGGCGGCCATGGCCCGACGCAATTGGTCGGCCTCGCCCGGGGTAAACCCTGCCCCGATGATAGCCATCTGCATGGCCTGTTCCTGAAACAGCGGAATGCCCTTGGTTTCCTTGAGCACCATATCCAGCGGGTCGAGCGGATCAGGCTCCCATTTTTCGATATTGTCGCGCCGCTTGAGATAGGGGTGGACCATGCCGCCCTGGATCGGTCCCGGGCGGACAATGGCCACCTCGATGACCAGATCATAAAATCGTTCGGGCCGGAGACGCGGCAGCATGGACATCTGCGCCCGGCTCTCGATCTGGAATACACCAATCGTGTCGGCACGATGGGTCATGGCATAGACACGCGCCTTGTCCAGCGGCCCCTTGCCCGTTTCTTCGGCAAGCAGGTCGGTCAGCGTGTAGTCTTTCTCATAATGGACATGCAGAAGCTCGAAGGCGCGCCGCAGGCAGGACAGCATGCCCAGCGCCAGCACATCGACCTTGAGAATGCCCAGGGCATCGATATCGTCCTTGTTCCACTCGATAATGGCGCGCTCATCCATGGCCGAACGGCCGATGGGCACAAGGCTTTCCAGCGAATCCCGCGTGATGACGAAGCCACCCACATGTTGGGACAGGTGCCGCGGAAAACTGCGCAGCACTTTCACCACCTCGAACATCTGCGCCATGATCGGATCGTCGGGATTGAGGCCAAGCCCTTCGAGATCACGCAGGTCCAGCTTGCTGCCCCAACCCCAATGCAATTGGTTGAAGGCCGCTATCGTATCGTCCGACACACCAAAGACCTTGGCCGTTTCCCGGATCGCGCTGCGCGAGCGATAGGAAATGACATTGGCCGTCAGTCCGGTGCGCTTGCCACCATATTTTTTATAGACATATTGCATCACCTCCTCGCGCCGCTCATGCTCGAAATCGACATCGATATCGGGCGGTTCGTCCCGTTCTGTCGAAATGAAGCGGCCAAAAACCAATGTTCTTTGGGTGGGGTCGACCTCGGTAATGCCAAGGCAGAAGCAGACAGAGGAATTGGCCGCCGACCCTCGTCCCTGGCACATGATTTTGCGCTCATAACGGGCATAATTGACGATGTCCTGCACCGTCAAAAAATAGGCCGCATAGCCCTTATAGGCGATCAGGCAGAGCTCTTTCCAAAGGCTTTCCTTGACCGAATTGATGACGCCTTCCGGATAGCGTCGTGCCGCCCCCTCCCAGGTCAGCCGCTCCAGCGTCTGTTGCGCTGTTTCGCCATTGCCGATGGTCTCTTCGGGATAATTATATTTGAGCTGATCCAGTGAAAAACCAATGCGCCCGATAAAGGCCTGCGTCTGGGCAATGGCGTCGGGATGTTCGGCAAAGAGCCGGGCCATTTCCTCGGGCAGTTTCAGATGCCGTTCGGCATTGGCGCTGAGATGAAAACCGGCATTTTCGAGCGTCACATGCTCGCGGATAGAGGTCACCACATCGAGCACGATGGAGCGATCGGGCTCATGATAACGCGCATCATTGCTGGCAATCATTCGCGCACCGTGGCGCTTGGCCAAAGAGAAGACGCGGTTGAGGCGCGCCCGGTCGCGCCCATCGAAATATGGCACACCCGCCACCCAGACCCGGCCCGCTGCCTGCCGACTGAGACGATCAAGCGTCTTTTCGGTCAGGCCCCAATCGCTCTCATCAGGCATGAGAATAAAAAGCTGGCCTTGGGAAAAGTCCTCCGGCGGTCCCTGCACCACAGGATCGGCAGGATCGCTGGCGCCCAACAGATCGCCAAAAAACAGCGTGGGATTGCCCTTCTCGCCGCGCTTATTGCCGATGGTCAGCAGCTTGCAGAGCCGCCCATAGGCCACGCGATCACTGGGATAGGCGATGATGTCGGGCGTATGATCGGCAAAGACCAGTCTTACACCAACCAGATAGCGGAAATCGGGGCTGATCGCCTTGTTATCGCGCGCCGCCACATAGCCGCGCACCACCCCGGCAAAGGAATTGCGGTCACAGACCCCAAGACCCGTCATGCCCAGAGCCATGGCCTGCGTCACCAGTTCTTCCGGATGCGATCCGCCGCGCAGGAAGGAGAAATTGGTCGTGGTGACGAGCTCGGCATAAAACGGCTCTGTCGGAAGCACAGCTTCAGGTGGCGTGCTTTTTGCTCCGCTCATGCGAAAAATCCATGCAGATACCAGGCAGGGATGGTCTTTCCGGAGTAAAAACCTTGCCGATAGACCCAGAACCGGCGCCCGTCCTGGTCTTCGACCACATAATAATCGCGTGTGCCATCATCGGGCTTGAAGGGATCGAGCTGGGGCACATAGGGCGGTTCCTCCGCCTCTTCACCCGGCTCGGGCTCTTGGGGCCTGGGCGGCGTAACCAGCTCGAGCCGCATGGATTTGCGCCACCATTCCGCCCCCAGCCGCTCCGGCCCTTCGCCCTTGACCAGCCGATAGGTTTCCCGCCGCCACACCATCGAAGCGGGTAGCCCATCGGGCACTTCCGCCATGATCTGGATGCGCTCTGCTTGCGGCAAAAGCCGCAAGGGTCGCTTGAGATCAGGCATGGCCAGAGGCACATGCTGGCTCGCCTGTGCAGGCACGAAGCGCTCGGCCCGTTCGGGCAGACGCGAAGCAATAAGCTGGCTCCTGAGCACGGCCCTCGACCCCAGCCGGCTCGACAGGCGGTCGTTAAGCCGGTCGATATCTTCAAGCCCGCTCTCGGTTGAGAAAACCCCGGTCTGGGTTGCATCGAGCTGTTCGACGCTGGACGCCGCCAGCCGCACCATGTCGATGCCAAATCCGGCATCATATTCCCCCGCCAGCCGCTGCGCCCGATGGCGGAAAAGATCGGTGATATGGACCGGATCGCGGGTCAGCCGCGCTGCATTGAGCGACAGGGTCATGACCTTGTGATCCACCCGGTACAGAAACAGGTGAAATGTCTGCGCGCCCAGCCCTGCGGCCTCGAGCTGATACCCCAGCGCGACTGCAAGATCATGAGCAATGAGCAAGACGTCATCCATGAGGCTGATCGGATCGGCCAACCGCCTTTCGGTATAATGGTCGATCTGCGGCAGGCGCGGCGCCATGCGTTCCTCGATGTCGCCAAACGCCTGATCCACGCGCATGAGAAGTTCTGCGCCAAAGCGCGCCTGCAAGGGCTTGCGCGGGCGCTGCCGCACCTGGCCGATATGGGTCAGCCCCATTTGCAGGAATGTGGCATGCTGGCTTTCCGAGAGCCGCAATCCGGCCACCGGCAAGCCATCAAGGATAGTGTGCAGATTGTCCTCGCTCACCACCCGACTACGCGCGAAATGGCTGATGGCCCAAGCCGCACCAATGGTTGGCGCGATGGCACCTGCAACGGTGTAACCCAGTGTCCTGAGGCGGTTGAGCAGCAGACGCAGCATGACCGCCTCGCCCCCAAAGAGATGAGGCACCCCCGAAATATCGAGCACCAGATCTCCAAACGCGGCCATATCAGTGAGTACCGACACCAGCGGGCTGGCATTGGAATGCCAATCGGCAAAGACGCCGAAGGCATTTTCGAGCATGGGCCGGTCGATTTCCTGCACCACCATATCCGGCCGGATGGCGCGGGCATCGGCCAGGTTCTGCCCGACGCGCAGGCCTTCCCGGCTCAATTGCGGATCGAGCGCTGCCAGCCGCAACCCGCCCTTGATCCGCTCATAGAGCGCCAGCGGCTGGTCTTTGAGCCTAGGATCAACCCGCTTGAGATAGTCGGTGGCCCAATAGGGCAGGTAGAGAACCAGAAAGCGGCGTTGCGACGCGCTCTGGCCGGACCGCGGGTTGAGAGAGAGTTGCAAAGCCATTTTTCGTCCACTCCAGCACCCATTGCGTCCGATGACCGGCAATCCGTCCCTTTTCGAGCTGCAGGCTCCAACGGGCAGAACCGGGGGCCCTGTCATCGAAAGGCAATCTGCCGCTGCGCTGTGGCTGCAGATGCCAGCGCAAATGTCCGGCGCTGCTGGCGCGGCCATGCCCATAGCGAAGAAGGAAAAGGGATACTTTACTACCGGCTGCGCGCAGGCTGAGACGGCGGCTGGCGGTGAAATTAAGCAATCTGGGTTCGCCGCGCACATCCGCGATGACACAGGCCACGGCCCGACAGGCAACGATCTCTTCGGCCGCCCAGAGAAATTCCGTCATATCGGCAGCCTGCACGATCACCAGACGAGCCGGATCGAGCCCGAAACAGGATAGGCCCGGCCCATAAGGCATGCCCTGCTTCTGGGCGTCGGCGGCGAGGTGAAGATAAAAGATCGCCGGCCGTTTGGGGCTGAGCAGGCTTTTGGCCTGCGCCATGGCAAAGCCCAGGCTACCGCCGCCATCCCTGATATCGTCGGCAAAAATCTCCTGCACCAGACCGCCCGGCAGGAACGGAAACTCTGCTGTCTCGCCCTTATCGGGTCGTCGCGCCGCCTCAAGCAGGGCTGGCTTGCGCTCGATATCGGCAATGACATCGCGCAGCGCCACAAGGCGCTGTTGTTGATTTGAGGCCTGCATCTGGCGCCCACTTACATGAACAAAACAGGAACATTTAGACTCTGAATCGGCCGGGAGTCGAGTCCCTTTTCAGCCGTTCTGGTGTGACTGGCCTGCATCAAATGAGGTCAAGAGCGCGTGAAAACTGCCATAATCCATTGAGCGAAAGTCACTTTTGGCTAAGTCTTGCGTTGAATTGGCCTCCGGCCCCGACGCCGTTTTTATGATGGAGACCACCCCTGTTCGACGCCCTGACCCGCCTTTTCGGCAAGTCCGAAGCTCCCGCCGATCTTTCCGACCCCAAGCTGGCTGTTGCGGCCCTGCTCGTTCATCTGGCTGCTGTCGATGGCGTCATGCAGGAGGCCGAGCGCAATGCCATTCGCGGTGCGCTGATGGACCATTATGAACTTGATGAACAAGGCGTCGAAAAACTCATCCGCGATGCCGCCCGGCACGACGCCGAAGCCGTTGATTTCTATAAGTTTACCAGCGGCCTGATCCAGCTCGATATGAGCGACCGCATCGAAATCATCCGCATGATGTGGACCGTGGTATTCGCTGACCGCAGCAATCATGAGCTGGAAGACAACATGGTCTGGCGCATTGCCGAACTGATCGGCGTGTCCAGCCGCGACCGCACCATTTTGCGCAATCAGGTGCGGGGACAGGCTGAAAATCAATAGGCCGTAAAGGCCCCGATCACTTCGACCTTATCGGTCAGGCAGTTGAAATCGCCAGCCTTATCAGCAGCTTGGCGCGCCAGCTCATTGGCATCTGCATTGGCCAGCGCATCGATATGGGCGATGTGGCAGGTATGACCCTCCTTGATCTGGGTGACGACCAATACCTGTCCCTTATTGACCCCGGTTTCCGGGTCGGCAGTGTGATAGCGCACGATCGTGGCGATGGGCATCCAGCGTCCAAGGGCATTGGACAGCCGCCACTCCAGCTTGCTTCCCAATTCGTTGAATGGCGGAAGTGTTTGAAATCCCGCATTATTCTTGTCGACATTGAAGCCATATTGCAGGGAAAAGCGCAAATCGCCCTCCTGCACCATGAGCGGATAACCCCTATAGCCCGGACAGGCCCAGCTCGCCCCGAAATCATCGGCATCAAGCACGAGACACTCATCCAGATTGATGTCGGTATAGGTGCTCATCGTGGCGGCCTGCGCCCCGCCCGACCAAGCCAGGAATGGCATCAGAACCGAAATGGTGAGCAGACTGTTAACCTTGAGCGCCGCCATTTGCTGTCCTCCGTCTGATACTCATATGATCAAGATCAATGTGCCGCCATCATGACCATGGCACTCTGGGACAAACAAGGAGGACCGATATGTTCAAGACCCTGCTGATCGCCGTTGACGGCTCCGATCTTGGCGACAAGGCGCTGGCCGCCGGCATCGAACTGGCCAAGGCCAATGGCGCAAGGATCACGATCCTGACGGCGACCGATCCGGTCAGCACGGGTATCGGCTCTGGCGGGTTTGGCACGATCGACGCCGGTCACATCATCGCCCGGCTCGAAGAAAACTATACCACACAGGCAAAGGACCTGCTCGACGCCAGCCGCGCCCGGGTCGAGGCCGAGGGCATTGCGGTTGAAACCCTGCACGCCGCACGCCAGCGCCCGGCCGACGCCATTCTCGCCACGGCCCAGACCGCAGGCATCGACACCATCGTCATGGGCTCCCATGGCCGCCGGGGGCTGGGTCGCCTGCTGCTCGGCAGCCAGGCCGCCGAAGTTCTGGCACGCGCCGAAATTCCGGTGCTGATCGTCAAATAGAACGCCGCTTGCCACCAGACGGTCCGGCACGACACTGATCGTGCCGGAAAGCCCGAGCCACAGCATCAAGGGTGCGGCGCTTTTCTGGCTTGCCTTGACCCGGACAAGTGGGGCAGAACCGGCCCCATTCCGTCCCCTCCCCACGGCGAGACAAGGCAAGACATGAATATCGACGCCATCCCCACCGGCAAAACCCCGCCCGACGATCTCAACGTCATCATCGAGGTGCCGCTCGGTGGTGAACCGATCAAGTATGAAATCGACAAGGATTCGGGCGCGCTCTTCGTCGACCGCTTCCTCTATACGCCGATGCGTTATCCCGGCAATTACGGCTTTGTGCCCCACACGCTGTGCGGCGACGGCGATCCGCTCGACGTCATCGTGATGAATTCACGCCCCCTCGTGCCCGGTGCCGTGGTGCGCAGCCGCCCGGTCGGCGTGCTGTTCATGGAAGACGATGGCGGCCAGGACGAAAAGATCATCGCCGTGCCGGTGTCCAAGCTCACCCGCATGTATGACAATATCCTCGATATTGGCGACATGCCGGAAATCCAGCTGGAGCGCGTCAAGCACTTCTTCACCCATTACAAGGATCTCGAGCCCGGCAAATGGGCCAAGATCGACCGGATCGGCAACCTGGCCGATGCGCGCAAGGTGATTCTCGATTCCATCGCTCTGGCCAAGAAAGCCTGAGACCAGGGCCTGAGACTTTTTCGATCCAATTGCGGCCTTCGGCGTTGTAGGAATGATCATTCCGCAATGCCGAGGGCTTTTTCATGAAATCTGTTGCCATCCTGACCGCCGCCGCCCTTCTGGCCGCACCCGCAATGGCACAGGAGGCCGCCATGCCCCCGGATGGTGAAATCACCCAGATTCTCTCCGACCGCGTCGGCCGCGATCAAGCCAATGTCGGCATTGCCGTCGCCGTGATCGAGAACGGGGAAACCCGCTTCGTCTCCCATGGCACACTGACGCTTGATGGCACCGAGCCGGTCACCGAGCACAGTATTTTTGAAGCCGGTTCGATCACCAAGGTCTTCACCAATCTGGCGCTGGCGCAATTGGTCAATGACGGCAAGATCGATCTCGACGCACCCATAGTGGATTATCTCCCCGACGGCTTCACCCTGCCCGAAGCGCCCGGACGGGCCATCACCGCCTTTGATCTGGCCACCCACAGCGCCTCCCTCTCCGGGCTCCCCGAAGACCTGCTGGCGGGTGGAATAGACAATCCCTATTCCGGCTATAGCGTCGAAGGCCTGCAAGCCTGGCTGTCCAGCTACCAATTACCGCGGCCCATCGGCGAAAGTTTTGAATATAACAATGCCGGGACCACACTTCTTGGCCTTGCTGTCGCACATGTAAGCGGCGCTGACTTTGCCGATGTAATCAATCAGAACATTCTTACGCCGGTTGGCATGGCAGAAACCAGTCTGGAACTGACGGGCACGCCCCTGCCCGAGGCCATGGCATCCGGCCACAATAGCGCGCGCGAGCCGACGCCCAATTGGGATTTCGACGCCTTTGCGCCGGCCGGAGCCCTGCTCACCTCCAGCGCCGATCTGATCAAGTTCATCGCCGCCGCCAGCGGCCAGACCGAAACCGAACTGGCCCCCGCCTTTGCCACCATGCTGGCGCGCACCAGACCAGTCGAGGAGGGCACTTCCATCGGCCTGGGCTGGTTTATCACCACAACCGGGCAGACCGAGATCGTCTGGCACAATGGCATGACCGGCGGCTATTCAAGCTTTGCCGGATTTGATCGCAATAGCGGCAATGGCGTCGTGGTGCTGACCAATATGGCGGCGCAAAAGGGCGTCAACGACATCGGCATGCACATTCTCAACCCGTCCATTCCGCTCAACGAACAACCCAAACTGCGCGGCGCGATTGAAATCGATCCGGCCCTTTATGCCGATTATGTCGGCGAATATGTGCTGGCGCCAGGCGCTGTCATCACCGTCACCACCAGCGAAGACAAGCTCTTCGCCCAATTAACCGGCCAGGACGCCTTCGAAATCTTCCCTGAAAGCGAAACCCAGTTTTTCTACAAGATCGTCGACGCGCAGATCAGCTTCGATGTGCATGACGGAGTGGTGAAATCGCTCATTCTGCACCAGAACGGCCAGAACATGCCCGCGCTCAAACTGGTGCAATAGGCGCTTGTGCCTCCCTCCTCTTGAGAGGGAGGGGGTGGTTTTGTGTTCCGCTGATGGATCCCCACCCTCGGTCCCTCCCCTCAAGGGGGAGGAATGCAAAAGAGCCGAAAATCCTTAGTAGATACTGGCCTCATGAGGAGAAGAGTCCCTTGGGCTGCATCTAGCTGAATATGAAAGATCTAGCCGCCAAAGCCCATGCGGGCGATCAGGCCATCGCGCTTGATGAAGTGGTGCCAGAGCGCCGCGCCTGCGTGGCCGATGACGAGCAACAAAAGCAGCCTGCTCACCAGTCCATGCACCGCATGAGGCGGAACCGCATTGAAGTCCGGCAATGCGCCGCCACCAAAAATCTGCGGCGCGGCGCCAGTCAAAGCCACCATGGCAATGCCGGATGCGACCATGACCAGCATGCCCAGATAAAGACCAAGATGCACGATGCTGGCGAGTTTCTCCTGCACGATACTCATCCCCTGTTGCGGGGCAGGATGACGATCGAAGGCGAGCCACCACAGGATGCGAAACAGGGTCAGCACCCCCACCACAACGCCGAGAGCCAGATGAAATGGCAGCACCTTGGCAACAAGATCATCGTTGAAATCCATGACCTGCCCGCTGATCAGCAAGACAATAATGGCCAGCGCCGTCAGCCAGTGAATGGCTGCGGGCACGGCACCATAACGATCTGTGGACGATTTGAGCTTCATGAGAGCCTCCATTGCCAGCACGGCAAGCACAATTATATAGTTAGCCTACTATATAATTACTGAGCAGACTATGTAAATGACGCTGCGACCGGAAACGTCTGCGGGCTATATAACCAATCTTGCCGGGCGGCTTTTTGCCCGCGCCATCGAGAAACGCCTCGCGCCTCTGGGACTTGCTCCGGCCCATATGCCGATCCTGCTTGGACTGGAAGCGGGGCCGCAGCCGCAAAAAGTGCTGGCCCAACATGCCAAGGTAGAGCAGCCCACCATGACCGCCACCCTCAATCGCATGGAGCGTGACGGATTGGTGGAGCGCCTGCCCAATCCCGATGACGGCCGCTCCTCGCTGGTGGCGCTGACCGCAAAGGCGCGGGAAAAACTCGCCGGTGTCGCCGCGGCCGGTCGGGATGTGAACGTGATGGCGCTCAAAAATCTGAGCCGGGACGAACGCGCACAGTTTTTTGCCCTGCTCCGACAGGTGATCGCCAATCTCGATACCGAGGATTGACGCGCGCCAGAGCATCAGACCGGAAAGTGTATTCACGGTTTTCGGAAAATCCGATGCTCAAACAAAGAGCTGGAGCATCAAAAAGCAAAGGCCCGGAGCTTCCGCCCCGGACCTTTCTTGAATTCAGTCCAGACTACGTCTGGTGGTTACATGCCCCAATTGGCCAGCACCGCCAGCAGCAGCAGCGCGACGATATTGGTGATCTTGATCATCGGATTGACGGCAGGACCTGCCGTGTCCTTATAGGGGTCGCCGACGGTATCGCCGGTCACCGAGGCCTTGTGCGCATCGCTGCCCTTGTGATGGGTGACGCCATGGCTATCGGTGAAACCATCCTCAAAGCTCTTCTTGGCATTGTCCCAGGCGCCGCCGCCTGCCGTCATCGAAATGGCGACGAAAAGGCCGGTGACGATGACGCCCATGAGCATGGCGCCCAGAGCCGAGAAGGCATTGGCCGGACCGGCGATCCACAGGATGGCGAAATAGACCACGATGGGGCTGAGCACCGGCAGCAGCGAGGGCACGATCATTTCCTTGATCGCCGCCTTGGTCAGCATGTCGACGGCCCGTGCATAATCGGGCTTGGACGTCCCGGCCATGATGCCCGGATCGGCCTTGAACTGACGGCGCACTTCCACCACCACCGATTGCGCGGCGCGACCCACAGCCGTCATGCTCATGCCGCCAAAGAGGAACGGCAGCAAGCCACCAAACAGCAGGCCAACCACGACATAGGGATTGGCGAGGTCGAAATTGACCGTGAGGTCGGTGAAATAGTGCTTGAGGTCTTCGGTATAGGCGGCAAACAGCACCAGCGCACCCAGACCGGCTGAACCAATGGCATAGCCCTTGGTGACGGCCTTTGTGGTATTGCCCACTGCATCCAGCGCGTCGGTATTGTGGCGCACTTCCTTGTCGAGCCCGGCCATTTCAGCAATGCCGCCCGCATTGTCGGTCACCGGACCGAAAGCGTCGAGCGCCACGATGATCCCGGCCAGAGCCAGCATGGTGGCGACTGCCACGGCAATGCCGAAGAGCCCCGCCAGCGAATAGGTGACGATAATCCCGGCAATGATCACCAGGGCCGGAAGCGCCGTCGATTCCAGCGATACGGCAAGGCCCTGAATGACATTGGTGCCATGGCCGGTGACCGAAGCCTCGGCAATCGAGTTCACCGGGCGGCGATTGGTGCCGGTGTAATATTCGGTGATGACAATGATCAGCCCGGTAATGACCAGCCCGACCACGCCGCACCAGAACAGGCTCCAGGGTGTGAACACCTTGTCGGCGGTCTCGATGGCGACATTCATGTCGCCGAACATCAGCCACAGCACCGGCAGCAGCGCCACCAGCGACAGCACGCCCGAGGCGATGACGCCCTTGTAGAGCGCACCCATGATATTGTTGTCACTGCCCAGTTTGACGAAATAGGTGCCGATGATCGAGGTCACCACACAGGCCCCGCCAATGGCCAGCGGCAGCACCATGCCGATCAGCTTGAACTGTTCGGGCAGGATGATGGCGGCCAGCACCATGGTGGCAACGATGGTCACCACATAGGTTTCAAACAGGTCTGCCGCCATGCCGGCGCAGTCCCCGACATTGTCGCCCACATTGTCGGCGATGGTGGCCGGATTGCGCGGATCATCCTCGGGAATACCCGCCTCGACCTTGCCCACCATATCGCCGCCCACATCGGCGCCCTTGGTGAAAATGCCGCCGCCCAGACGCGCAAAGATCGAAATCAGCGAGGCGCCGAACGAAAGCGCCACCAGCGAGTCAATCACCGTGCGGCTGGTGGGCGCAAAACCCATGCCGGTGAGGATCATGAAATAAAGCGTGACGCCGAGCAGCCCCAGCCCCGCCACCAGCATGCCGGTGACCGCGCCGGACTTGAAGGCCAGATCGAGGCCCTTGGCCAGCGAGCCGACTGCGGCCTGGGCGACGCGGACATTGGCGCGCACCGACACATTCATGCCGATGAACCCGGCTGCGCCCGACAGCACCGCCCCGATCAGAAAGCCGATGGCGGCATAGACGCCGAGCAGCAGCCAGGCGGCGATCAGGATGACGACGCCGACAATGGCGATGGTGGTATATTGACGCTTGAGATAGGCCGACGCGCCCTCACGCACGGCTGCGGAAATTTCCTGCATCCGCGCCGAACCGGCATCGGCCTTGAGCAGGTTCTGGGTGGTCACGACGCCATAAACAATAGACAGACCGCCACACGCGACGATCAGCCAAAGTGCCAGATCCATAGGATTGATCCCTTGAAGTAAGTCCTCCGAGGAACCCACGTCGCTTGTGTCCGGGTCTTGCGCCCGATCCGCAACCGACCCTCCAACGGGCCCCTCCCAAAGGGGAGATTACCGGGAAAAATTGGTTAAGCAATGGCGATTGCGATGTTTTGTCGCGGCACACAAGTCACTGCGGAACACCGCCCGATCAAGGGGAGCGTGTCAGATCGCATGCTTGATGAGATTTGCTGCCTTGTCCGCAAGCTGCACCCCATCCCCCGTCACTGCCAAAGTCTTCATCCGGCTGGTTTCGCCGCTGACGACAGAGATCGAGGATTTGGGCATGCCGAGCGCCTTTGCCAGCAGCACGCAGACGGCGGCATTGGCCTTGCCCTTGTCGGGCACGGCAGCAACGCGAACCCGCAGCACACAGGCCCCGTCATCGCGGGTTTCCACGCCATCTATGGCGTCGCGCCCGGCATTAGGCGTGACGCGCAGATGCAGGAGCAGGCCGGTTTCAGTCTGCCTGAACCAGCTAGATGCCGGCGCTGACAACGGCCGGATAGACGTAATAGCCGATGATCGACTGGATGAAGAAGATCAGCAGGAAGGCGATCAGCGGCGACAGATCGAGGCCGGAGAAATTCGGCATGAAGCGGCGGATCGGATTGAGCACCGGTTCAGTCAACTGATTGACCACCCGCCACACGGCGGCAACGAACTGATTGCGCGTATTGATGACGTTGAACGAAATCAGCCAGCTCATGATGATCATGATGAGCAGAACCCACCAATAGAGCTGCAGCAGGATCAGGATGATATCGAGCACGGCGCGCATGGGCGTCTCCGGAAATGCGTTCACCAACGCATGGGAATGATTGGGCAATTATCTAGTCATTACCGGCCCATGCGGCAAGACCGCAGCCGATTTGAAACCTGTGCCGGAAAAGCAATCAGGGTCCTGCATCAAATACGCGATGCAGAACCCCGAATGACTGACTTGACCCGGTACGCAGCACACTTCATCCGGGACATGCCCTCTATTGCACGAAGCGTGCCAGTCTCATGGGCCCGCAAAACCGGGCCCATAGATTAAGCTCTTGTAAAATTTCGCATTCTGCCTCGCAAAGCCGCCTCGCATTCTGCAAGCCCGTTGCAAAATGCAAATCGGTCAGCGCGACACGGCATCCTTGGCATAGCCCGCCAGATCCTCGACCAAATCCGTCGCGGTCAGTGCAAAGCCCCAGCTATTGGCCAGGTGCAGATCATAGACCTTGCCATCCTGCACCGCCTTGAGGCGCTGCCAGATCGGGTTATCAGGCGGAGAGCCGTAAGAATTGAGCACGATCATTTCTGCATCGGCATAGGCGCCGATATTTTCCAGCGAATGCCTCTGATAGCCGTCTTGGACCGGCGCATCGCTGATGACGAGGTTGATGCCGATATCGCGGGCGACGGCTGCGTCAAAGGTTTCGGCGTGCAGGGCATAGGTGCCGTCGCCCCAGACATCGGAGAGGGCAACCGGCGCATCGCCAATGGTTTCGGCAATGACATTACGGGCCGTATCAGCCGCCTCTTCATAGGCTGCGAGAGCCGCTTCGCCCTGTTCCGCACGACCCAGCGCGGCGAGCTGACCCAGCATCAGCTCTTTCCATTCGCCATTATTGGCATCTTCCACCACCAGAACGTTGAAACCGTCGCTGTTGAAGGCGCCGTTTTCTTTCCAGTAGTTCCACCAGCCCTGCCCGACGACCAACAGATCCGGGTCATAGGACAAAGCCAGCTCGGCACTGGGCTCGCCCCGGAATTCGAGCTTGTCGACCGCCGCATCGAGCACGAAATGGCTCGATGGATCCCAGTCGGTCGCTACGATGGGGAAGCCAGCCAATAGTGCGAATTCAAGGCCGGTGCGGCTTTCCATGACAAAAACGCGCTGCGGATTGGCCGGAATCTCGGTCTCATAGCCGTTGAAGGAATAGGAGACCATCTCCTGGGCGAAAACCGGGCTGGCCGAAAAGGCGAGAGCGGCAAAGGCAAATCCAAAATGCTGACGGAACATGATCCGCTATTTCTCCGGGTATAGACGGAGGCGGATTATATTTTCTGACCAATAAGGTCAAGTTATTCTGCTGGCGTATCACCTGCCTTGCGGCTGGGCTTCCAGGTGACGACGCGGAACAGATAAATCAGCACCACCAGAGCCAGCACGATATAGCTCAGCGGGTCCAGAATGACCTCGATGACATGATAATGCTCATGCAGCAGAAACCCTGCCATGGTGAGGAAGGTGTTCCAGATCAGCGCTCCGAGCGTCGAGGCCAGCAGGAATATCCAAAGCGGCATCCGCGACAGGCCCGCGGGAATGGAAATCAGCGTGCGGATCAATGGGATCAACCGCCCGAACAGCACGATGACCGGGCCATAGCGCTTGAACCAGGTGACGGCCACGTCGATTTCATCGGCATTGAAAGCCATGAACCGACCAAACCTGTCGGCCAGCCACCGCACCCGGTCGAGCCCGAAGATACGGCCCGCAAAATACCATGGCAGCATGCCGACCACCGCCCCGATGGTCGCCGTGGCCAGCACGCCAAACAGATTGAGATCACCATTGGCCGCAGCAAAACCGGCAAAGGGGATAATGAGTTCTGACGGTATCGGGGGAAACAGGCTTTCCGCCAGCATAACGAGGAAAATCCCGACATAGCCCAATTCGGATATGGTCTGGATGATCCAGTCGGTCATGCATGCGTCTCCTATAAACTCAATTATTGCCCCGTCTGCGGGGTAGCTGCGCCAAGTGGGTCTACTGACGTTCTGTGAACGTTGGGTTATCCCAAATTGGTTCTCGCAATGATTCACACCAAGCGCGAGACGGGGCTAGGATGTTGCGGGGGCGGAGTTATGCGCCCTTCATGCGGGTGCGCAGCGGCTCCAGCGCATGCATGTAGCGGCCCAGATCCTGTTCGATGCGCTTGGCAGCGCGCGCGGCCAGTTCGGGGTTTTGCCTAATCAGCTTGAGAAAGGCGCTGCGCGGCACGAACAGCATTTCGCAATCGGTGATGGCGGTAAATGTCACCGGGCGCGGCTTGTCGAGAATGAGCGAGGTGGGAGAAATCACGCTGCCCGGCTCGGACAACGCATAGGGCTTGCCTGCTTCGGCGCCCTCATGGCGGGCGCGGATTGTGCCTTCGATCAGCACATAGGCCCCCTGCGGCACCTCGCCTGCCTTATAGATCACGGCATCCGCCTGGAAATATTGCCGGTCGCCAGCAAAGCCGAGCATGCGCAATTGCTCGTCATCACAGATGTCGAAGAAATCGGCCCGGGCCAGAACCCCGGCCGCATCGTCCATTCTCATCAGAACCCGACCCAGTGGGCTGGCGCGTGATCGGCAAAAAGTTGCGGACTTTTTGTGGATAGAACACGCGACCAGATCAAAGCCGCACACATTATGTGTACGGCCTTGAAAAGCTATAAGTCAGTTTGTTCCGGAAATGAACATGCCTGCCCCATTATCAGGGGACAAGCCGATACCCACCATCTTCGGTGACCAGGAGCCGCGCATTGGACGGATCGCGCTCGATCTTCTGGCGCAGCCGGTAAATATGGGTTTCCAGCGTATGCGTGGTGACCCGGTTATTATAGCCCCAGACTTCCTTGAGCAGAATATCGCGGGTGATGGTCTTGGGGCCCTGCCGGTAGAGAAACTTCAGAATTGAGGTTTCCTTGTCGGTCAGCCGCACCTTGTTGCCGTCGCTGGTTTCAAGCGTCTTGGCAGCAGGCTGGAAATTGTACTGGCCAATGGTAAAGACCGCATCTTCGCTCTGGTCGCGCTGGCGCAGGGCCGCATTGATGCGCGCCAACAATACCGGATAGCGGAACGGCTTGGTTAGATAATCATTGGCGCCCGCCTCAAGACCCTTGATCTCGTCGGCATCGGTATCATGGCCGGTCAGCATCAGCACCGGACTGTTATAGCCGTCCTGACGCATCAGCTTGACCGCTTCGCGCCCATCCATATCCGGCAGACCGACATCCAGGATCGTCAGTTCGACATTGCTTTCACGCACGGCCTTGAGCGCGTCATTGGCCGTTGCGGCCTCAACGATTTCGAAATCTGCCTCGCCCTTGAGCTGATCCACCAGAATCTGGCGCAGATCCGCGTCGTCGTCCACGACAAGGATGCGTCGCTTGTTCATTGTTTTCTCCGGTCTTTTCGGTCCGAGATCGACCAAAGTCACAATATTGCGACCGCTTTTTGGCCAGACCATCACATCAGCGTTACTCAACGTCAGGTAACGCGACACAGCCGGAAAAGTTGCAGCCTGAATAGGTTTAAGCGGCAGAAAAACGCCGGCCGAACAGCGCCGATCCCACCCGCACCTGAGTGGCACCCATGGCAATCGCCGTCTCGAAATCGCCGCTCATGCCCATGGAGAGATTTTTGACCCCTGCGGCGCGGCCCAGTTCCGCCAGATGCGCGAAATAAGGCCCGGCTGGCTGGCCATCGGGGGGGATGCACATCAGGCCCACAATATCGAGCCCATGCACATCTCGGCAATGGCGCACGAAATCGACGGTCTCCGCGATCGCAATGCCGGCCTTCTGCTCTTCGCCGCCAATATTGACCTGCACATAGCATGGCAGGCGCTTGTCGGCCCGCGCCATCTCCTCGGCCAGAATGCCCGCCAGCCTGTCGCGGTCGACGCTTTGAATGACATCGAACAGGGCAACGGCCTCGCGCGCCTTGTTGGTTTGCAGCGGCCCGATCAGGTGCAATTCGATATCGGGATATTTGTCCCTGAGACCCGGCCATTTTTCCTTGGCCTCCTGCACGCGGTTCTCCCCGAACACACGCTGACCGGCGACAAGAAAAGGCTCGATCTCTTCGACAGCAAAGGTTTTGGAGACGGCAACGAGTTGCACTTTTTCGGGCGGTGCACCAAAGCGACGACGCGCCTTTTCCATGCGCGAGCCGATATAGTCGAGCGCGGTTTGCGCGTTAGCAGCGCGAGTGACCATAAGCTGGCCCCGTTCCTGTTGACCTGATGGGGGATTTCTGGTGATGGTCCGGTAGCCAAAATCCCATGAAAACGCAAGCTGCCCCGCCCTTTGCGACAGCTTATGCGTCAATCTTGCAAGGACGACAAAAGTGAGCGGCGAACGCTACAATCCGCGCGAAAGCGAACCGAAATGGCAGAAGATCTGGGACGAACGCCAGAGCTTCGTCACGTCCAATGACGATCCGCGCGAGCCCTACTACGTCCTTGAAATGTTCCCCTACCCCTCTGGCCGCATCCATATGGGCCATGTGCGGAACTATTCGATGGGCGATGTGGTGGCGCGCTATCACCGCGCCAAAGGCAAGAATGTGCTGCATCCCATGGGCTGGGACGCCTTCGGCCTGCCCGCCGAAAACGCCGCCATCGAGCGCAAGACCCATCCCGGCACCTGGACCTATGCCAATATCGAGGCGATGAAAAAGCAGCTCAAATCGATGGGCCTGTCCATCGACTGGACGCGCGAAATCGCCACCTGCTCGCCCGATTACTACCGCCACCAGCAGGCCATGTTCATCGACATGCTGGCCGCCGGCCTCGTTACCCGCAAGTCGTCCAAGGTCAATTGGGACCCGGTCGACATGACCGTGCTGGCCAATGAGCAGGTGATTGACGGCAAAGGCTGGCGCTCGGGTGCCTTGGTAGAACAGCGCGAGCTGACCCAGTGGTTCTTCAAGATTTCCGACTTTGCCGAAGACCTGCTTAGCGCCCTGGATGACCTCAAGGACTGGCCCGAAAAAGTGCGACTGATGCAGCGCAACTGGATCGGCAAATCCGAAGGCATGCGGCTGCTGTTCGAAATCGCGCCGAATGAGAAGACCAATGCTACGTCCGTGGAAGTGTTCACGACGCGCCCCGACACAATTTTCGGCGCATCGTTCCTTGCGCTTTCTCCCGATCATCCGCTGACGGCAGGTCTTGCCGCTCACAACGCAGAACTGACTGAATTCATTGCTGAATTTCATCGTCAGGGCACGGCTACGGAAACGCTTGAAAAGGCCGAAAAGAAAGGCATTTTCACAGGGATTCACGTGAAGCATCCGGTCATCGAAGGCCAGACACTGCCCGTCTATGTCGCCAATTTTGTACTCATGGACTACGGAACCGGCGCCGTCTTCGGCTGCCCCGCCCATGACCAACGCGACCTCGACTTCGCCCGCAAATATGATCTCCCGGTCAAACCAGTAGTGCTGCCGCCGGGCGCGGATGCTTCAAGCTTTATCGTCGGCAAAGACGCCTATGTTGACGGTGGTAACATCTTCAATTCAGCCTTCCTCGATGGCCTGTCCATCGACGACGCCAAGGCAAAAATCGCCGAGCACTTCGGTGCACGTAGCATCGACGGCCAGGTTCAGGGCCAGGTGGAGGTCAATTACCGCCTTCGTGACTGGGGCATTTCCCGTCAGCGCTATTGGGGCTGTCCGATCCCGGTGATCCATTGCGAGGTTTGCGGCACCATTCCCGTGCCCAAGAAAGACCTGCCGGTGGTGCTGCCCGACGATGTCAGCTTCGACAAGCCGGGCAATGCGCTCGACCATCACCCAACCTGGAAACACGTCAGTTGCCCGCAATGCGGCGCAGCAGCGCGCCGCGAAACCGATACGATGGACACTTTTGTGGACTCGTCCTGGTACTTTGCCCGCTTCACCGCGCCGGACGCCGATACGCCGACCATTCCCGAAGTCGCCAATCGCTGGCTGCCGGTAGACCAATATATCGGCGGGATCGAGCATGCGATCCTGCACCTGCTCTATTCGCGCTATTTTACCCGGGCGATGAAGGCGACGGGCCATGTGGGACTGGATGAGCCGTTCAAGGGCCTTTTCACCCAAGGCATGGTGACGCACGAGACCTACAAGTCCGAAAAGGGCGAATGGGTGCCACCAACCGAAATCGCCTTCGAAACCAGCGGCGATCAGCGCTCTGCTCGGCATATAGCAACCGGCGCGCCGATCACCATTGGCTCCGTCGAGAAGATGAGCAAATCCAAGAAGAACGTGGTCGATCCCGACGAAATCGTCGGCGGCTACGGGGCAGACACGGCCCGCTGGTTCATGCTCTCCGATTCTCCGCCAGAGCGCGATGTGCAATGGACAGAGGCCGGTGTGGAAGGCGCCAGCCGTTTCCAGCAGCGTGTCTGGCGTCTGGTGCACGACACCATCGATATTTCTAAACAATCTTCCGAAACTGTTGCTTCAAGTGACGCCGATGCTCTCGCCTTGCGCAAGATCATTCATCGCGCTGTCGCTGGCATTGGTGCCGATATTGAGGACCTAAGCTTCAACCGCGCCGTAGCCCGCATCTATGAGCTGACAAATGGTCTGGCGAAGGCCAAAGACAGCGCCAACGGCCCTGCCCTGCGCGAAACATTGCTCGAAGGCGTTGAAAAACTGATCCTTCTCATCAATCCGATGATGCCGCACCTGGCGGAAAGCTGCTGGGAAGTGCTGGGCAAGCAAGGGTTGGTTGCTGATGCGCTGTGGCCAACCGTCGATGCATCCATGCTGGTTGACGACGAGGTGACGCTACCAATCCAGATCAACGGCAAGCGCCGCGGCGAAATTACCGTAGCCAAAGGCCAGCCAGCAGCAGAAGTGGAAGCCATGGTGCTGGCCCTGGACGCGGTTCAAAAAGCGCTGGAAGGCAAGACGCCGAAAAAGATCGTTGTGGTACAGGACCGCATCGTCAATGTCGTCGTCTAATCCATGACCGCGCTCAAGGCCCATGAAGTGGCGCGTTTTCTGACGCGCCCTGATCTCAGCGAGGGCATTTTCCTCGCTTATGGGCCTGATGGTGGTCTGGTGCGGGAAACCGCCCAGCGCCTGATTCGTCAGCTGAGCGGTGACGATCCAGCTTCGGCCAATATCTCGATCTTTGAGGGGTCGGAGCTCGCCTCCGACCCGTCTCAGCTGGTGCTTGAGTCCCGCTCGGGTTCGCTATTCGGCGGCAAGCGCATCATTCGTGTGCGCAACGCCACCAAAGCTCTCGTCATGCCGCTGACCGAGCTGCGCGACGATCCCGGCGGCACGGCCATCGTGCTCGAAGCTGATAATCTGGCACCACGCGACGCACTCCGAGCCCTTGTGGAAGCGGCCAAACTTGGCCGCGCTCTGCCTTGCTATCCCGACAGTGATGAGACGTTGATGGCGCTGATGCGCGAGACCTTCAACCAGGCTGGTATTCGCACTGATTCCGATGTGGTCCCCACCCTGCGCGAAATTCTTGGTAATGATCGAGAAATCACGCGGCGCGAGCTGGAAAAACTGTCCCTTTATGCCGCTTCCACAAAGAGTCTGACCCGAGAAGACGTCTTACTGCTCTGCGCCGACAATGGCGCGCTCGCCATCGACGCCATTTTAGATGCGACCGGCGGCGGTCATGCCGAAAAACTGGAGCTGGCCTTGAACCGGGCGCTGGCAGCCAATGTGAACCCCCAGCAATTGCTGGCCATGCTCACCAATCACTTCGCTAATTTGCGCCGCTGGCGCACCGAAGTGGACACGGGCAAGACGGCCCGCTCCGTGCTGGACGGCGTCAAGCCCAAGCCACACTTTTCGCGTATGAACGCACTTGAACAACAACTGCGCATCTGGACCGATCTGGCCCTCGCCACGGCCACAGAGAGGCTGCTACAGGCGACGTCCGACACGCGGCGCCGCCCGGCCCTGTCGGACGCAGTTCTTCGCCGTACGACGCTCGCACTGTGCATGATGGCCGCATCCCACTAAACAAAAAACCGCGCTCTGCAGCGCGGTTTCACGTGGAACATCTTTAAGAACAAAGACTTAGCTACTGCGACCGGTGAGACGAACGCAAATATCGTCCAACTGCTCCAGTGTCTTGTAGCGGATTTCCACCTTACCCCCACGCTCGGAATGATTAAGCGAAACGCTTAGACCCAAAGCATCTGAGAGTCGTCGTTCCAGGGCCAGAGTGTCTGCATCACGCTGTTCAGCCGTCTCTGCAACAGGTTTGCGCTTTGGCAAATCGCGCTGCTGGCTGAGTGCCTCTGCTTCTCGTACCGACAGCCCCTTGTCGACAATCTGTCGTGCGAGTGCAGCCGGATCTTCGACGGTGATCAACGTACGTGCATGGCCCGCGGTGAGCGTGCCGCTTGCCACCATGCCGCGCACATCTTCTGGCAGGCGCAAAAGCCGCAGCGTATTGGCAACATGAGACCGGCTTTTGCCGATCACCTGCGCCAAATCCTGCTGTGTATACTCAAACTGCTCGATGAGTTGGCCATAACCCATGGCCTCTTCAAGGGGGTTGAGATCAGCGCGCTGCACATTCTCAATAATGGCAAGCTCAAGCGCTTCCTTGTCGTTAACATCGCGAATGATGACCGGGACATCGTGCAAACCAGCCTTCTGCGACGCGCGCCAGCGGCGTTCACCCGCGATCAGCTCGAAAATATTAGGATCATCGGTCGGCCGCACCAACAGCGGCGACATAACCCCCTTTTCGCGAATTGAATTGGTCAACTCTTCAAGCTGGTCCGGATCGAAAGTGCGACGCGGGTTGGCACGATTGGCAATGATGAAGTCCACCGGCAGGCGTTTGCCGCCAGAGCCAGTTTCGGTAACGCGAGCGCCTTCCATCACGGCCATATCGCCGATCAATGCCGCAAGGCCCCGCCCCAATCGCGTTGGTTTATCGGTCATCTTCGGCTCCTAGGCTGCGTTGAGACGCCGTTCGCGGCGGATCACTTCGGTGGCAAGACGCAAATAGGCCTGGCTCCCGGCACACTTCAAATCATAGAGCAGAGCGGGCTTACCATAGGATGGCGCCTCGCTGAGCCGGACATTGCGGGGAATAACAGTTTCATACACCAGCTCGCCCATTTCGCTGCGCACGTCGGCGAGAACCTGCTCGCTGAGATTGTTACGCTTATCGAACATGGTCATCACCACACCCTGAATCGACAGGCGCGGATTAAGTGTCGAGCGGATCTGCTCAATGGTTTGCAGGAGCTGACTCAGCCCCTCTAGTGCGAAAAATTCACATTGCAGCGGCACGAGAACCGCATCTGCGGCCACCAATGAATTGACGGTAAGAAGATTCAACGAGGGCGGACAATCAATCAGAATATAACTGACCGGCTGCTCGTTGATCGTAAGGCCGCTCAGATCCTTGAAGGCATTCCGAAGCTTAAAGGCACGGTCGGACTGGCCTGCAATCGTCAGTTCGACGCCGAGAAGGTCCATCGTCGAGGGCACGATGGCCACATTGGGCACACTCGTCATGATCGCCGCAGCAGGCACGTCAGCTTCGCCGACCAGAACGTCATAAGCCGAAACTGCACGATCAGTGCGTGAAATGCCAAGTCCTGTCGAAGCATTGCCCTGGGGGTCGAGGTCAACAATCAAAACCCGCTCACCAATAGCCGCGAGGGCCGTAGCAAGATTAATAGCGGTCGTCGTTTTCCCGACGCCACCCTTCTGATTGGCTAAAGTCAAAATCCGGGGTGCCAAATTGGCCTCCGTGTGCCGCTAACTCGCTGATTTACGCCGCAGATTGGTGATCGTCAGGATCACCCCGCTCGCATCGGTGTCACTAGGCTTTACTAACACATCGTAAAGCCAATCGGCACCCGATTCTGTCAGCTCTTCAACATGTTCCCGTCCTTTATGCAGAACTGCGCGGGTTTTCGGGCCAAGGAATGGTTCCATCCACTGGCAAAGCTGAGGCAAAGCGGCGAGAGCGCGCGACGTAATTACATCGGGAATGCCTGTTTCACGTGAATCAATCTGGTCACTTCGACGGCCAATAACGGTCACATTCAAATCCAGCTCGCGGGTAACAGTCCTTAGAAAGCTAACCTTACGCGCCGTTGGCTCAATAAGGACAAAACGGCGGCTACTGCCTTTGCTGGCAATGGCCATTGGAAGAGCAGGAAATCCACCGCCGCTCCCGAAGTCCAAAAACAGCCGATCATCTGGTGTAGTCAGGGCAAGTGCCTGTAAAGAATCGACAAAATGCCGCGGCCACATTTGCCCCAGTGTTTCACGTGAAACAAGATTCTGCACAGACTGCCACTTCCGCAATAGATTGGCATATGATTCCAGATCATCGCCGACCTGCTTTACCGGCCTGTAGAAATGGGTGCCATAGGGTGCGATGGTACTAAAATCGCTCATTAACCTGCCTTACGCAGAGCGCCGCGGCGAATAATGGCGAGCAATAATGTGATTGCTGCGGGGGTCATCCCGTCCATAGCCTGAGCCTGGGCAATTGTCTGTGGACGCTGTTGCGTCAGCTTGTGTCGAAGCTCCATGGAAAGGCCGGGAACAGCCATATAGTCCAGATCATCGGGTATCGCGCGCTGTTCGTCGCGGCGCATGCTTTCAATATCGGCCTTCTGCCGATCAAGATAAACCGCATATTGCGCGTCGATGCCAACTTGCTCCAAAACCGGCAAATCAATTTCTGCGACTTGCGGCCAGAGCGCCTTGAGATCATCCAATGACAGATCGGGATAAGACATCAATTCGAAAGCCGTCCGGCGCTTGCCATCTTCATTGACCGCCAGTCCGGCTTTGCGGGCCTCACTCGGAGAAGCGGAAAGAGTGTGCAGCAATCTGCGCCCAGCG
>PJUL01000213.1_pt1 | contig 48678 bp, 30 predicted proteins | sample 1512221 | NCBI WGS metagenome assembly PJUL01 (sample SAMN08177667, study PRJNA422409) | Feces metagenome, whole genome shotgun sequencing project.
CACAGGTCCGGCGACAGCTCGGAATTGGCCCAGGCGAAGCCGCCGATGTCGTAGCGCCAGACGTGACGGTCGCTGTCATAGGTGTGCATGACGTCGCCGTGGTTCCAGAAGCCGTACCAGCGGTGCTGCTCGACATCGAGCATGTAGAACGCCAGCAGGCCGTCGTTCTGGTCTTCCAGCGCGCGGCGGGTCGGGGTGGAGCGATCGACCAGACTCCAGTCGCCGAACACCTGCGCCGCCTTCAGGCGGGCGGGGGTGGCGACCAGGCGCGGGGTCTGCCGCAGGCGGCCGGCCATGGCCGCGAAGTCGGGGCGCGAGGGCGTCGTGGGCAGCGCCCAGAGCGTGATCTCGTTGGTGCGGGCGATGCCCAGCGGGCGGCCCCAGTTCTTTTCGTAGTCCTCGTAGGTGATCTCCAGGCCTTCGCGCTCGGCCGGGTGATCGTTCATGCCCATGCCGTCGTGGTAGAAGCGCAGGTCCATGGCCGGCGCATCCGGCGACCACAGCCAGACGGTGAACTCGGCCGCCTCGGTGTGGGCGTTGCGGATGTCCAGACGCGTCGGGCAACGCTTCCAGAAATCGGTCATGGCGAAGGCGACGCCCCCGCTGGCCCCGCCGATATAGCCCATGCCCGTGGCCCGGCCGCTGGTGATGGCGTCGATCCAGCCGTGGCCCGGCTTGGTGCGCTTCTTGATCGCAAAGCCGTCGGAATTGGGCTGGCTGAGGGTGAAGTCGCCCCAGGCCGGGATCAGGTCCAGCCGCTTGGAGACGGTCGGGGCCATGCCCTCCAGCCCCGGGGTCTTCTGGCCGGCGACCTGGGCGTCGCGCCAGGCCTTGCCCGGATCGCGGCGCAGGCCGGTGAGCGGCCGGATCCCCTCGCCCCAGACGCCGTCGTTCTCGCCGGCGAAGCGCACGTGGCGGTCGTACAGCGGGTCGGTCATCGGCGCCTGGCCGACGAGGCCCAGCCCCCGGATGAAGTCGCGGTTCTCGTCGCCGTCGAAGACGAAGCTGTGCATGATCCGCAGCGAGCGGCCGCCGGCATAGACGTAGAGGCGCAGGGTGAAGGGCAGCCAGGCGCGGCCAGCGCCCCGGTGCTTGCCTTCCAGCTTCACCACCGCGCGGACGGGGCCCTTCTGTTCGACGACCAGGCTTTCGATCTCGCCCTCGAAGCGGGTCTCGGTGACCGGGCCGCTCTCGAAATCGGGCTTGTCCTGGGTTAGGGCCACCAGGCGCACATTGCGGACGGTCTCACGGCCGGCCACGGCGGCGCGGGCGATGATGTCGGCGCCCTTGCGCGGGATCGTCCAGGACTGTTCGCCGCTGATGATCTCGACGGCGTCGGCGGTCTCGCGCACCGAGACGCCGGCGGCCGGCGCGGCGGGCTTGCCGGGAACGACCTTGAGGAAGGGCGCGCGTCCGGTGTCGGCGGGGATGGCGTGACCGGTCCACTTCAGCGAACCGTCGGGCCAATAGGCCAGCGGCCAGGTCTGGACGGGCACGATCTGGCCGTCGGAGCTCGCAACGGTAAGGGCGGTCTTGGCCTTCAGGGCTCCGCGCGGCCAAGGCAGGCCGAAGGTCTGCCCCTCGTGAGCCGCGGGGGGAACATCGTCGAGCCAGCGGACGCCGTCCGCGCCAAGCGGGGTCTGCGGCGCGGCCTGGGCGGCCTGGGCGGATTGAGCGGCGATCGGGGCGACGGCGCCGGCCAGGGCGGCGGTGCGCAGGAAATCGCGACGATTGAAAGGATCCATGGCGGTGCGCCCTCCCGTACCGGGGCGGTCGAGACGCCGCGCGAGCAGCCGTCGCCACCCTTTCATCACCGGAACGGGCGCAGCTTTATTCTCACATAATGGATAGTCAACGCATTATCTGGAATTTTGCGCCTGAGCTGCAAACCACGGTTGAATGCGTTCGAGCGCTTCGCGCACCTCTTGCGTCGAGACCGCGAAACTGAAGCGGATGAAGCGGCGGCCCTCGACCGGATCGAAATCCAGGCCCGGCGCGGTGGCCACGCCGGTCTCGCGCAGCAGGCGCTCGCAGAAGGCCAGGCTGTCGTCGGTCAGGTGGCCGATGTCGGCCCAGATGTAGAAGGCGCCGTCGGGCGGGGCGATGGCCGTCAGGCCCAGCGACGGCAGGGCGTCGAGCAGCAGCTGGCGGTTGGCGCGATAGACGGCGACATGGCCCTCCAGCTCCTCGCGGGCGTCCATGGCGGCCAGGCCCGCGTGCTGGCTGAGCGAGGGGGCGGTCAGGAACAGGTTGCCGACGAAGGCGCGGGCGCGGGCGACAAGGTCGGCCGGCGCGACCAGCCAGCCCAGGCGCCAGCCGACCATGCTGAAGTACTTGGAGAAGCTGTTGACGATCAGCGCCGTCGGCTCGAACTCCAGCATCGAGTGCGTGGGGCCGACATAGGACAGGCCGTGATAGATCTCGTCGGAGACGATGCGGATCCCGCGCTCGCGGCAGACATCCGCTATGGCCTTGAGCTCCTCGGGCGGAATGATCGTGCCGGTGGGATTGGCGGGGCTGGCGATGATCACGCCGGCCGGGGCCGGGTCCAGCGCCGCCAGGGCCTGGGCGGTCAGCTGGTAGCGGCTCTCGGGGCCGCAGGCGATCTCCACCGGCGTCAGGTGAAGAGCCTTGAGGCTGTTGCGGTAGGCCACGTAGCCGGGCCTCGCCAGGGCGATGCGGTCGCCGGGCGTGAAGGCGCTGGACAGCGCCAGCACCAGGGCCGGCGAGGCGCCGCAGGTCAGGATCACCTGCTCGGCCTCGAGGGCGACGCCGTAGGTCTCCTGGTAGTGGCGGCCGATGCGGGCCTTCAGCGCCGGGCTCTCCCAGTAGCCCATGCCGTCGCTGTCCAGCACCTGGTGGGCGCGAGCGATGGCGGGCGCGGGCGCGCCGGTCGAGGGCTGGCCGAACTCCATGTGGATGATCTGCGCGCCCTCCCCCTTCAGCTGGTGCGCCAGGCGGCTGATGCCGATGGCGTGGAAGGGTTCGATCTCGGCGCGGGTCATCGTGGGGCGGTCCGTCGGAAAACTGCGTGCGACTGCTAGACCGGTTTTCGGCTTTGCGCCATCAACCGGCGCGCAGTCGAAGGCCGGCAAGCGGTCGAGGGGAAGTCAGATGTCCAAGAGCACGCCCGCCACCCTGGCGCTCACCAAGGCCGGCGTCGCCTTCGAGGTGGCGACCTACGACTACGACCCCAACGCCGAGCGCGTGGGGCTGCAGGCCGCCGAGGCCCTGGGCGTGGATCCCGGCCAGGTGCTCAAAACCCTGATGGCCCAGGTCGACGGCAAGCCGGTCTGCGTGATCGTGCCGTCCGACCGCGAAGTGAGCATGAAGAAGCTGGCGGCGGCCTTCCGCGGCAAGGCCGCGGCCATGATGAAGCCGGCCGACGCCGAGCGCCTGACCGGCTTCAAGGTGGGCGGCGTCAGCCCGTTCGGCCAGCGCAGGAAGGTTCCCACCGCCATCGAGGACGAGGCCTTCGTGCTGGACCGCGTCTACATCAACGGCGGCCAGCGGGGGCTGCAGGTGCTGCTGGCGCCCGCCGACGCGATGGCGGCGGCGGGAGCGATCCGCGCGGCGCTGGTGGCATAAGCCAACTCGTCGTCATCCCGGCCGGAGCTAAGCGCAGAGTCGGGATGACGAGCTTGAGGGGCGTTAGAACCGGTAGGTCACGCCGACCTGCGCCACCGGGAAGTACTTGAAGTCCTTGGCGTCGTCGCGGACCTCGGCCTCTTCCTCGCGCAGGCGCTGCTGGAAGGTCGGGTCGTTGGACAGCGTGCCGCCCGAGGCGGTCAGATCAACCTTCGGGCTGTCGCTGAACGACACGCCGGCCATGGCCCGGAAGCCCCAGGTGCCGTCGCGGGTGAAGGTGTTGTCCCAGCCCAGGCCGACGAACGGCTGGGCGTCCGACAGTTCGACGTCTCCGGTGATGGTGCCGATCTGGGCGGGGGTGAAGGTGACGCCGCCGATCTCGGTGTCGCGGGTCGGCGTGCCGGCCAGGTTCAGCTTGCGCTTGCCGAAATAGCTGCCGCCCGAGACGAAGAAGCCGCCCTGCATCGGGTGCCAGTCGAGGAAGACCCCGGCGGTCTTGGACTTGACCTTGCCCTTGTAGGCGACGTCGCCGTAGGTCTCGTCGTGGTCGAAGTCGAGCCAGTCGCCGCCGCCGCGGACCACCAGGCTGTCGTTCAGGCGAAACTGGGCTTCGACGCCGAGGCCGGGCGTACCGACATTGGCGCCGACCGCGAAGTTGCCGCCGTCCTGGGCTTGGGCGCCGGCGGCCGCAAGCAGCGCCGCCATCACCGTCGTCGCGAAAAGTCCCGTCTTCATCTTGCGTGTCCCTTGAAGTGCTCGAGGCGTCCTCTAGGGCCGCAAACCCTTATGAAGGCTTGACAGTTCCCATGGCTCAGCTCGCCGCGGCCTCCACGGCCCGCTGCTCGCGCTCCTCGACGGCGCGACGGACGGCCTCCAGGGCCTTGTCGACGACCTCGATCCCCGCCCCTTCGGCCACGCCCTCGACCGTGAGGATGCGGCGCCAGGCGCGCGCGCCCGGCAGGCCGTGGAACAGGCCCAGCATGTGGCGGGTGATGCCGGCCAGCCGCCAGCCCTCGGCCAGGCTGGCCTGGATGTAGGGGCGATAGCGCTCGACGGCCTCGAAGGGCGTCACGTCGGGAACGTCGAGGCCGAACACCCGGCGATCGACCGCGCCCAGCAGGCCCGCCTCGTGATAGGCCGCGCGGCCCAGCATGACGCCGTCGACGTGCTGCAGGTGCTCCAGCGCCGCGTCGACGCTGGGCACGCCGCCGTTGATCGAGATGGTCAGGTCCGGGCGCTCGCGCTTGAGCCGGTAGACCAGCGGATAGTCCAGCGGCGGGACGTCGCGGTTTTCCTTGGGCGACAGGCCCTGCAGCCAGGCCTTGCGGGCATGGACGATGAAGGTGGTGACACCGGCGGCGACGCAACGGTCGACCAGGGTGAACAGGGCCTCTTCCGGATCCTGGTCGTCGACGCCGATGCGGCACTTGACCGTCACCGGAACCTTCACGGCGTGCGCCATGGCGGCCATGCACTCGGCCACCAGGTCGGGTTCGCGCATCAGGCAGGCGCCGAACCGGCCGCTCTGCACGCGATCGGACGGGCAGCCGACATTGAGGTTGATCTCGTCGTAGCCGTAGTCCTCGCCGATGCGGGCGGCGGCGGCCAGGTCGGCCGGCTCGGAGCCGCCAAGTTGCAGCGCCACCGGATGCTGGTCGCTCGCATAGCCCAGCAACCGCTCGCGATCGCCGTGCAGCACCGCGCCGGTGGTGACCATCTCCGAATACAGCAGAGCCCGCGACGACAGCACGCGATGCAGCGACCGGCAGTGGCGGTCGCTCCAGTCCATCATGGGGGCCGTAGAAAATCTATGTGGTTGAAATTTCTGCATTTTTAGAGCATTATCAACAGGTTCAATCATCCGAGTACGTGTCAATTTTTTGACCGAGTTTCGCGCTCATTCCCGCAAATTGATCGCTGGCTGCACGTATAGAGCACACGAAATTGGCCACCATCGTAAAACAGAAATCTGGACGCTGGCGCGTCCAAGTCCGTCGCAAGGGTCGCTATCTGGGCGAGACCTTCACCCTGCGCAAGGACGCGGAGGCCTGGGCCCGCCGCGTGGAGCGAGAGCTGGATCTCGGCCTCAAGCCCGTATCCCGCAAAATTGAAGGCATCCAGACCTTCGGCGAACTTGTCGATCTGCATGTCAGCGACATGAAGAGCGTGGGCAAGGCCCCCGGCCGCTCGAAGGCCTTCAGCATGGACTCCCTGAAGAAGCAGCTCGGCAAAATTCGGCTCGCAGATCTGGATCGCCAAACGCTCATCGATTTTGGCAAGGCGCGCGCGAAGAGCGGCGCGGGGCCCATGACGCTCGGCATCGACCTTGGCTACATCCGAACTCTGCTGGCCCATGGCGCCGCGGTGCACGGCCTTCCCTATTCTCCGGAGCCGGTCGACCTCGCGCGAAACGCGCTGCGCATGCTGGGCCTCGTCGGCAAGGGCCAGGAACGAGATCGACGCCCAACAAGGGAAGAGATCGAACGGCTGATCGAGTATTTTCGCGGGCTGAACGGTTTGACGATGCCGATGGGGCGCATCGTCAAGTTCGCCATAGCCACCGCGATGCGTCAGGAAGAAATCGCCCGCGTCACATGGGAGGATCTCGACCATCGGCATAAGATGCTCCTGATCCGCGACCGCAAGGACCCGCGAAACAAGCGCGGCAACCACCAGAACATCCCTCTGCTCGACGTGAGCGGCTACGACGCCTGGCTCCTTACCGAAGAGCAGGCGAAACACCTCGGCCATAGGACCGGACGGATCTTTCCCTACAATAGCCGCTCCGTCGGGACGGCCTTCAGAAGGGCATGTCGCCAGCTAGCGATCGAAGACCTGCACTTCCACGATCTTCGGCACGAGGCGACCAGCCGGCTGTTCGAAGCGGAGTACGAGATCCCGGAGGTGTCGCTGGTCACCGGCCACAAGGACTGGAAGATGCTGCGGCGCTACACGCACATCCGGCCGCAGGACCTTCACGCGATCGGCGCCCGCAGGCGTGCGGCGCGAGAAGCTGGCTCCTCTGTGCACGAACGCGACTAGCGGCTGAGCGCCAGAAGCTGCCGTTGGGTTGCCTCCAGGAAGGCGACATTCGGTGCCAAGGTCTGAAAGCTATGGCGGTGAGAACCGTCCGCTTCGAGAGCCGCCAGCACTAGGAACTGCAGTTTCCGGGCCGCTACCAGCAAATCACGCTCCTTACTGACTGCTGATCGAGAAAGCCCGCACTCCAACGTCGCGGCCCATCTTGTTGAGCATCACGGGGCCTGAGACGAGAACTCTTCAATTGAGGGAGGTCGACTATGCCTCCTCGTATCGGCGGCGGAGCGACATATCCGCGAGCGCGCCGCGGTTCGAATGGCAAAAAATATCTGTGCCGTCGATGTCCCTTGCCACACGCCCAAGCGTCTTACTGTTGCTGGCAAACGCCAGAGACTCTGATAAAAATCCCTTGGGGCAAATGACTGATGACCCGAGAAACCGCCAACTACGCGAAACGCCGTCGCATCAGAAAACTGCAATGCGAAATCGAAGGTCAACCTCAAATAACTGCCCGCGCCGCCATCATCACGACGTGCACCAATCGCAAACGGCATGCGCCGGAGGCGAGCCTTCGCGCGGGTGAACTTGAGGCAGGCTCGACGGCGGAGGTGGCTGCAGGTTGGCGTGAACGCCTAGCCCGAGCGCCCAGGCCCTGGGCGGTTGGAAGCCTCTATCTTGGCCGAAGCTTCACCGACGCGACGGCCGCAGCGAAGACCGCCGACGCCGACCTTTACATCGTCTCGGCCGGTCTTGGCCTGATCAGCGCCCAGAGCCTGGCCCCTAGCTACGACCTGACGGTCGCGCCGACGGCCGCTGACTCGGTTCTTCGCAAGACCTCGAGCGACGCCAGGAGCTGGTGGGCGCAGATCGAGGACGCGCTGGATCCTGCTCCGGCCTTTGCCGGTGACGGCCTGATCCTGGCCGCCCTCTCTCGCCCGTATCTCGACATGGTCGCCGACGCCTGGACGATCTGGCCACGAGAGCGGCTTTCGCGGCTGCGCCTGTTCTCGAAGGAAGCGCCGGTCGGTCTGGGCGAAGCCTTCAACAAGGCCTGGATGCCCTACGATGATCGCCTCGACCGCTTCGAAGGCGGCCGCTACGCCGGCACCCAAGGCGATTTCGCCCAGCGCGCACTCAAGCACTTCGTCGAGACCATCGGGGTCGAACCCAGGGACGCCAGCACCCATCGTGATGCGGTTCTGGCCGGCCTGAATGGCCTGACCGCAGCCGAGCGCCCCAATCGCGAACGCCATGACGACGAGCAACTCAAGGTGATGATCCACCGCGACTGGGCCGTCGTCGGCGGCCGCTCTGGCGCAATGCTGCGCCACTTGCGCGACACGCTAGGCGTGGCCTGCGAACAGGGTCGCTTCAAGGTTCTCTTCCACGCCGTCGCCCGCGAACGGGAAGGCTCGCTGCTATGAACCGGCCTGCCCTGCTTTCGGTCCGGGCGCTGCGCACGCGCCAAGCCGCAGACCTGGACGTCTTCGCCTTCTTCATCCGTGGCGACGAGGTAATGAAGATCGCCGACATCTCGCGCCTGCATCGCGACGAGAACCAACTGCGCGGTTTCCAGCGTAAGGAGATCAAGAGCCACGTCTCCGAGATCGCCGAGTTCCTGAAGAAGGGCGAGGTGCTCTTCCCGAACGCCATCATCTTGGCGCTCTCCAAGGAAGTCGCCTTCAAGCTTTCACGGGGCCCCGCGCCACAAGGCGGCACGGATGCGGTTCAGAGCGGCGTGCTTTGCATCCCGCTGCGCCCCGAAGGCCAGCGCGCGGCGTGGATCGTCGATGGCCAGCAGCGCTCACTGGCGCTCTCCAAGGCCAACCAGTCGGATCTGTTGGTTCCGATCGTGGCGTTCGTGTCGTCGGACCTGGAAGTGCAGCGCGAACAGTTCATCCTGGTCAACAAGGCCAAGCCCCTGCCCTCGCGATTGATCGACGAACTCCTGCCCGAGGTGAGCGTCGACCTCCCCCGAGATCTTGCCCCGCGCCTCGTTCCCAGCGTTCTTTGCAACGCCCTGAACCAAGATCCGGACTCGCCCTTCCACAAGCTGATCAAGCGCGAGTCCGAGGCTGGCGTGAGCGGTCCGGTGATCACCGACACCCCGCTGATGAGCGCGCTTCAAGCCAACCTGCGACCCGGGGGTGCCTTGGGCTCCTATCGCACGTCCGCGGGCACGGACCTGCAAAGCATGCTGACGGCGCTCAACATCTATTGGGGCGCAGTCAAAGCCGCCTTCCCTGACGCCTGGGGGCGACCTGCTCAAGAAAGCCGCCTCACGCACTCGGTCGGCGTCCGCGTCATGGGCGCGTTGATGGACCCGATCTGGACGCGCGCCGACGCTTCGCTCGATCCCAAGGCGGACGTGGCCGCCTCCCTTGCTCGCTTGGCGCCCTACTGCCGCTGGACGAGCGGGGTCTGGGAAGAGCTCGGCTGGTCCTGGGACGACCCACAAAGTCTGCCAAAACACATCAAAGGGCTCACGGACTATCTGCTGCGCCTCGACCGAGATCTCTCCAGGGCCAGCCGATGAAGTTCATATTTGCCGACAGCCTCGATTTCGTCGATCCGGGCTACGACTTCATCAACGACCGCAACACGCCCGGTCGTAAGCCCTACTGGGACGACGCCTATCCGCACGAGATCATGGGCTATGCGCCCTATGACGGCGTTCTGGTCTCGCGCGGTATCGTTGGCGACCATCGTATCAAGGGCAAGTACACCGAAAGTCAGGCCCAGCGCTTCCGGCGGGTAGGTGCCCGCGAGTTCATGCGCCTCAACAAGCCGCAGTTCGCGGACCTGGCGCTCTTCGGCGACTGCGGGGCCTTCACCTACGTGGCCCAAGAGGTTCCGCCCTACACGCCCGGGGACACCGCCGAGTTCTACGCCGACTGCGGCTTCACCCACGGCTGCTCGGTCGACCATATCATCTTCGACTACGACGAAAGCCTGGTTGGCTTCATCGGCGGCACGCCGGAAGCCAAGCGTCGCTACGACATCACCTTGGAAAACGCCGACGCCTTCTGGCGAGAAACCCGGGGCATGAAGAACTTCACCCCGCTTGGCGTGGTACAAGGCTGGTCGCCAGCCAGCATGGCCGAGGCAGCTCGTTCGCTCGTCGCCATGGGCTACACCTACCTCGCGATCGGAGGCATGGTGCCGCTCAAGTCCGAGCAGATCAAAACCTGCCTGACAGCGATCCGTGACGCGATCCCGCCCAGCACCCGGATCCATATCCTAGGCTTTGCCAAGGCCAACGAGATCGACTCTTTCGGGGCCTATGACATCACCAGCTTCGATACGACCTCGCCGCTGATCCGCGCCTTCAAGGACGCCAAGCAGAACTACTATCTGCGCGAGGACGACGGCAAAGGCGCCTTGCGCTACTACACCGCCATTCGCGTCCCCCAAGCGATCGAAAACACCCGCCTTACGCGCCTGATCAAGCAAGGCACGTTCAAGGCCGAGGACCTCTCCAAGCTCGAGAACGAAGCGCTCACAGCCCTGCGCGCCTTCGATAAGGGGGAGCGCGAGGTCGAAAGCGTTCTCGAACCGGTGCTCAAGTACAACGCCATCATCGCGACGGATCAGTCGTACGAGGCCGTGCGCCACACGGCTGTCATGAAGCGTCTGGAATCGGCGTATCGAGAGACCCTGACCAAGCGCCCCTGGAAGGCTTGCGGCTGCCCCATCTGCAGCCAGGCCGGGATCGAGGTGATGCTGTTTCGGGCCAGCAATCGCAACAAGCGGCGCGGCATCCATAACCTCGCCGTCTACAAGACCCTGATCGACGACATTACGAGCCTGGCGGACGCCGCAGAATGACGAAGCTTTCTTTCACCGCCGTCCGGGCCAATCAGAGCCCTGACCATCAGGTCCTGACATTCGCCGCCACGGCCAGCGACATCCTGCAGTTCGCGCAGATCGAGCGCGTGGCGCGTGACGCCCAGGGTGATCTCTTCGGCTTCCAGCGTCCGCAGATCGCCGGCCACATCCGCGAGATCCAGGACTATCTGATCAAACCGGACTCGATCCTGCCCAACGCCGTGGTCGTCGCCTTCACCGACCGCGTCGAGGTCGAAGACCTCGGCTCGGGCGTGGCCAAGATCACCATCGACATGTCTAACGGCGCGCCTGGCCTGGTGGTCGACGGTCAACAGCGCCTCTCGGCGCTCAGCGCCACCCAACGCGATGACTTCCAGGTCTTTGTCGCGGCCATGGTCTGCCGCGATGAGGCGGAGTTGCGCCGCCAGTTCGTGCTGATCAACAACACCCGGCCGCTGCCCAAGTCGCTGATCTACGAACTGCTGCCGACGGTGAAAGGCTTGCCTAACCGTATGGAGGTGCGCTCTGCCGCAGCCTCGCTGACCGCACGCCTGAACTACTCCGATATCTCTTCGCTGAAAGGGATGATCCGCCAGCACACCAATCCGGCCGGCATGATCATCGACACGGCTGTGCAGCGCGCCCTGATGGCCTCGCTCAGCGACGGGGTCATGCGCGATCTGATCCAGGAGGATAACGGACAGCGCAAATGCATGCTGCTGGCTAGCGAGTTCTTCCGCGCTGTGGCCCATGAGTTCAAGGACGACTGGATCGCCCACACGCCCAAGACCTCACGCCTGGTGCACAGCGCCGGCATCCAGTCGATGGGCTATGTCATGGAGCTCCTGGCTTCCGATGGCGCCCGCTCGTGGACCGACTTCGCCAAGGGCCTCAAGTGCCTGAAGGGCAAGACCGCCTGGGCGAGCGGCAACTGGGACTTTGGCGACGGCGATGTGCGTCGCTGGAACCTGATCCAGAACGTCAATCGCGACATCCTGGCCCTGACCCACTACCTCACCGGCATCGTGCGAGCCGATATTCGCAAGCGCCGCGAGGAGCCCGCCCATGAGGCGGATCAAGGCGCGGTCCTCGAAACCGCCGACTCATGATCTCCTCAAGCCCGAGTCTGAACTCGCGCGCCCGATAGAGCCTCTGCGCCATGTACGAACTGACCAAAGAGTTTCGCTTTGACTGCGCCCATACGCTGGAGCGCACGATCAATGTTGAGGGCAGCCGGCGCATCCACGGTCACTCGTATCGTGCCCAGGTGACCCTGCGCGGCCGCCCCGATCCGACCTCAGGGATGATCATCGACACTAGCCTGCTTGAGTTGAAGCTTGAGGAAGCGCGCGACGCACTCGACCACCGCTTCCTCGACGAGATCAATGATCTTGGCCCCGGCACGATGGAAAACCTCTGCGCCTACATCTGGAGGAAGCTCGAAGATCAGGTGACGATCCTCCACAGCGTGGCGGTTCTGCGCGACAGCACCAGCGATCGCGTCACCTACTTTGGTCCGAACGCCTGATGGCCGGCGGCGCCCTCGTCGTCTTCTCCGGTGGTCAGGACTCGGCCACGTGTCTGGCCTGGGCGCTCGAGCGCCACGACCATGTCGAGACGATCGGGTTTGACTACGGTCAGCGCCACAAGGTCGAGCTCGAAGTCCGCGCCGACTTTCGCGACGCAATCACCGCCCAGTTCCCGGAGTGGGCCGATCGCCTCGGCCCCGACCATATGCTCGCCCTGCCCTCCTTGGCGGCGATCAGCGACACGGCTCTGACCAGCGACCGAGAGATTGCTTTTAGCCAAACGGGCCTGCCCAACACCTTCGTGCCGGGCCGCAATCTGCTCTTCCTCACCTATGCCGCGGCGGTCGCCTACCGGCGAGGCCTCAAGCACCTGATCACGGGTGTCTGCGAGACGGACTTCTCCGGCTACCCGGACTGCCGCGACGACACGATGAAGTCGCTGCAGGTGACACTGAACCTTGGCACCGAGAGCCGCTTTGTCATCGACACGCCCTTGATGTGGATCGACAAGGCCCAGACTTGGCAGCTTGCCAACGATCTTGGCGGACAGACGCTCGTCGATCTCGTCATCGAGCACACCCATACCTGCTACCTGGGCGACCGCACACACCGTCACGCCTGGGGCTATGGCTGCGGAACTTGTCCCGCCTGCGACCTGCGCGCCACCGGTTTCAAAACCTGGAACGAAAGTAGAAACGTCCAGGACTGACGCATCCCCACTTCAAGCTTCGCCTTATTGCAACCGATAGGTTGGCGAGCGATCTTGTGCGCAGGGGAGGCGATACCGTGAGTCGGCAGCAGGTAATTTCGCGTCGCGCAGCTATCGGTCGGGCTCGGAGCACCCATGCCCGGTGAGCAATCTTTTCAGCGCGCAAGCCAGGCAAATTCCCAGACGTTGGCGCCACAGCGGTTCGTCGGAATTAGTGGTGATCCTCGCGGTATTGGCCTGTTCATCGACGCCGACGGCGACGTTGCCGAGGTCGAGTTCTTTCACGCCGCTAGCCGGGCCGAGCGATCTTTTATTTCTCTCGCTCGATTGGAACGGGCGTACCTTGCACCGCAAACTCGGGTCTACTTCCGGACCACCGACGAACGCTGGCGTATGGGCAGGGTTCGAGACTTCATGCTCCAGGACGACGGCAGCGTCGTCTATGAGGTGAAGCTCCCCAACCGTAAGGACATAGATATCCCCGAAGCGCTCCTGAGGGTGCGTTGCTACGCCAGTGAGGGCGACCCAGCCGATGTCTTGGCGATGGGCGCTAGCGAAACACAGCGCTGGTTCGACGCCAGGTGGATCGCCAGAAAATCCCTGATCGACCTTCGCGTTTCGACGCAAGGGCTAACAGGCCTAACATCGGCATCTGTCGAGCTTGTTGGACATCAGATGGACGCGGTTAGACGCGTCCTACATGATCCCCTCCAGCGCTATCTCCTCGCAGACGAAGTCGGCCTGGGAAAGACAATCGAAGCAGGCGCGATCGTGCGTCAAACCTTGCTGGACGCGCGCGAAAGCACAGCTCTCATCCTGGCGCCGGCCTCGCTCACGGCCCAATGGATCGATGAACTTCGTCTTCGCTTTGGCCTCGAGTGCGGGCCATCGGCGCGAACGCGGGTCATGCCGCTAGAAGCTCTTGAGGATCCTCTATCCGCTTCGACGATCCTGGTCGTTGACGAGGCGCACCGGGTTGAACCGGGCTCGGCAGATTACGAGAATCTGCGAGCATTGGCGCGATCGTGCCCGAAACTCCTCTTGCTCTCGGCGACGCCAGTAATCGGGAACGAAGCAGCGCTACTCAGCTTGCTCAGGTTGCTTGACCCAGCGCGCTGGGACGACGAGCAGGAGGAAACCTTCCAACGGCACGTCGCGCTGAGCCAGGAATACGGGCGCCTCCTATTGGGGCTGCGCCCTGACGCGAGCGCATTTGTGCTCAAGCAACGTGTGGCGGCCGCCACAGCGGCCTTTCCCGAAGACCCCATCGTCGCCGGTTTCGCCGCCCGCTTTAGCGCCAGTGAAGACCCAGCAGACCGCACGCAGGCATGCGCATCTCTGCGCCAACACATTGCTGAAACCTACCGAATTCACCACCGCATCATCCGCAGTCGCCGAGCCGATTTGGAGGGGTGGGAATTCCAACCTCGAGGGCCGGCCTCGGTTCGGATCGAGGAAGACGACAGTACGGATCTGGCGCGAGCTTATGCTGCACTGGAGGACTGGCGTTCGGAAGCCGTAGTCAGAAGCAAAGAGAGCCAGCCGGTCGCGACCTCTCTACAGCGCCGCTTTCTCACCCTCCTCAACGCCATTAGCGTCGGCCAAGAGCTTGAGGAAGCAACTTCGATTTTCGAGGGAGAAGCCGATCTTCTCACCGCGATCAATGCTGAACTCGGACCGGCGGCAAGGCAAAGGCGCGCGAAATTCGCTGCGGACGTCTCTTTGCGGCACTTGAGATTTCTGGCTCCGGCTAAAGGCAACGCGGCTAAGCTCGTCGTCTTCACGTCGGATCCGGCTCTTGCGGTCGAAGTTTCAACAGCGTTGAACGCTGTGGGCGCCAACGCGTTCGCCGGCGCTGCAGCGTGTCGGCCATTCGAAGAGGCCGACCAAAGCGCAGTTCTTGTCTTGGGCCCGGAAGGCGAAGAAGGGCTGAACCTTCACTTCGCCGACGCCATCGTTCACGCTGATCTGCCCGCGTCCGTAGCGCGACTTGAGCAACGGATTGGGCGCCTCGATCGATTTGGCCGCCACAAAGGACCGATCAAGCACATAGCGATATGCCCCGCATCTGAGGAGGACTCGCCATGGTCATCGTGGCTAGACCTTCTCCGAGACGGCTTTACGATCTTCGACCGCCCCATCAGCGATATCCAATTTGCTTTGGACAAGATCGAAACCGAAGTGACCCGACGCCGCATCCTAGGTGCGGCCGATCTGTCAGCGTTCACGGGCGAACTGACCGAGCAAATCGCCGAACAGCGCAAACGTCTCGACGAACAGTACGCCCTGGACCAGCTCGCGATGTCGCGCGACTCCGCCCGCGATCTTGTGGAGACGACCGAAGAAGCTGAAGCCGACGAGATTGCACTCGAAAATCAACTTACGCCGCTGCTGAGTCAAACGCTGCAGTTGTCAATCCGCAGGCAAGGCCCGGGCATCTGCACTCTAGGCTGGACGCCTTCGACCCTGATGCCAGAGCGCCCATGGCGGGCCGAATTTGCTCCCACGCTAAAGCGACCGATCACCTGGAAGCGACGTATCAGCGTGAACCATCCTGGTGTCGCCCTTGTGCGACCGGGATCACATCTCACCGACGCGCTCGAACGGCTTCTCGCATGGGACGACCGCGGCACGGCGTTTTCGACCTGGCGCTTCCGCCCGGGCGCCGGCGCGCCGGGCGAGGAACGCCTGGCCTTCCGCCTATGCTGGGTTATCGGCCCTGGTCGCCCCCCCGCCAAACTGCTGAAGGGTGAAGATCCAGAAGGCTTGCGGCGCCAGGCCGAGGTGTTCCTGCCGCCTTCGACCTTCGTTCAACACTTGGCGCCTGATTTAACTCCAGTGACTGATGGAGCGTGGCTTGAAACGCTCACATCGAAGTATCTCCCGGAGGCCGCGAGCGATGGCTCGCGCGATTTCAACTTGGGCAGCCGACCGGAGTGGCTGGCTGAAATCATCGGTCGATCTGAGTTCGTTGAGCTCTGCGCAAACGTCAAACGCCACTCGCTTCTATCTCTACAGGACGATGCCGCCCATCAGGCGCACTTGAAAGACGCGGCGGTCAAATTGGCTGTTGAATTGCAGCGGCGCACCGCCCGCCGGGCTTTGCGCATTCAATTCGAACCTCAGGACGCTTTAGAGCGGGAAGCACAGCTTGATGGTTTCGTCAGCCAGTTAGTCGCTGAACCAGAGGCTCGGCTGGACAGCATTGGCGTCATTGTTACGGCGGGCTGGATTCCAGGAGCGCCCCGCCGATGAACGAGTTGGTGGGTGGTGATGGCTTTACCGCTCTCAGCGAAGCGCTCGCGGGGTCGCGCGATATCGCTGAGTTTAAACTCGCTGAGCACGGGGCAGAACGCCTGCGTCGGGCTGTCCAAGATCCACGCGCAAGCCCCTTGGATATCGCTCTTTTGATGCGCCACGCCCTACTGGCTGAGAGCCAGCGCAGAGGCGACGGTAGCGACGCCTATGCACCGTGGCCCAAAGGACAGTCGGTAAGCGATAGCGTTTTGAGACAAGCGGGCCTTGATAGGACCAACAGGGACCGCATCGTCGCTGCGCAATGGCGCCCACGCTGGCTAGATCCGTCCGATCCCTCGATTGACGCCTTGGCTGCGGCAGCCAAGCCAAAACGGTTTGGCGATGGCGATGACGGTCCAGAGGCCGATCCGTTTCTCACGCAGTTAGGCTTTAGGCGATACCGCTCCGTTGGCCAGCGCGCGGCGGTACGCGCAGCGCTTCTCACGCCACCAGCGGCGACCACTGCAATCGATCTACCTACTGGAGAGGGCAAAAGCCTCGTCTTCCGAGTGATTGATGAAATTGGTTTCGCTACTCAGTCACACCCCGCTCCTCAAGGCGTGACAGTCGTCGTGACCCCTACTGTGGCGCTCGCACTCGATCATGAGAACACTTGCCAGGACGACGAGACTATTCCTCTTGCCTATGTGGGCGGGGATGAAACGCGTCGAGCCGCTATCTTTGAGAGATTGAAGGAAAAGAAATCCGGGTTGGTCTTCTGCGCACCCGAAGCCGCTTGCGGGAGTTTGCGCCCGGTTTTGCGAGAACTCGCGAACGCAGGGCGTCTCAAAGCATTGGTGATCGACGAAGCTCACTTGGTCGATGCTTGGGGGACGGGATTTCGCCCCGAGTTCCAAAGTCTATCGGGTCTGCGCCAGGAACTTTTAGAGGCGCCCCCCCCAGGCCAAGGCATAAGAACGCTGCTTTTATCAGCGACACTCACACCCGAAACATTGGAGACCCTACAAGCCCTGTTCTCCCCGGAAAGCCTCCTTGCCCTTGTTTCAGCCGCGCAGGCTCGCCCCGAGCCCTGCTTCTTCCTAGCCCCCACTTCCACGGAGGCTGACCGAGCGACGCTCGTTGAGGAAGCGCTAATGCGCATGCCGCGCCCAACTATCGTCTACGTCACAAAGGTTTCGGACGCTAAAGCTTGGCGTGATCGGCTTGGCCGCCTGGGCTTCTCACGGTTTGCCGCATTCCATGGCGACACGCCGGCTGCAGAGCGCGAAGAGACTCTTCTGCGCTGGCGGCGCGGCGAACTCGATCTCGTTGTCGCAACCTCGGCCTTCGGCTTGGGTATCGACTATCCGCACGTGCGGGCCGTTATTCACGCCTGCGTGCCGGAGACCTTTGATCGCTTTTACCAGGAAGTTGGCCGCGGCGGGCGAGATGGTCGCACATGCATATCACTGCTAGCGCCATCGACCTCGGACGTCCGTGTCGCTCGCAATCTCAATCGAGAACGCGTCATCACTGTAGAGCGGGGCCTCCAACGGTGGACGGCGATGTTCCGTCATCCGGACCGCGAGTATCTTGGAGACCGTCGTTTTAGGATCCGCCTCGACGTTGCACCGGGCGCAGACGAGGACGACATCGACCTTGTCGGCGAGCGGAGCTTGCAATGGAACGCGCGAGTGCTGACGCTCATGACGCGCGCCGGTTTGTTACGCCTCATCGGGAGCGAGCCGCCTGCCGAAGGCAAAGAGGGCGTATTCGAAGCAGTGGAGATTTTGAATGAGGCTCACCTCTCGAAGGAAACTTGGCAAGATCAAGTAGAGCCCGTGCGCGGCGCCGTTGCGCGCGCGCGCGCGCGCAACTTGCTCCTGATGCTACGCCACCTTCGAGGAGGTGAATGCCCCTCGGCGCTGGTCGAAGAGCTCTATGGTCCCGACCGAATGCTGACCGGGTGCAGCAATTGTTCCCTATGCAGGGGTGACCCGCACCGAGCCAAGGCTGTTCCACTCCGGCGAGAACCTGCGTCCCCTTGGCCGGCACCAATGCTAAAGCCACCGCTGGCCAATCTGCTGGTCAGTGGTCAGCTGGTCGTAAGCTACGATCCGCGGGCAGCGAGCGCTTACGCCTCCCGGCGGCTTGGACAGGCCCTAGACGCACTCTGGCGAGATGGAGCCCGACTATTGCGGCTTCCGGCAACGGCGCCGGCGATCTTCAAGCGCGCCTTGGATGCACTTGAGCATGCGCCGATTATGACAAGCCACGCCGCGACAGCGGCGGTTTCGCGCCTTCCAGCAGGGCCAGAAGTTGTCATCGTCGACGACACCCCTGGATGGCGCTTCCCCCACTCGCGGCCCGAAGGCCGTATCGTCCTTCTTCCAGAAGGCTACGAGGATCCAGAGCGCCCCGGCGAAGGCCTGCTTGATCGCTACAACGGCGCAGCAATGTCGCTGGACACACTGTTGGAGAAACTGTCGACGTGAGGGCGATTACAGCCGTGGGCGCTACGCCCCAACGCATGGAGATCCTCTACAGCATCCTCCGAGAAGCCGGAGAAGCAGGCGAAGATCGAGCGCATCTGGCCGCGATGGTCGGCCCGCCCTCGCTTGCCAGAGACGTTGATGATCCCGGGGAAGACAACGCGTTCGGCGACTGCCTATCCTTGGGCCAGGAGATGGGTCTTCTGGTCGCGACAGGCGACAATGTTCGGCTCACGGAACCGGCGGGCCCGAGGAGCTTCCTGGAAATAGCTCGCCGCCAAATGGTCGATGACGTCCAGACCGCCGAACCCGTCACGGGATGGGTCGCGGGTGCGATCGCTTGGATGCTGAGCCAGGATCCGCGCAACCCGCTTCCTTGGTCTGGATCTAACGCAAGTAATCGGCTGCAAGCCCAAATGGGCTCTCTTCCCTATGGCATGACCAATGACAGCCGTTTTCAACAGGCTGTCTATTGGGCGCGGGCGCTGGGCTTTGTCACTCGCCTCAACCTGAAGCAGGAAGTGGTCATCTCAGATCCCACTGAAGCGGTTCAGCAGAGGCTGGATGCCGTTATTCCCCCAGGCCACGAGATGACTCTCGTTGCGTTTACGGCGAGCCTTGGACGCATTTGCCCCGTGTTCGACGGCGGGTCCGTTTGGCGTGAAGTCAGCGGACACATCAATGCCAAGAGTCAGGATCGCGTTGTATCGCTTTCCCTTGCCCTCGCGTTGCACCGACTAAAGCAGCGCGGCGCTCTTGAATTCAGCTATCTCGATGACGCCCAGAGCATCTACGTCCAAGGGCTGCTTGGCGATGGCCAGGTGAGCCATGTGTCGCGGCCCCGGGGGCATGCATGAAACAGTTTCTCTGCTGGGCGCCTGAGAAGGTCGCGGAAGTCATCAATATCGATGCGGACCACGTTCGCGACGAGATCTTTTGGGCCGTTGATACCGAAACGCCATTGCAGGCGGCTGATGGTGAAGACGGTGCATCGTATGAACAGTCCACGGCGCAGGTAATCGAGCGAATGCTCGACAACAGACTAAAGCACTATCAGCTAGCGGTTCTAGGCCCGGCCGGCGCTGGTAAGTCTCACCTGATCCACCGAATGCACCTGCTGATCAAGGACCGCCCTGGCCTTGAAGTACTGTCCATCAGGCGCCTTGAAACCAATTTGCGCGCCGTACTCGAAAAGCTGATCAGGCAGCTTCCGCCCGAGGATCGGGGTCGATACCTGGAGGACTTGCAACGGGCAGGCCCTGCGCTGGCGAGCGTCGGATCACAACGATCGACTCTGCTCGATAGTCTGGCTCAGGCGATCGAAGACGATATCGTCCATGGCGACTCCGGAATCGACGCGGATTTGGAGGAAGCCCTTCTCGACTCGCTGCCTTCGCTACTGCGCGACCCTTATGTACGCACCGTCAAATTCATGAAGGACGGCGAGGTCGTCTCGGAACTCGTGGATCGACTTTTCTCATCGCGTGAAGGCAAGCGCGCGGAAGAACGGATTGAGTTCGATCATGACAGCCTCCCCTTCGCAGGCATCGATCTGCGGGACTGCGCACTCCAGACGCGCAACGCTATCGAGATCTACCTCTACAATTCCGATCATATTGTCCCTTGCGTCCTGGCAATCATCAATCGCAACTTAAACGCCGCCATCGCGCGAGCACTCAACTTTTCTGGCGATCAACTTGGCGAACTGCTGGGTCGAATTCGTAAAAGCCTCAAACAGCGTAACCTCGAACTTGTGATCCTCTTCGAGGAGTTTGCTCGCCTCCAAGGCTACGACATGGCCATGCTTGCGGCCCTAACAGTGCAGGGCGACAGCGATCTGTGCAACGTGCGCTGGGCGCTAGCTTGCACCACCGGTCGCTTTAGAGAACTACCTGACACGGTCCGCGACCGGATGGACGCCGTGATCAACATGGACCAGCAGCCAACCAAGCCTGATCTTGGCGCCTTTACTGGACGCTATCTGAACGCAGTGCGCCTTGGCGCGACGAGGCTGACGACTGAGTATGACAAGCCCTCGCCTAGCCTGCCGAACCACTGCGAGCCCTGCCAATTCCGTGCAGACTGTTTTGACGCCTTTGGATCCAGTGAGAATTACGGGCTCTATCCGTTCACGACGAAGGCGCTTGCAACCTTGGCGTCCCGTGCTGCGGCGGTTGACGGAGACAAATTCAATCCACGCGAATTCCAAAAAAGGATCTTGAAGCCTGTCCTGATGGAAGAGGCTCCAGCCTTGCGATCCGAGCAGTTTCCCACCCAGCGTCTGCTGTCGCAGTTGGGGGGGCCTGAAATTTCGAACCTGGATCGGGCCCGTTTGCAGGAACGGGCCGGCGCGAAGTTCGACCAGTATCTCTCGTATTTCCAACTCTGGAATAGCGGCCAGTTCGCCGACGCTTCACCAGAGGTGATGCGTACGTTTGGGCTAGAGCCGCTCAGCGGTCTTGCCAGCACGACGCGGGCCGAACCGGCCACCAGGACCAACGTCCCCACCGAGCCAGCGGCCTTCGCTCCGCCCCAGCCTCAGCCCCCGCCCTCCTCAGACCCGGACGCAGCAAAGATTTCATCCTGGGTTGACGGCGGCGAGCTCGACCAAGACCTAGCGCAACGACTACGCACGGCGCTTTTCCCGCTGGTCGAACGGGCGATTGACTGGGACGTGCTCGGATTGCACCAGGCGACGTTCTCCGGGCCGACAGGCAGTCGCCCGTTCCGAAATCAAAGCATTCAGTTCCTCCGCCAGAGGACGACGGGGGGCGTTGGCGCTCCGATAAAGCTGGAGCTACCGCTGAGGCGGGACGCTATTGGTTTCGCTGCGACAGCGTTGGCCCTGGAGTCGTTGTTGAAATTCGGCAGGAACCCAGATTGGGAGCATGCCAGCGGTCTGGAAGGCCTGGCCGCCGTCAGTGAATTAGCGGATGAGTGCGCCAAGGAAGTCGCCCGGCAACTGCGCGCCCTCGCTGGCGGTGCGAAGACTTGGAACCCCGTTTCTGGCGCAGTCGAGATGCTGATTATCGGAGCGGCTTTGGGCGGCATTATCAATGCTAGCCAAGCAACAGACGAGAAGCTCGTCGAGGCTGTGTTTCGTGCAATGCCGGATGAAAACCCTTACTCGGATGCCAAGCTACGGGGGTTGTTTGATCGGCTGAAAGGCAAGCGGGCCAATCTTCAAACGCTCGTGCGCGCCCACGTTTCAGCTTCAAAAGGCGGACGTACAGGGCGGGCAATTGACCCTCGGCCTGTGCGAGAGGCTGCCCGTCGCCTGCGTCGCGAGAAATGGGCTTTGGGTCAATCTCCCGACGCCCGTCCAGACCCCTATGCGGACGTCGGCGAAATCTACAACTTCGTGACTAGGGATCTGTCCCAGGCCCTCGAGTCCGAGCGTGCTCAACGGGCGATTTGGCTTACGGCGGTGAATGACGCGTTTGGTGACACAAGCAAGCAGCAAATCCTTGCTGCGGCGCGCGCGACGGTCGAAGCGGCGGTCACTTCGGGCACGCCAGCGCCGAGTTCGGCGTTGAGCCAGGCAAGTCAGGTCTTCGCCACGCCCCATTTCGACGCCGCCGTTAGGGCTGTCCGAAACATCGTGGATGCAGAGACGCCCGAGGCTGAACTTTTGAACTATGCAAAAGGCCGCCGGGACGCCGTGGAAGCCGCCACAGGCTTGATTGGCGCCTGGACTGCTTTCCTCACCGCGGCCGAAGCAGATCTAACAATCAAGCGCGCCGATGCCGGCGCTACCGAACTTACCGAGAACCTAAGTCGCCTACACGCCGCGGCCGACGCTCTGGGCGATGAACTGGCCCTTTTGGAGCGCGCGCCGTGAACCTGATCGAGCGCTCAAAAGCCTTTCAGGACGCCGCCGGTGAACTCGACGCCCTACGCGCGTCCGCAACCATTGTACAGGCGACGGGGTCGCGGGCGTCCCAACTGGAAGCCACGCTCGCCAAGCTGCGCCTAGCGATCGGCCGGATGACGTTTCTTCGTGGCGTCGGCATTGAAGTCGTTGCGGACGTGAACACGGCAGCGGCGTTGCGTCAGCGCCTAAAGGCTTTTCAAGCGGACGTGTCGGCTGCTCCCGCGGCTGTGAACAGCACCGAGTTTGCGCCCAGAACTCTGAATCCCATTGGCGCTTTAGCAGATCGGATCGACGCAGCCTGTCTTGAAGCATGGAGCAAACACGTGCGTCAGCGAGTCCCGCGTGTGAACGCTGACTTGGTGCTGGTGCTGAGGCGTGTCACGGTTCTGCGAGGCCGCATCGACAAATTCAACGCCCTTCAGACGGACGCCTTGAAATGGGAAGCCAGGCTCCCGGCGGCCTGTGAAGATTTCGATCGGTTTGAAAGTCTTGCAGCCGAGTGCACGGCCGCATGGCAAGCTGTTGGCGCTGACGGAATTCCGCGCCAGGTCGCCGAGTTTTTACAAAGAGCCACTTCGGACGCAGGCGCCGAGTTTGCCAGCTATGGTGCGGTCAGTGACTGGATTCGAGCCAACGGGCTGGAGACGTCGTTGGTCATTCGGATCCGCTAATGTCGCTACAGGCTAAACACGACGAGTTGCTCAATCGGATCGAAGATCACGAGTTGCTGTCACTACGCTGGGGCGACGTATCGGGCTCGCTTTCTCGTGAGACGGTTGTGGAACTGGCGGAGGCGGTTGCACCGGGTCAAGGCGAGGACTTGATCGAAGACCTGTTGGATGCGGCGCTGCTCCACACGGTTTACGAAATTGGGTCAAGTGAACGCTACCGCTCTCGCTTCGCTGAACTCGTGCGTCTTCTGGCGCGTCTGCGCCAAACCTTCCCCGGCGAAGCTTGGCAAGGTTCTCCGCCGCTTGTCTCCGACTACCGCCTCGACCTGCGTAAGCGTCGCTATCCGAGAAGGGATATCGATTCCGACGCTGCGCTTGGCGAAATCGAGGGAATGAGCGCTCTGCAGCAGAGGGTTTGGCGTGCGTTGGCGCCAACCACCATTTCAGCCTTTCAGCTGCGGGCGGCCAAAACGCTGTTTGAACCAGCCGAGCAAGACGTCGGCGTTATTGTCGGCGCGGGGACAGGCTCGGGTAAGACGCTGGCCTTTTATCTGCCGGCCTTCGTTCGCCTGGCCGAACTCATCCAGCCCCGCGACCATTGGACTAAGGTCGTGGCGATCTATCCGCGCAACGAACTTCTCAAGGACCAGCTCTCCGAAGCATACCGAAAAGCTCGCACGGTTTCTGAAATCCTGACGGCCGCGGGGCGTCGCCCGATGCGAGTAGCGCCCTACTATGGAGACACCCCCCGCGACGCCAGCGAGCGCGCCATCAATGACGCGTGGAAAAGCCGCCGCAACGGATACCTGTGTCCGTTCATGAGATGCGAATGTGGCTCGGATCTCTTGTGGAGCAAGGCAGATATCTCCGCCGGCGTTGAGCGCTTGGTCTGCGCCAACAGCTGCGGCTACGTCACAGATCCCGACATCCTTGTTCTCACGCGTCGTCGCCAGACGAGAGAGCCACCGGACATCCTTTTCACCACCACGGAAATGCTGAATCGGTCGTTGTCGGACCAACGACTCAAATCGCTCTTTGGTGTTCGTTGCGCCCAATTCCGCAGACCGGAATTCTTGCTGCTCGACGAAGCGCATACCTATACAGGCGTTGCCGGCGCCCAGGCGGCTCTAACTCTCCGACGCTGGCGTCACCTCTGCGGCGGACCGGTGGCCTGGGTTGGCCTCTCGGCCACCCTGGATCAAGCGAGGGGCTTCTTTTCCGATCTCACCGGCGTTTATCCCGCGGCGGTTTCAGAGGTCGTTCCCAGCGAAGATGAATTCGAGGAAGAAGGGCGCGAGTATCAAATCGCGCTGCGCGGCGATGCTGCGGCGCGCACGTCGATCCTTTCCACATCGATTCAAGCCGCCATGCTCCTTGCTCGCTTCCTCGATCCCGTTGGTGGGCGATCGCAGGGTCGATTTGGACGCCGGTTATTCGCATTCACTGACGACCTGGACGTTAATCACCGTCTTTTCGACGACCTCCGCGACGCTGAGGCCTACACGAAGTTTGGGCGGCCTGATCCCCGCCGAGAACCGCTAGCAAACCTCAGGAGCCTTCAAGGACAGGGTCCGAGCGAGACCGACGCTGAGCGTCGGGTTCGTGACAACGATGGTCAGCGTTGGCGGGCTGTCGAGACCATCGGCCGGGCGCTTGCAGACCGCCTTACGGTGGCGCGAACAACCTCGCGGGATCCAGGAGTCGATGGTGGCGCTGACGTAGTCGTCGCCACCTCCGCCCTGGAGGTCGGCTTCAACGATCCAAATGTGGGCGCGGTCCTGCAGCACAAGGCGCCCCGAAATGCCGCCGCGTTCCTGCAAAGGAAGGGACGCGCCGGTCGACAGAGAAGCATGCGGCCGCTCATGGTGACCGTCCTATCCGACTACAATCGCGATCGCCTTTTCTTCCAATCTGCCGAGCACCTCTTCGACCCAGGTCTGCCCGCTCAAAGCCTGCCTGTGCGCAATGAATACGTGCTGCGCATGCAGGCTGCCTTTGCCGTGTTGGATTGGCTGAGCGATCAGCCTCGCAATTCTCCTGCTGGGAGTGTCTGGAAGACCGTTGCCGCCCCAAGTTCACCCGATTGGGATGATCGAGCCTGGCGAGGACACCTGCAGCAACTTCTCTCCGATGTCCTGCGCGACGACAGTCAACAGCGTCAAGCTCTGCGGCGACACCTGCGAGGCGCCTTGCGCATCGACGAAATGACGGTGGATCGGCTGCTCTGGGAAGCCCCGCGTTCAATCCTGCTTGAGGTGGTTCCGACGTTGCTGCGTCGGCTCTTTCGGGACTGGAAGCTGGCTTGGCCATCGCCGAGCCAGACCGACGATCGATGGGTGAGAGATCACCCTTTGCCCGACTTCGCTCCTCGAGCACTATTCTCAGATCTCAATCTTCCTGAGCTTGAGATCCTAGTTGCGTCGCATCTTAGCGGGGCGCCTGACACGCCTGAGGCGTTGCCCCTTCAGCAGGGCCTCTCACAACTCGCCCCTGGTCGCGTTACCCGTCGTTTCGGCGACGAATTCGGCGGCCTAGCGCATTGGTATCCCGTCCCCCCCGGCGTTGCCTCATGGCGCTTGCCCGTCGCCAACTATACACGAGGGTCAGAGCTACTGGGCCAGCGACAAGGCGAGGCAGAACATGGCTGGATGGCCATGCCCGTTTATCGCCCCTGGTCCGTGCGCATTGAGGTCGCCCATGAGCAAGTCGTTGGAGTCACGTCCAACTCCGCTCTGACCTGGGCAAGCGCCTTTGAATCGAAAGGGCGGCCCGTCAACATCGCCGCGCCACCTCGGACGGCATGGCGCGAACTCGTCGAGGGCGTCGAAGTCTTCCTCCATCAGTTTCGCGCGGCCGTCGTTGTCGATCGCTTTGCCCCCGGAGCCCGTGCGGAAATCCGCCGGCGGGGTGGGGTTACGCAGGTCGTGGACATTGTGTTCGAAGATACAACGGGTGGCCCAGCCGCTATCGGCTTTCAACTCGAGACCGATGGCCTGGCGCTGAAACTTCGCCTTCCAACGCCAACCGCTCTCGGAACTGCCGCGCTCGCAGAGCCAATATCGCGCGGCCTGACCGCTGGCCTTCACCGGCGGCTCGTCGGTGGCGACCCCGGACTTTCCCGAGAACTCAACCAGTTCATCCGTGCTTGGTTGAGGCAGGTACACCTACTCTGCTGCGCCAAGCATGCCCTCGAACGCGGAATAGATTTCGAGGATGCGGTGCGCGCCGTGCATGCCGCTGGCGTACTCGCACCATTTGGCGACGTGATGGATGTGCTGCTCGGCGTCCAACGTTTGTCGCCAGATCATGACGACGATGACGACAGCGACGACCATACGGCCGCTACGGGCTCGCAAGGGGCCGCTCCAAATGGAGGCTCGCCCCGCCGCGATCGTCTGGAGCGTTTGAAATCTGCCCTAAGAGACGAACTCGCCAAGCCTGACGTGCTGGAACGATTGAAAGAGAACCTGCTTGAGGCTCTAGACCCGGCAGCAACATGTCGAGGGCTTTACGTTCGCAAGGCTCTGGAAGGAACCCTGGCGGAGGGTCTGATGGCTGCGGCCGTGGCAGCCACGCCACGCCATGCTGCTGCCGAAGCCATGGTCGTGGACGTCGCAACGGATCCACAGGATCCCGCTTCTGTGACCTTGTGGTTGACCGAAACAACGCTTGGCGGTGCCGGTGTTCTGCAGGCGTTGGCTGATCGCTTTGCTGAAACGCCTCGTATCCTCTTCCGAGGTATCGAGGCAGCGCTTGAGCCTTCAGATCTGGAAGTTGCAGCCAGCGCGCTGAGCCGCGTTTACGCGCTGGCAAATCATGACAGTGAGGTCGCCGATGCGATCGCGCAGGTTCGTGCGAACCTTGATCACGCCCCGAGGGCCGCAGCCAGGGCGCGTCTGCTCGCTGTGCTCGAAGCGCGTGGAATTGAGACCAGCCGGGCATTCATCGTTTCGCTCAGCGCGCGCATGCTTGCTCCCGGCCTCGGCGTGCTACACGACGATCTAGTCCGATGCCTCTTAAGCTTCTGGCAGAGGGCCGAAGATCTACTCGGTCTGGAGATCGACCTTCGCGAGATCGTAGTCCTGGCGGCCGGAGATGCGATGGCAAACGACATCGCGATCAGGGCCGGCGTATTTACGTCCAGTGCTCCGTCGGCTTTCCGAGCCCAGGTATTCGCCGGGATGTTATGGCCGCGGGCGCCCGCAGTGCACCGTGAATCGCTGTCGAGCTGGAATCCTTATCGAAAGGCGATCCCCTGTGAGCCCGCGATGGTTCGCGCGCTTCTGTTTGACGGCGCACGCGCGGCAGTACGGCTCGAACAAGCGGACTGGCTCGACCAGTTCTCGACATTGCTAGCGCATGATGGCGCTGCAACGCTTTCGTCAGGTTTGACCGACCAGCACCATCTGGGTGAAGCGATCGTACGCTTGCAAGCCGAGCCGATTCACGTAGGAGCGCTCAGCCTCTATCCGGCCCTTGAACGTGTGGCCAAGGATGAGGATCGGATCTGGGCCACCTTCGTCCTTCGGGAGCAGGTTTAATGCTCAGCCGTGATTTCACCGGGCCATGGCAGAGCCGCGCGATCCTGGACACTATGCAGGGCCTTTTCCTCTCGGAGTTGATGCGTCCGAGCAAGGAACTGTGGCTGCTTTCAGCGTGGGTCTCGGACATTGAAGTGGTCGACAACAGCGCCCGCTCGTTTGGCGCCTTGCGCCCTGATTGGCCAGCGGCGCCGTTGCGCCTAACCGAGGTCCTGCGCGCCATTCTTAAGCGCGGGGTCAGAGTTGCCGTCGTTCTAAGAGACGAGGACCACAATCAGACTTTGCTGAGGATCTTCAGGGAGATGCAGCTTGACGCTGAAGGCCGATTGGGGCTCGCGGTATCACCCCTAGCGCACGAAAAGACGATTGTTGGAGACGACTATATTCTAGGTGGGTCCATGAACTTCACGCAGAACGGCCTCACCGTGAATGAGGAGCACGTTCTACTCCGCGTCGATCGTGCGGCCGCCGCGGCGCGGCGCGTGTCGCTACAGGAGCGTTGGGGAGCGTCTTTGGAATGGCGGTAGATCTCGACGTCACCGTTCTGATCACCGAAGGAGGCTGGGACGGGTTGCCCGAGGAGGCGCGCGAACTGCTGCGAACCATTGAAGACCCGCGCTTTCCGGGCGCAATCCTGCCCCTGCTCGACGCCGATGGCCTTAGCTTTCTTGGAGTAGCTTCAACGCCTGCAGAGTGGCGCAAGCTTCAGCCGCTCCTGCTCGCCTTTGCGGGACCAACCTTTACAAACTTCAACGGCGCGCCCTCACCGCTCAATCCTGAAACCCCCTTTGAGAGGGTCCTCCAGGCTCAAGGCATTCGGGAATGCGCCAGACTTCGCCCTGGCGAATTCAAAGGCGGCGGAAACGCGACGCTAAGAGCTTTGCGACGTCTGCAGTCGCTCTTGGCCACGGCGCCAGACCTGGCGACGGCCGCTCCTGAGCCTACCTCACGCCTCCTCGCCGATTTGCAGGATGCTCTTAACTCGGGAGACCTGGCCGGCGCTTGGCGCCTCCACGGTCGACTGCGAGGAGAGGCCAGACTTGATGCAATCAACCTATCGCTTCTGGAGATGCAGATCCTGGCGGTTGGCGGTGATTGGTCCGCCATTCGCTGGCATCCGCGGTTCGAGGCCCTGGCGCTAGCAAATCCGTCCCCGGTGGCAGCAGAGATTTTGTTGGAGGCGATATACTGGACGGCGATCTTTGACGCGACGGTCCAAGCCGACAGAACGGTCGACGCCATCAACGCCGACCCTGTAGCCCCCTTCATTCGCCCCCTGCTAGCAAGGGCGCCGAGCCCCGCAAAGCCGCCTATTGAGCGTCTTCGCAACCTCATATCCCCAGCCTCGGCGCCGGAAACAAGGCTAGTCTCCCGTCTGCATGAGGTTGTTGAGCATGCTCCATCCTCGCCCTCGTCCCCGCTGGAGCGCGCGCGCGAGGCCCTTCTCAAAGTGCTTGCCGGCCCTTTGGATGGCGACTTCGAAACAGACAGAGAGCTGATTGACGCTTTAGCAGCGCTCTCAGCAGTAGAAAAAGCCGAACTGCTAGAGCGCCCAGCCTACCGCGCGGTGTGGCGTGAGGTTCAAGAGCGCTCATCAGGAAGCGCCCCTCCCTCCGATTGGACGGCGTGGGTAGATGCGCTCGAACGCGATGACTTTGACGCGGCCGCGTCCGCGAGGATCGGCGCGGCCGCTTGGCGACTGCCCGATATGGACTTGGATCCAGCACTCGCTCAGCAACTTGCGGATAAGATCGCGCGCATTCCAAACGGACTTGCCGAGGAGCGTTTTAGCCTCGCCCTTCCCTATCTTGTACAATGGGCCCAAGCCGATCCGCGCTGGCCCAGGCAAGCATACTGTTCGGTCTATCTGGCGCTGCTAACGCGAATGGCTTTCGCGGCTCGACGTGGCGAAACCGCCCTGAAGTCTGCAGCCAGCTTGTTAGACGGAGCGCTCAAATGCGGCCTGACACCAGCAGAGTACAGGGACGCCCTCGACGCGAGCTTGATAATTTGCACAGAGGGATTGAGTCGAAACTCAGGCTATGACGCCCTGGAAATCGTGGAAGTCGCTCGGTCGGTCGCACCAGTCGACGGTGATCGGCTGACGAGTTTCAGCGTCGAGGTTGCGTCAGTTCTTACCTCGATTTCAAAGCGCCTTACGGACGGCCAGCGTATCGCGCTTGGCTCACTGGCAAGAGAGCTCGGCCTCGACAGCGCGGTGATAGCAGCGTCAACAGACGGTGGCGCGTTCGCTGCCGATACTCTTCAAGGCAAGACGTTAGGTATCTACACGCTGACGGAAACCGCTGGCCGGCAGGCAGAAGGCATTCTACGCGCAGCCATTGCAGACATTGCTGTAGAGCTCAATCATGATCACGGGGGTTCTGCAGCGCTCGCCGCAATGGTGGCGCGCTCTGATCTCGTCGTGGTGAGTTGGGCTTCGTCCAAACACGCCGCCACGGAATTTATCAAGGTCCGTCGCGGTGCGAGACCTATGGTCTACGCGGCTGGCAAAGGCGCATCGAGCATAGTTCGCGCAATCGAGGAATGGTCATCCCAATCGCCCCGTCTCTAGAGTTGCGGCCAGTCTCGGACTTGACGCTATCACTGGTGACTAAAAAATCCACCTAGTCCACAGAAACTAAAGCCTGCTTTAGCAGCGGTACTGAAACCATGACTTGACCGTAGGCGCACTGAGACTTTTCACTCCGGCGCTAGTCGTCGAGACAAATGCATGAGTGAACCTGTCACCCTCGTGCGGCTGACCCTTAGCGTCAAGACCCGCAATGCTAGGGTCAAGGCACAGCTTTTGTGTATAGCCGCGTGCTCCGCTAACTACGTGCCGTCTAGTCCAGCGAATAAATCCTTTGGGCTTGATTGCGGAAAGCAGACCATATCAAGGTCGCCGATGAGTCAAATTCGGGCTCGCAGTTCGCGTATTTCTTCGACGAGCAGATTTAGATCTCGTTGAAGACCTGCAGCCCCTAGCCCATCGGCCGCGCCCTGGAGAACGAGTTCACCCCTCGTTTGTTCTCGTTCCGTGCGCACTCAGTCGGTCCAATCCTCCAGCCCGATCGACTGCACACGCCCCATTCAAAATACTAGGAAATCCGTCCAGCCATCCCACCTAGACGCCCCATTTTACTGCACACCAACCCATTCAAAACATTACAGAGTCTGTCCAATCAACCCAGTCCATCATCGGCGCGACGGAAAATCTATGCGGTTGGAACTGGGTCATTCTTCTACTGGGATCGAAGCGCCAGGGCGCGGACCGGCCTGTCGGGCGCGAAAACGGCGCCGGCGGGACGCCGACGCCGAAGATTGGCCCTCACATACGAAATTTCGCCGGCCGGATCGACCTTCATGTTGCCGCGCCCCTTCGACCCGCCCCGTCGTCGCGACGGAGCGGGTCGGCCCGGGGCTCTAGGCGCGGGCCGTCTTGAAGCCGCCGGCGGCGACCACGCCGCGGTGCAGGACCACCTGGCGAGGCGTCAGGCGGGCCACGGCCTCGGCCGAGCTGGCGGCGTCGACGAACACGCAGTCGGCCGCATCGCCCGCCTTGGGCCACTGCTGCTCGCCCCTAGGCGACAGCGGCGTGATCCCGCCGGTGGGGATCTTCAGGGCCTGACCGATGGCCTGCTCGTCCGACCAGCCGTAGAGCTGGCAGGCCAGCTTGGCCTTCTCGAGCACGTCGCCGCTGCCGAACACCGACCAGTGGTCGATGACGCTGTCGGTGCCGGTGAACACCTTGACGCCCGCCGCCTGCAGGGCGGGGATCGGCATCATCCGGCCGCCGAACGGCACGGTGGAGGCCACCGACACGCCCGCCGCCGCCATGCGGGCGGCCAGGTCGGTCAGGGCCGGCTTTTCCAGCGACATCAGAGAAAAGCCGTGGCTGATCGTCACCCGGTCCTTCAGGGCCGGATTGCGGGCGGTGATGTCGGTGATGCGCGAGATGGCGGCCACGCCGCTCTCGCCCGGCTCGTGGATGTGGATGTCGACGCCGGCCTTCTCGTCCAGCGCCACCTGCATCATCAGGTCGACCGAGCGCTCCATGCCGCCGTCGACGGTGGTGGGATCGATGCCGCCGACATAGGCCGCGCCCGCCCGCACCGCCTGGCGCATCTGCTGCTCCAGGCCGATGCTGGCGAAACCGTGCTGCGGGAAGGCGACGATCTCGTAGCCGAAGTCGGGCTGGTGGCGGTCGAGGGCCGCTTTCAGCTTCTCGACATGCTTGGTCCCGATCACCGGGTCGACGTTGCACTGGCTGCGGGCGAAGGTGGTGCCATAGCCCTGCAGCAGGGCCACCAGGGCCTCGGCGCGGGGCTCCAGCGTCGGCAGGAGCTCGGGCAGCAGCTTCTGCTCCAGCTTGATCTGGCCGGCGATGCCGCCCTTGCGCTTGCGCGGCGCCTGCCAGGGACCGCCGTAGAAGGTCTTGTCGAGGTGGATGTGCATGTCGCGGAACGACGGCAGCATCAGAAGGCCGCCGGCGTCGTACACGACCGCGCCGGGCGGGATCGCCGCGCCGGCCGGCAGGACGGCGGCGATGACGCCCTTCTCGATCTTGAGGGTCGCAAGCGCGGTGCGGGTGGCGATGACTTCGTCGCCCTCGCGCTCGTAGCCGGTCTCCAGGCGCACGTTGCGCAGGAAGTACGTCGCGCCCGCCGCCGGCGCCTTGGCCGGGGCGGCGGCGGAGGCCGGCGCAGCCGAAGCGGCGAGGCCCAGAGCCCCCGCCGCCAGGCCGCCGGCGCCCAGCAAGGCGCGGCGGGAAAGATCGGCCGCCGGGGCGGCGGAAGCGGAGGGTTGGTTGAACATGCGATCGCTCATATCGGCCTCTAGAACTTGTAGCGGACGCCGAGCTTCACCTGCCAGACGGACTGGGTGTTGAAGCTGGTGGCGGCCTTCGAGGTGAACTTGTCGAACTGGTAGAAATTCCCCTGCCCCGCGGCGCAGCCGACGCCGGTGAACTGGCAGTTGCGGGCCACGATGTTCGACGAGACGTAGGGGTTGGGCACCTGCTGGATCACGCCCCACTTGTTGTTGAGCATGTTCCCCAGGTTCTCGATGTCGACATAGATCTCGGCCTTGGCCGCCTGCGGGAAGAAGGCCGGGGCCTCCTGGCTGATGCGGATGTCGACGGTGGTGACCTCGGGCGACTTGAAGGCGTTGCGCGGCGTGATCTTGCCGGCGTAGTCGATCAGGCCGGTCTTCTGCAGGAAGGCGTTGAAGGCGGCGAAGTCGAAGCCCGGCGCGTAGGAGATGATCGGGTCGCTTGTGGCGGTGACCAGGCCGTTCTGGGTCTTGGGCACGTAGAGCAGCTGGCGATTGCGCGAGGCGTTCGAGCCGTTCTCGCCGACCAGCACGTCGCCGGCCTGGGCGGCGTTGGCGCCGACGTCGAAGGTGTAGCTGAACGGCAGGCCCGAGCGGCGCTGGGCGAACAGGCTGATCCCCGTGCGATAGCCCGAGAAGAACTCGCGGCGATAGCTCAGCGACAGCTTGGAGAGGTTGCGGAACTCGTAGTTCGAGGTCGCCAGGGCCGGATCGTTGGGGTCGTCGGTCGCCACGCCGTTGTAGTTGGCCGCCGCCACCGTGCTGATGCCCGGATTGACGTCCTTGGAGTTGATGTAGGTGTGCGAGACCTGGGCGTCCAAGCCGTCCAGCCAGCCGTCCGACCAGCGCTTGCCCAGCGCCACGCCCAGCTGGTCGGTGTGGCCCTTGCCGGTGTTGGTGACGAAGATGTCGTAGCGGTTGTCGCGACCCCGCAGGAAGGTGGGGCGGCCGTCCGGCGCGGCAGGACCGGGATTGGCCTCGCTGTAGAGGTCGCGCCAGGTGACGGCGTCCTTGACCTCGGTGCGGATGTACTCGGCGCTGACGCGCCAGTCGTCGCCGCCGAAGCGTCCCAGGTCGAAGTACTTCTGGACGCCGATCGAGGCCTTCCACGACGACTGCGGCTTGAAGTCGGGGTCGAGAATGTTGGTCAGCCCCTGCCCGGTCGCGGCGCTGGCGGTGTTGAGCTGCTGGACGGCGGGATTGACGGTCTTGGCGTCGACGTTGTTCAGCCCCGCCAGGCAGGCGGCGCTGGCCGTGGCGGTGCGGGCGCAGTTGACGTTACCGAGCACGATGCCGGTGTTGTAGAAGGTGTTGGCCGTCCACACGGTGGGCGAGCCGCCGCCGAACAGGCCCACGCCCACGTAGACGGTCAGGGTCTGATCGGGTTGCCAGTTGAAGCCGAAGCGCGGCTGCAGCAGGCGCTTGCCGTCGAGGTTGGCGCTGTTGTCCAGGCCGTAGCGGGCCAGGATCACCGGGTTGGCCTGCGGGCTGTCGCTCTGCTCGAACCAGTCGTAGCGCAGGCCCGCCTTCAGGGTCAGGTTCGGCAGGATCGCCCACTCGTCCTGCAGGTAGACGGTGTTCATGGCCGAGTGGATCGTCGCCCCGCCGTGCGCCTTGATGTTGTCGCCGGCGTTGGCGTAGGCCAGCGACGAGGCGCGGCGCGCCTCGAGGTCGGCGATGGAGTCGAAGACATAGGCGCCGTTGGCGTTCTGGACGAAGACGTCCCAGATCTTCAGCGCCTCGCGCTCATAGCCGCCGGTGATCTTGTGGGCGCCCAGGGTGTAGACGCCCTTGGCCCGGTACTGCTGCAGATAGGTGGTCAGCTCGTTGGCCTGGTAGGAGGCGTCGGTGCCGGCATAGATGCTGGGGCCAGCGCCCGTCCCGTTCACGAACACCCGGAACTGGGCGTAGTCCGTGCCCGCCAGCGGCGTCGAGGGGTTATCCATCTTCTTGTAGGAGGCCGACAGCTCGGTGGTGAAGTTGTCGGTCCAGTTCGAGAACAGCTGGGCCTTGTAGACGTCGAGATTGTTCTCGCGCTCGATCCACTTCGACAGCAGGCCAAGCGAGGTCGAGGCGCCCGTCAGGGTGTTGCCCGAGGCGTTGAGGTTGGAGCCGTAGGTGCGCTGGTAGGAGACGGTGGCGCGGTGGCGCTCGCTGATGTTCCAGTCCAGCTTGATGAAGTACTTCTCGTCGAGATTGCGGAACTGCGAGGCCGAATAGCCCAGCGGGTCGTAGCCGTAGACGCGCTTGATGATCTCGCGCACCTGCTCGGCCTGGGCGACGGTGATCCCCGGAACCTCGTTGGGCATGCCCGAGCCGACGGGCCCCGTCAGCGACGGCTCGACGCGCTCGAACTTCTCGTAGTTGGCGGTGAAGAACAGGCGGTCCTTGATGATCGGGCCGGTCAGGGTGGCGCCCCAGGTCTTTTCCGAGAACTTGCCGCCCAGCGTGCGCTTCTGGCGCGAACCGTCCTGGAAGTCGTCGTACTCGAACTTCTTGCCCTGCAGGTTCTGGTTGGTGTTCTCGAAGAACACCATGCCGTGGAAGGCGTTGCCGCCCGACTTGGTCGTGGCGTTCATGGTGCAGCCGCCGAACGAGCCGTAGTTGACGTCATAGGGCGCCAACTCGACGCCCAGGGTCTCGACCACGTCCATCGAGATCGGCGAGCGCTGGGTCGGATAGCCGTTGGCCTGCAGGCCGAAGTCGTCGTTCTGGCGCACGCCGTCGATGGTCAGCGAGTTGGAGCGATTGTTGGCCCCGCCGCAGATCAGCGCCTTGCTGTTGGTGGAGTCGATGGCCACGAACGGGTTCATCCGCGCCAGGTCCTTGAGGTCGCGGCTGATCGAGGGGGCCAGCTGGATCTGGGCGGCGCTGAAGTTGGAGCTGGGACCGGTCTTGAGGTCCTTGGCGCCGACCGAGGCGGCGGTGACCACCACCGCGTCGACCGCGCCGCCGTCGAGGGCGAAGTTCAGCTGGAAGGCGTCGCCGGTGTTGACCGAAGGCACCTCGACGGTCTTGGCGCCATAGGTCTCGGAGCTGGCCGTCACCCGGTAGGGACCGCCCGGACGCAGGTTGCGGGCCGAGAAGACGCCGTCGGCGCTGGTGGTCGCCGTCGTGGTCGTGCCCGAGGGGGCGTGGACGATGGTGACCTGGGCGCCGGCCACGGGCGCGCCGGCCTCGTCGGTCAGCCGCCCCTGGATCGCGCCGGTGATCACCTGGGCCTGGACCACCGCGGGCGCGACCGCCATCGCGATCACCCCGATCGCGGCGCCGGCCGAAAGCCTTCTCATGAACGTCATCGCCATATCCCCTGTTGCGAGTGCGGCGCGCGTATCCCCACGCGGCCGTGTCCTCGGCGGCGGGATCGGCACGGTCGCCGGGCCGCCAGGGACGACTTCAGGGAAACTGGAATTTCGTCGATGATCTAAAACTAAATCGTCGACGATTTGATAAATGAGTGTCGACGTTATGTCTGCCGGTTTTTTTGGCCACGCGGCGGGTCGAGGCGCCCGGCCTTGGGGCGCCGCGGGTCGTCGACTGCGGTTCTGGAGAGGATCGGGAGGCGAAGGATCGTCGACGATCCTTCCGAGGCGGATGAGCCGGGCCCGATCGACACCCGGCGACGCCAACCATCACCCCCGAGCTTCCCCGCGCAGGCGGGGATCCAAGCTGCTTTTCAGGAAAAGGCGCGGCCGTAGACGATCCGTAGATTCCGCTTGGGTCCCCGCCTGCGCGGGGGAGGACGGATTTGGGGGAATGGCAGGGGCAGGAAAGCCCCGCCCCACCCTAGATGCGGTCGATCTCGGTCTCGCGCACCTTGCCCGCCTCGTCCTCGAGCGAGAAACGGTCGCGGGTGGTGACGTAGAAGCTGGCCCCGAAGCGGCCGACGGGGAAATAGTCCTGCAGGCTGACGCGCCAGGCCTTGGTGTCGATCAGCCCCTCGCGGGCGTGCAGGTGCAGCACCTTGCCGAAGAAGATCAGCCGGCTGTCGGTGCGGATCGTCTCCCACAGGGCGCATTCGAAGGCGACCGGGGCCTCGGCGATGCGCGGCGGGGCGATCTCGACCGAGGGCGCGGTGGTCAGGCCCACCTTGTCGAGCTCGCTCTGGTGGGCGGGCAGCGCCTCGCCGCAGGCGTGCATCTTGGCGGCGATGGCCTCGTCGGCCAGGTGAACGACGAACTGGCCGGACGCGACGATGTTGGCGGCCGTGTCCTTCAGCCCGCCCGAGGCCAGGAGGTTGATGCTGATCATCACCAGCGGCGGCTCCTCGCCCAGCATGTTGAACATGCTGAAGGGGGCGGCGTTGACCACGCCGTCGGCGTTGATCGTGGTCACCAGGGCGATGGGCCGAGGCACGATCAGGCTCGCCATCAGCTTGTAGCGTTGATAGGCGGTGATGCTGGCGAAATCGACGTGCATGGCGCGGCTCAGGCCAGGTTCAGCATCTGGGCCAGGGTCTTCACCGAGGACGGCCGCTCCAGGCAGATCCGCTCCTCCAGCCCGACCAGGTGGGCGTTCATCGCCGCCACGGCGCGCTTGGCGTCGCCCTTGGAGATGGCGTCGACGATGTCGCAATGCTCCTCGTGCTCGCAGGCGGCGTTGCCGGCCGGCTCGTACAGCGCCACGATCAGCGAGCAGCGCGAGATCAGTTCGGTCAGATAGGCCAAGAGGATCGGGTTGCCGCCCAGGGCCGCCACCCGCAGGTGGAAGTTGCGCGCCGTCTGGGCCCAGGCCGGCTGGTAGGCGTTGGCCATGGCCTCTTCCTCCTGGTGCAGCAGGGCGTGCAGCTCCTCGATGTCCTTGCCGCTGTGGCGCTGGACGGCCAGCTCGACCAGCGCGGCTTCCAGCGCGCGGCGGGCCTCGAAGATCTTGCGGGTCTCCTCGGGCGTCGGGGCGGCGACGACGGCGCCGCGGTTGGGACGCAACTCGACGATGCGGTCGTGCTCCAGCCGCTGCAGCACCTTGCGCACCACCGCCCGGCTGACGCCGAACAGCGAGCACAAGGCCGGCTCGGGCAGCTTGGTGCCCGGCGGCAGGCGCTGGTTCAGCACGCCGTCGAACACCGACTGGTAGATCCGCTGCTCGACGTCGGCCCCGCCGTCGACGGCGGCGATGCCGGCCATGTCGGTCCGGGCCGGACCGCGACCGGCCTTGCGCGCGCCGGCGGCGGTCGAGGCGGTCTTGCGCGGCTTGGCCGAAGGCTTCTGGGTCATGAAATCCGCCGAAACTGGTGATTGCGGTTGTAGGCGCCCGCATCGAGCCCGATGCAACCGGGGATCCGCGCCAACCCACCGCCTCAGGGCCACGATGCCGCGATCGCGAGCAGATTTGCAACGGCGAATGTCGACTTTCTGTACAGTCAGAATGTCGACGTACATTTATTCAAATCGTCGACGATTTTATGATCCGATCCGCGAACGACGCGATTAACTCGCCTTCGAACACGGCCCGCCGCCCACGCGCCGCGCCAGCTCAAGAGGTGTCTCGTGTCGAATCCGTCCCGCCGCATGTTCGCCGTCGGAAGCCTCGCCGTCCTGCTGGCCGCCTGCAAGGGCCAGGGCGGCGCGGGGCCGGTGAAGGTCGGCCTGGTCACCGCCCTCTCCGGACAGTCGGCGCGCTCGGGCGAGGCTATCACCCGGGGCCTCACGGTCGCCATCGACGAGATCAACGCCGCCGGCGGCGTGCTGGGCGGGCGCAGGCTGGAACTGGTCCGCCGCGACGACGAGAGCAACCCCGCCCGCGGCGTCACCGCCGCCCGCGAACTGATCCACCGCGAGAAGGTGGCCGTGCTGTTCGGCGGGCTCGACACCCCGGTGGCCCGGGCCATCGTGCCGATCGCCAGCCAGGCCAAGGTCCCCTTCATGGTGCCGTGGGCGGCCGGCACCGCCATCACCCAGAACGGGACCAGCCCCAATTTCGTGTTCCGGGTCTCGGCCGTCGACGAAGAGGTCGACAAGGCCATGGTCGCCTATGCCCGACAGACCTTCGCCGCCAAGCGCCCGGGCCTGATCCTGCTCAACAACCCCTGGGGCGAGTCCAACGAGAAGGGCCTGAAGGCGGCCCTGGCCGCGGTCGGCTCGCCCCTCGCCGGCGCCGAACGCTTCGAGCCGTCCGACGTCGACGTCACGCCCCAGCTGGGTCGGCTGCGCGCGGCCGGCGCCGACGCGCTGCTGCTGGTCGGCACGGTCGGACCGTCGGCCCAGGTGGTGCGCTCGCTCGACCGCATGGGCTGGAGCGTGCCGGTGGTCTCGCACTGGGGCCCGGCCGGCGGCCGCTTCGGCGAACTGGCCGGCCCCAACGCCGGCCGCGTCACCTTCGTCCAGACCTATAGCTTCGCAGGGCCCATCACGCCGGCGCGCGACAAGGTGCTGGCCGCGCTGATGGCCAAGTACCCCGACATCAAGTCGCCGGCCGACATCTCGCCGGCCGTGGGCGTGGCCAACGCCTACGACGCCCTACGGCTGACGGCGCTGGCCATCGACAAGGCCGGCTCGACCGACGGCGACGCCGTGCGCAAGGGCTTTTCCGCCATCGACCGCTACGAGGGCCTGATCAAGACCTACGAGCGCCCGTTCGCCGACGGCCGCCACGACGCCCTGACGCAGAACGACTACGTCTGGGCCCGCTTCGAGGGCGACGCCATCGTGCCGGTCCAGCGCGGCTAGGCCATGGACCTTCTGGCTCCCCTCCTCAGCGGCCTGGCGCTCGGCAGCATGTACGGGCTGATCGCGCTGGGCTTCCACATCACCTTCTCGGTCTGCGGCGCGCTGAATTTCGCGCAAGGGACCAGCGCCATGCTGGGCGCGGTCCTGCTGTTCACGCTGGAACGCACGCTGGGCTGGCCCGTCCTGCTGGCCGCGCCGGCGACCATCGCGCTGTGCGGCCTGTATGGCCTGCTGGTCGAGGGGCTGGCGGTGCGGCCGTTCCTCAAGCGCAGGTCCGACGCCTGGCTGATGGCCACCGTCGCCCTGGGCCTGGTCACCGACAACGCCACGCTGTTCCTGTTCGGCACCGAGCCGCGCAGCCTGAGCTCGATCCTGACGGCCTCGTCGGTCAGCGTCGGCGGCGCGTCGCTGGGCGTCTATCCGCTGCACCTGCTGATCCCCGTCGTGGGCCTGGCCGTCGCCGGCGCCCTGCACTGGGTCAGCCGCAAGACCCTGCTGGGCACGGCGGTCCTGGCCGTGGCCCAGAACCGCGACGCCGCCAGCCTGATGGGGATCCCCGTGAGCGCGATGATCGCGGCGGCCTTCGCCGTCTCCTCGGCGCTGGCCGGCATGGCCGGCGCCCTGGTCGCGCCGCTGTTCACCATCCAACCCGACATGGGCGTGGTCCTGGGCCTCAAGGCCTTCGCCGTGGCCATCCTCGGCGGCCTGAAGAACCCGTGGGGGATCATGACCGCGGGCGTCCTGTTCGGCGTGGTCGAGGCCGCGTCCGCCAGCGTGCTGGGCTCGGGCTACACCCAGATGCTGACCTTCGGCCTGGTGATCCTGGCCCTGGCCCTGCGCCCCGACGGCCTGCTCGGCCGGGCCGAGGTGCGAAAGGTATGAGCATGCGTTCCTTCGGCTCCACCCTGGCCGCGCTGGGCGCGGTCGTCGTCGCCCTGGTGCTGGCCGGCGTGCTCGACAGCTACTACGCCTTCGTCCTGGGCCAGATCGCCCTGCTGACCATCGTCGGCGTGGGCCTGAACATCCTGGTGGGCCTGAGCGGCCAGATGTCGTTCGGCCATGCCGGCGTCTACGCCATCGGCGCCTATGCGGTGGCGGTGCTGACCACGCGGCTCGGCGTCAGCTTCTGGATCGCCTGGCCGCTGGGCGCGCTTCTGGCCGGAGGCGTCGGCGCGCTGATGGCCATCCCCGCCCTGCGCCTGAAGGGGCCGTACCTGGCCATGGTGACCATCGCCTTTGGCCTGATCGTCGAGCATGGCCTGGTGGAACTGCGCGATATCACCGGCGGCCAGAACGGCATTCTCGACATCGCCCCGCCCAGTCTCTTCGGCGCCGCCCTGGACGCCAACGGCATGGCCATGCTGGCGGTGGCCGTGGCGGCCGCCTCGCTTGCGATCTTCGCGCGCCTGTCGGCAGGCGGCTGGGGCGCGGCCATGCGGGCCGTGCGCGACACCGACGTCGCCGCCGCCTCGGTGGGCCTGAACCCCACCGTCATCCGCACCCTGGCCTTCGCCCTCTCGGCTCTGTTCGCCGGCGCCGCCGGCGGCCTCTTCGCGCCGATGGCCGGCTTCGTCACGCCCCAGACCTTCAACCTGACCCAGTCGATCCTGTTCGTGCTGGTGGTGGTGCTGGGCGGATCGGGCGGACGGCTGGGACCGTTGCTGGGCGCGCTGGTCGTGGGGCTGCTGCCCGAGCTGCTGTCGGGGTTCGAGGCCTATCGCATCCTGGTGTTCGGGGCGCTGCTGATGGTGGTGCTGTGGCTGGCGCCGCGAGGGCTGGCCGGCCTCTGGGAGACCCTGCCCTTCAAGCGAAGGCCCGTCGCCGCCCTGATCCCCGGAAGCACGACGACGCTCGCCGACCTGCTGGCCGATCGCCCCCGCGCCGCCCTGCAGGCCGAAGACCTGGGCATGCGCTTCGGCGGCCTGCGCGCCCTGGACGGCGTCCGCTTCTCGCTGCCGCCCGGCCGGGTGACGGCCCTGATCGGCCCCAACGGCGCGGGTAAGTCGACGGTGATGAACCTGCTCAGCGGGTTCTATCGCCCCACTGACGGCCGCTGCCTGCTGGGCGCGGCGCCCCTGCCCCGCCAGGCCTTCGCCGCCGCGCGCGCCGGGGTGGCGCGCTCCTACCAGACCTCGCAGGTGTTCCAGAGCCTCAGCGTCGAGGACAACGTGCTGCTGGCCGCCCGCCGGGGCCGCCTCGGCGCGCCGCTGGCCCGCTTCGCCGCCAAGGCCCAGCGTGACCGCGCCCGCGCCCTGCTGGCCGCCTGCGGCTACGCCGGCGACCCGACGCTCCCCGCCGGGGACCTGGCCCATGTCGATCGCCGCCTCGTCGAGATCGCCCGCGCCCTGGCGCTGGATCCCGACGTGCTGCTGCTGGACGAACCAGCCGCCGGCCTGTCGCAGGAGGACAAGCGCCTTCTCGCCGTACTGCTGAAGGACATCGCGCGCGCCGGCGTCGCCGTCGGCCTGATCGAGCACGACATGGGCCTGGTCATGGGCGTGTCCGACGCCGTCGTGGTGCTGAACGCCGGCGTGCAGATCGCGCAGGGAACGCCGGGCGACATCCAGGCCGATCCGGCGGTGCGCGCGGCCTATCTCGGCGCGGCCCCGGCCTCGGCGCCCGTCGACCGCGGCCCCGTCAGCCGGCTGGACGCCCTGCGCGTGGTCAACCTGACCGCCGGCTATGGCGCAGCCCCCGTGCTGTCGGGCGTCGAGATCGAGGTCCGCCAGGGCGAGGCCGTGGCCCTGCTGGGCGCCAACGGCGCGGGCAAGTCGACCCTGATGCGGGTGATCGCCGGCCTGCATCCGGCCGCCAAGGGCCAGGTCGCCTTCGAGGGCGGTCTGCTGAACGGCCTTTCCGCCAACGAGCGCGTGCGCCGCGGCGTGGTGCTGTCGCCCGAGGGCCGGCAGGTGTTCCCCGAACTGACGGTGCGCGACAACATCCGCCTGGGCGCCTTCCTCGACCGCCGCGACCTGGAGGCCCGCACCCAGGAGATGCTGGCCCGCTTCCCGCGCCTCTCTGAACGCCTGCACCAGCGGGCGGGCCTGCTTTCCGGCGGCGAGCAGCAGATGCTGGCCCTGGCCCGGGCCCTGATGAGCCGGCCCAAGGTGCTGCTGCTGGACGAGCCGTCGCTGGGCCTCGCTCCGCGCGTCATCGACGAGATCTTCGCCGCCTTCCGCGACCTGCGCGACCAGGACCTGACGCTGCTGATCGTCGACCAGATGGCCGGGCTGGCGCTGTCGGTCTCCGACCGGGCCTATGTGCTCAGCGGCGGTCGGATCGTGGCCCAGGGGACCGCCGCGCAGATCGCCGCCGATCCGGCGGTGAACGCGGCCTATCTCGGCGGCTGACGGCGGCCTTCGTCGCGCCTTCGCGCAAGATTAGTTCTATCGGCGCCAAACGAATCCGCGCGAAACCGCCCGCATGCCGTCCACGATCTCCGCCGCCTGCTCCCTCGCCTTCGGCCCGTTCACGCTCGATCGCGAACGTCGGCTGCTGAGCGCGGGCGGCCAGCCGGTGGCGATCGGCAGCCGGGCGCTGGACATCCTGCTGGCCCTGATCGACGCCGACGGCGGCCTCCTGAGCAAGGACCAGCTTCTGGCGCGGGTCTGGGCCGACGTCGTGGTCGACGAGAGCACCCTGCGCGTCCACATCGCGGGCCTGCGCAAGGCGCTGGGCGACGGCCGCGACGGCGCCCGCTACGTGCTCAACGAGCAGGGGCGCGGCTATCGCTTCGTCGCCCCCGTCACCCGTCCCGACGCGGCACCGGCCGCGCCGCCGCTCCCGCCGCCCGCCACGGCCCGCCCCCGGAGCGCCGCACGGCGCATCGTCGGGCGCGACGCCATCGTCGACAGCCTGGTCCAGCTGCTGCCCGAGCGCGGCTTCATGACGGTGATCGGGCCCGGCGGCATCGGCAAGACGACGGTGGCGACCGCCGTCGCCGAGCGCGTGGCGCAGGCCCAGGGCCTGCCCTGGGTGTTCGTCGACCTGGCCCCCGTCGCCCAGTCCGAACTCGTGGCCGGAACCTGCGCGGCCGCCCTCGACCTGCCCGGCTCGGGCCGCGAGGCCCTGGCCGCCGTCGTCGCGCGGCTCTCGCAGGTTCCTGCGGTGCTGGTGCTGGACAACTGCGAGCACGTGGTCGACGCCGCCGCCGACCTCGCCCAGGCCATCCACCAGGCCGCGCCCGAAACTCTGCTGCTGGCCACCAGCCGCGAGGCCCTGCGGGCCGAGGGCGAGTGGGTGCACCGCCTGCAGACCCTGCCCGCGCCGACGGACGAAACGGTCGACGCGCGCACCGCCGCCGGCTTCGCGGCCGTGCAGCTGTTCGTGGAGCGCGCCCGCGCCAGCGACGACGCCTTCGCCCTGACCGACGCCAACGCCGGCGCCGTGGCCGAGATCTGCCGCCGGCTGGACGGCATGCCGCTGGCGCTGGAACTGGCCGCCGCCCGCATCGACATGATGAGCGCCGCCGAGCTGGCCGCCAATCTCGACGACCGCTTCGGCCTGCTGACCAAGGGCCGGCGCACCGCCCTGCCCCGCCAGCAGACCCTGCGGGCCACGCTGGACTGGAGCTACGGCCTGCTGCCGGTCGAGGGGCGCGCGGTGCTGGATCGCCTCAGCCTGTTCGCAGGCAGCTTCCCGATGGAGGCCGCCCGCGCGGTCGCCGCCGACGAGAGCCTGGACCGTCACGCCGTGCTCGACGTCGTCACCGCCCTGGCGCGCAAGTCGTTGCTGGCCGTCGACGCCTCGGGGCCGGCCACCCTCTACCGCCTGCTCGACACCACGCGGGCCTATGCCCGCGAGACCCTGGCCGCGCGCCCGGACGCGGGCGAGACCGCCCGCCGCCACGCCGAATACTGCTGCGCGCAGCTGGCCGACACCGACAGCGCCTGGGCGGGCCGCGCCCGTCGCGAATGGCTGGCCGAGAAGAGCCGCCTGGTCGACGACGTGCGCGCCGCCCTCGCCTGGGCCTTCTCGCCGGCCGGCGACCTGCCGCTGGCCATCCGCCTGACCGTGGTCTCGGCGGCGCTCTGGTTCCATCTCAGCCTGCCGCGCGAATTCCTGACCCTGGTCGAGACGGCGCTGAAGAGGATCGCCGACACCGGCCTGGCCGGCTCGGCCGACGAGGTCGAGTTGCTGACCGCGCAAGGCCACGCCCTGTGGCACACCCATGGCCCGACGACGGCCATGGAGACGGCCTTCGCCCGCGCCCTGACGATCGCCGAGGCGCTGGACGATCCGGGCCTGCGGCTACGGGCCGGCTGGGGCCGCTGGGCCCAGGCCATCCTGGCGGGCCGCTACGCCGACTGCGCCGTGTTCGCCGACAGCTTCCAGGACATCGCCCAGGCCGTCGGCGATCCGGCCGCCCTGCAGACCGCCGACCACATGCAGGCCCTGCGCCACCACTTCTCGGGCGACCAGAGCACGGCCCTGGCGCTCGTCGAGCGGGTGATCGCCACCCACACCGGCCCGGTGGTGGCCAACCAGGCCAACCACGCCCAGGTCAACGACACGGTCGCGGCCCATGCCCTGAAGATGCGGATCCTGTGGCTGCGCGGCGAGTCCGCTCAGGCCCTGCGCCTGGCCCAGGAGACGGCCGACGCCGCCCTGGCCACCGACCACGACCTGACCATCTGCTACGGCTTGGCCGTGGGCGCCGTGCCCGTCGCCCTGTGGACCGGGCGGGTCGACCTGGCCCGTCACTGGACGGATCGCCTGCTGGAGCGAGCGCGCGGCCGCGGCGTGCGGTTCTGGGAGCTTTGGGGCCAGGGCTATCTGGCCGCCCTCGATCCTTCGGCGCGCGCGCCGGCCGAGGCCTTCCCGATGCAGGTCGAGTGCTTCGCCGCCTCGGACGCGGGGCTGGTCGACGCCGCCATGCTGGCCAGGCTGGACGACGAGCCCGCCACCTGGGTCAGGCCCGAGCTGATGCGCCTTTCGGCCATGACCGGCGATCCGGCGCGGCGCGAGGATCGGCTGCACGCGGCCCTCGACCTGGCCTGCTCCCAGAACGCCGGCGCCTGGACCCTGCGGACCGCCATCTCCCTGGCCGAGCCGGGCCGAGTGCGCGAGGCGCTGGAGGCCCTGCCCGACGTTCCTGGCTGTCCCGATCGCCAGGCCGCCCGGGCGCTGCTGGGCGCGACCTGAACGCACCTCGCAACACTTCGACAGGCGACTGATTTTCCTGACGTTTTCCCGCTTAACAACTCTACACAAGGCTTAACTCACGCTCGGCGGAGGACCTTGGCATCGTAGTTTCACACCGGCGGCGAGCCGGGCGCTGAAAGGAACGTCGCCATGTCTTTCGAACCCATGATCCCCGTCGCCGCCGCGTCCGGCTTCGATCGCGTCATCGACCTGCAGGCCGGCGCCCTGCCCGACCTGATCGCCGGCCTGCTGGCCGACGCCCGCGCCGCCGCCCGCGACGACCGGCTGGCCGCCGAGCGCCGGGTGCGCGAGGCGATCGAGCTGGTGCAGCGCGAGGGCAAGCGCCTGCTGGACGACGCGCGCCCCGCGCCCGTCACCGGCGGCCTGGCCCCCTGGCAGGTCCGCCGCGTCGACGCCCACCTCGCCGCCAATCTGGACGCGCCGGTCAAGGTGTCGGACCTGGCCGCCCTGGTCCGCCTCAGCGTCAGCCACTTCTCGCGCGCGTTCGCCGTCAGCTACGGCGGCGGGGCCCGCGAGCACATCATCCAGCGCCGCCTGGAGCGCGCCCGTGTGATGATGGTCGAGACCGACGAGCCGCTGGGCCAGATCGCCGCCGCCTGCGGCTTCGCCGACCAGGCCCACTTCTCCAACCGCTTCCGCCGGGCCTTCGAGACCAGCCCGCTGGTCTGGCGGCGGATGCACCAGCGCGACCAGGCGACCTCGATCGGCCTGGCCGACGCGGCCCTGGCCTGAGGACCCCGCCTTGTCCCGCAACGCCCCCTCCGCCGGCCCGGTGCTGACGCCCGGCTCGGCCCATCCGGTGCTGGATCCCGTCACCCAGCAGTTCGTCGACGAGCGCCAGGACCGCGGCGCGCCGCCCCTGCGCGACCAGCCGCTGACGACCGTGCGCGAAGCCTTCGCCCTGGCCCAGGCCCCGCAGTCGGACCTGCCGGAGACGGAGGTCCTCGACCTGGTGCTGCATCTTGCCGAGGGCCAGCGGCTGCCGGTCCGCATCCTGCGTCCGCCGGGCCACGCCGGCGCCCTGCCGGTCGTGCTCTATCTGCACGGCGGCGGCTGGATCATGGGCGGCGCAAGCACGCACGAGCGGCTGATGCGGCGCCTGGCGCTGGGCGCCGCAGCCGCCGTCGTGCAGGTCGGCTACGCCCTGGCGCCCGAGGCCAGGCATCCGGCCCAGGTCGAGCAGGCCCACGCCGCGCTGCTGGCGCTCATTGAGCGCGCCGCGAGCCTGGGCCTCGACACCGGCCGCCTGGCCCTGGCCGGCGACGGCGCGGGCGGCGCGATCGCCGCGGTCCTGGCGCTGAGGCTGGGGATCGCCGGCGGCCCGGCGCTGGCGGGCCAGGCCCTGCTGTGCCCGATCACCGCGCCGGTCGGCCAAAGCGCCTCCAGCCAGGCCTTCGCCGAAGGGCCAGGCCCCACCGCCGACGACCTGCGCTACTGCGAGGCCTGCCTGGCGGCGAGCCCCGACGACGAGACGCCGGCCTTCGTGCTCGACACGCCGCTGCGGCGCCTTTCGGCCCTGCCGCCCACCCTGGTGATCACCGCCGAGGCCGACGTCACCCGCGACGACGCCGAGGCCTACGCCCGCAAGTTGATGCGGGCCGGCGTCGAGGTCACGGCGCTGCGGATGGTCGGCGCCATCCACGACTTCATGGTGCTGGAAGCCCTGCGCGACGCCCCGCCCACCAAGGCGGCGGTGGGCGCGACGATCGGCTTCCTGCGAACGGTCCTGGCCGCCCGCCGCTAGAACTCCAGCTGCAGCCGCGCCTGGGCGACGGTGACGTCGGCGTCGAGCTGCGCGCCGGCCACCGGGCGGTTGTCGATCCTGGCGCGCGTCAGGTTCCCGCTCAGCCGGACATAGGCGTAGGGGTACCAGTTGGCGCCCAGCGTCACCGCCCGATAGGTCCCGGCGGTGGCCAGGCCCGTCTGCGCGCTCAGCGCGGCGACGCCGTTGGTGCCCATGTCGCTGAAGTCGGCGTAGTCGTAGCGGGCGGCGAACTCCAGCGCGCCGAAGCCGCCGCGGTCGAGCGGATGGGCAACCCGGATGCGCCCGAACGAGCCGTTGGGGTTGTAGGGCCGGGTCTCGCCCGTCGCGAACCAGCTGGCCGAGCCGTAGGCCGTGACGATGTCGAAGTTGGGTCCGCCCAGGGCCTGGCTGACGTCGGTCCCGATACGGTCGACCCGGATCCTGGCTGCCTCGCCCTGCAGCGACAGGGCGTGATGCACCCAGGCCGCCTCGAGGCCCACCGTGGTGTCGCCGTCGCCGACCGCGCCGGTCGAGAACAGGGTCGCGCCGCTCGACGCCTGCGGGCGGAAGGCGGTGTTGGCGGCCGCCGAATAGGTGAAGCCGGCCTCCCCGCCCCGGTCGCGCCACCGCACCCAGGCCCCCAGGTGCAGGCGGTCGTCCGGCGACAGCTGCGGCGACCAGGTGGCGCGCACCGTGGCCCCCAGGCGCTCGACCGCCTGGTTGGGATCATAGCCGCCGACGGCGTCGGTGCGGTTGATGTTGTCACCCTGCAGCGCGCCCCACAGCGACCAGTTCGTCCCCGTCCGCACCGCCTGCAGCGACAGCGCATAGCCGGCGTCGATCACGTCGCCGAAGGCGCCGCGCTCCATGAAGGTCATCGACTTGAACGAGGTCAGCCCCTCCAGCGAGGCGGCCTTCTGGTTGCCGATCAGGAGACTGGTCTGCTTGTCGAGGCGATAGTCGATGATGGCGTCGTCCCAGCCCCAGGCGCCGCCGCTGACCGCGCCGCCCTCCAGGCGATAGCCCCAGCGGCCGTTCTGCCCCTCGACGCCGAGGAACAGCTGCCGGGCCTTGAACTGGCGGGCGTGATAGTCGGCCAGGCCGTCGCGCTGGGCGGTGGCGTCGACGGCGTCCAGCAGGATCCGGCCGCGCAGCTTGAAGGTCGCGCCCGACGGATCGGTGAAGCGCGGCGCGTTCTCCCACCGCATCGGCTCGGGCTTGGGCGGCGCGGCCGGCGTGAGTGCGGCGAGCGGTTGGGGGGCGGGCTGGACCGTGGGCTGGACGACCGCGGGGGGCGCGGTCGGAGCGGCGGCCTGGCGTTCCAGGACGTCGATCCGCGCCTGCATGGCCTGGATCTGGGCCTTCAGGAGAGCGAGGTCGGCGTCCTCAGCGTGGGCCGCGCCGGCGGCGCTGACGGCCACGAGGGCCGTGGTGGCGAAAAGCATGCGCATGGGCGTGTTCTCCCCGCCTCCCGCGCATGGCGCGGGAGGGAGACGAAGGGACGGAAGGGCCGCCGCCTGCGGGCGGCCCCGTTGCGGGAGGGGTCTATTCGGCCGACGCCGGAGCCGGCAGCGGCTCGGCGTCAAGCGGGGCGGCGCGGCCGGCCAGGGCGGCGTCCAGCTGCTCCTTGTCCAGCGCCCTGTCCCAGCGGGCGACGACGACGGTGGCGACGGCGTTGCCGATGAAGTTGGTCAGCGAGCGGCACTCGCTCATGAAGCGGTCGACGCCGAGGATCAGGGCCATGCCGGCGACGGGGACGCTGG
>PJUL01000214.1_pt1 | contig 48603 bp, 37 predicted proteins | sample 1512221 | NCBI WGS metagenome assembly PJUL01 (sample SAMN08177667, study PRJNA422409) | Feces metagenome, whole genome shotgun sequencing project.
AAGATCACGTCCTACCGGGACGCCAGCAGCTACAACAACTTCTATGAATTCGGGACCGGCAAGGACGACCCGGCCCGCTATGCCGATGCGCTGCCCATCCGTCCGTGGAGCGTGCAGGTGGAAGGGCTGGTGCACAAGCCGGGCACCTGGGCGCTGGAGGACCTGCTCAAGCTCAGCCCCATGGAGGAGCGCATCTACCGCCTGCGCTGCGTGGAAGGCTGGAGCATGGTCATCCCCTGGGTGGGTTACTCGCTGGCGGCGCTGATCCGCAAGGTGGAGCCGCTGGGCAGTGCCAGGTATGTGCAGTTCGTCACGCTGGCCGATGCCGAGCACATGCGCGGCCTGCGCTCGCGCGTGCTGGACTGGCCTTACACCGAAGGCCTGCGTCTGGACGAGGCGCTGCACCCGCTGACGCTGCTGGCCTTTGGCATGTACGGTGAAGTGCTGCCCAAGCAGAACGGCGCGCCGGTGCGGCTGGTGGTACCGTGGAAGTACGGCTTCAAAAGCGCCAAGAGCATCGTCAAGATCCGCTTTGTGGAGGCCATGCCCGCCACGGCCTGGAACAAGGCCGCGCGCAACGAATACGGTTTCTACTCCAATGTGAACCCCGAGGTGCCGCATCCGCGCTGGAGCCAGGCCACCGAACGGCGCATCGGGGACGGCGGCTTGCTGGCACCCAAGCGCAAGACCCTGCTGTTCAACGGCTATGGCGACCAGGTGGCCGGCCTGTACGCCGGCATGGACCTGAAAAGCAATTTCTGATGGCACGCACTGCAGTGTCCGGGGGCGAGTCGGGCTGGCACGCTGCGCTGCAGCGGGCGCTGCTGTCGCGCGCGACCAAGCCGGTGGTGTGGGGGCTGTGGCTGCTGCCACTGGCCTGGCTGGTATGGGGCGTGCTGGCCGACAGTCTGGGTGCCAACCCGGCGGAGGCCCTGATCCGCGGCACCGGCGACTGGGCCTTGCGCGCGCTGTGGCTGGCCCTGGCGGTGACGCCGCTGCGGCAGTGGCTGCGTCTGAATGCCCTGGCGCGCCTGCGCCGCCTGCTGGGGCTGTTCGCCTTTTTCTACGCGGTGCTGCACCTGGCGTGCTACGCCTGGCTGGACCAGGGCTGGGTGTGGGGCGATATCGTGGCGGATGTGCTGGAGCGCCCCTTCATTCTGGTGGGCATGCTCACCTTCGTGCTGTTGCTGGTGCTGGCGCTGACATCACCACGTGTGGTGCTGCGCTGGATGGGGGGCGTGCGCTGGCAGCGTGTGCACCGCATCGTGTATGGCGCGGGGCTGCTGGCCTTGCTGCATTTCTACTGGATGAGGACCGGCAAGAACGACACGGCGGAAGTGGCGGTGTATGGCGGCTTGCTGGCGGTGCTGCTGGGTTGGCGGATGTGGGCGCGGCGCAAGCCGGCAGCCCGATAGCCGGGCGGGCGCTCAGGGCGTGGTCTGGTCGCTGCGGACCAGCGAAGGCGCTGGCGCAGGGGTCGGGGGCATGGTGCGGCGGGTCGTCAGATCGATGCGGTCGCGCGGCAACTGGTAGGCGCAGGCATCCATCAGGTCGATGCCGCAGGCCAGGCCGTCCAGCCACGCATAGAAGTCCGCAATCGCCTGGGCGCCCTGGATGGGCGCGCCATGCTGCGGCACCAGCATGTCCACGTCCAGCTGGCGGGCCATGGCGGTCCACAGGCGCAGGATCTTGTTGGACACCATGTAGCGGCGGTGAAAGGCTTCCATGTGGGGCAGATGCGGGGCCAGTTCGCGCACGGGCTGGCTGGCCTGTGTGCCCGAGACCATGGAGGCGCCCAGATCCCCGGTGAACAGGATGCGGCTGACCGGGTCGTAGAAGTGGAAATTGCCCTCTGCATGCAGAAAATGCGCTGGCACCAGCCACAGCGTGCTGCGGCCCAGCGGCAGGCGGGCGCCTTCGTCCGGCACGGCAATGATGCGGTCCTGGGTCTGCCCCACCTTGGTGAAATGCGGGGCAAAGCGTTCCCAGATGCGCGAGATGACCAGCATGGCACGGGTGCTGGTCAGCCACTGGTCCAGCGAGGCGATGATGTCCGGGTCGGCATGCGAGGCCAGCAAGTACGACAGCCGCGGCGGCGGGAAGTGGGGCGCCATGCTGGCAAACAGCCCGTGAAACGCCAGGTTGCCACCCGGGTCGATGAGGGCGCCCACACCATGGTCGATCACCAGGAACTGGTTGGACTGCACGGCCTGGCCGTCTTCTTCCACCAGGTCGGTGAACATCAGGCAGACATGCTGGGGATCGCGGTAAAGCTCGACAGCCATGGGGAAACTCCGGTCAGGAACAGGGGAGGGCAATGTATGCCGCCCCCCTGGCGTGCCGGTTGATGTGCCTCAAAAGCGAACCCGTACCACCAATTCTGGGGATGCCATGGGGCTGGCACCTCCATCAGCGCCTGGATGTCGTTGGGAATGGCTTCTGGCGACATTGCCGGGAGGCGTTGGCGCTCTCCCAGCCGCCGGGCATCATTGGCCGGCAGGTTTGCCGGGGGTGTCTGCCATCGGATTCAGGGTTTCGGGCAGGGTGGCACGCTGCGCGGCGGCCGGATCGGTCGGCAGATACAGCGGGCCACGCTGGCCGCAGCCCCACAGGGCTGCCGTACTGGCGGCAAGGACAAAAGTCCTGATTAGAATTTGGGAAGCTCTCAACATGTGCGAATTGTAATGACCGACCTTGAATTCTTGGACCGTGCGGAACAGCTGTTGCTGGCGGTCGAGCAGTCTGCAGACCGCATCAACGACACCTCCGATGCCGATGTCGACGCCCAGCGCGTAGGCGGGATGGTGACATTGGTGTTCCCCAACCGCAGCCAGATCATCATCAATCTGCAAAAGCCACTGCACGAAGTGTGGTTGGCGGCCAAGGCCGGCGGCTTCCATTTTCGCCTGGATGGGGAGCAGTGGCAGGACACCAAGGGGGCGGGTGAGTTCTTTGAACGTTTGAGCACCTACGCCTCCGAGCAGTCGGGGCTGGCGCTGTCATTCACCGCCCAGGGCTGACCGAGGCCCCTGGCCTTGGCACTCGGGGCCCCGGTGCAAGGCCTGGGTCTGGTGCCCAGCGTCCGTGGGACATAAAAAAACCGCATGCGTGGTGCATGCGGTTTTTTTGTGCCTGGGGCCCGATCAGTTGCGGAACAGGTCCAGGATGCGGCTGCGTTCCTCGGGCGGCGGCGCGGTGGTGGCGCCTTCCGCTGCAGCATCGTCCATGCCGAGGCTGCTGACGCCGGCATTGCGCGCGTATTCCTCGTAGAACCATTCGCCGCCGACATTGACCACGCCGGGCGGCACGGGCATTTCGGCCACGGGAACGCCCTTGAGCGCGTGCTGCATGAAGTTGATCCACACTGGCAGGCTCAGGCCGCCGCCGGTTTCGCGGGAGCCCAGGTTGCGCGGGGTGTCATAGCCGATCCAGGTGACGGCTGCCAGCGTGGGCTGGTAGCCGGCGAACCAGGCATCCATCGCATCGTTGGTGGTACCGGTCTTGCCATACAGGTCCGGGCGCTTGAGGGTGGCTTGGGCCTTGGCCGCCGTGCCCACGCGGGCCACATCCTGCAGCAGGCTGCTCATGATGAAGGCGTTGCGCGGCTCGATGGCCTGGGGCAGTTGCTCCAGCGGAGGCGCCGTGTATTCCGACAGCACGCGGCCCTTGTAGTCGGTGATCTTGGCGATCAGCCAGGGATTGACGCGGTGTCCGCCGTTGGCAAACACGGCGTAGGCGGCCGCCAGCTGCATCGGCGTCACCGAGCCGGCGCCCAGGGCCATGGTCAGGTAGGCCGGATGCTTGGCGGCATCAAACCCGAAGCGGGTGATCCACTCCTGGCCCTGCTTGGGGCCGACGGCCTGCAGCAGACGGATGGAGATCATGTTCTTGGACTTGTTCAGGCCCGTGCGCATGGTCATGGGCCCGTCGTAGCGGCTGTCGTAGTTCTTGGGCTCCCAGGGCTGACCACCGGTGACACCCGCGCTGAAGAACAGCGGGGCATCGTTGATCATGGTGGCGGGCGTGAAGCCTTTTTCCAGCGCGGCCGAGTAGATGAACGGCTTGAAGCTGGAGCCCGGCTGGCGCCAGGCCTGGGTGACGTGGTTGAACTTGTTCTTGTCGAAGTCAAAACCACCCACCAGGGCGCGGATGGCGCCGGTCTGCGGGGTCAGCGCCACAAACGCGCCTTCCACCTCGGGCAGCTGTGTGGCTTCCCAGCCGGCCTTGGTCTTGGCCACGCGGATCACGGCGCCAGGGCGCAGCTTGATATTGGGCGGCGCCTTGTCACTCAGTCCGGATTGCACGGGTTTGAGGCCATCGCCCGTGATCTGGAGCTTCTCGCCATCCGGGCGCTGGGCCACGATCTTGCGGGCCGAGGCTTCCAGCACCACGGCGGCCAGCAGGTCGCCGTTGTCCGGGTGCGATGCCAGCGCGTCGTCGATCACATCTTCCTGGGCCTGTGCATCGGCCGGCAGGGCGACGAACTTCTCCGGACCTCGGTAGCGCTGGCGGCGCTCATAGTCCATCAGACCCTGGCGCAGCGCGTTGTACGCGGCTTCCTGTTCACCGGCATTGAGTGTGGTGTAGACGTTCAGGCCGCGCGTGTAGGCGTCATTGCCATACTGGGCAAACACCAGCTGGCGCACCATTTCAGCCACATATTCGGCGTGCACGCGGGTGTTGGCGGCACTCGAATTCTTCAGCTGCAGCGGCTCGGCGCGGGCCTGCTCGGCCTGCTGCGCCGTGATGAAGCCGTTGTCCTGCATGCGGTCGATGATGTACTGCTGGCGGATATGGGCGCGCTTGGGGTTGCTGATCGGGTTGTAGGCCGATGGTGCCTTGGGCAGGCCTGCCAGCATGGCCGCTTCGGCCACGGTGATGTCCTTCAGCGGCTTGCCGAAATAGGCTTCGCTGGCGGCGGCAAAACCGTAGGCGCGGTTGCCCAGGTAGATCTGGTTCATGTAGATCTCCAGGATCTGTTCCTTGGAGAGCAGGTGTTCCAGCTTGAAGGTCAGCAGGATTTCGTAGATCTTGCGGGTGTAGGTCTTCTCGGAAGAGAGGTACACATTGCGCGCCACCTGCATGGTGATGGTGGATGCACCCTGGCTCTTGACCCGGCCGAGGTTGGCCAGGGCCGCACGCAGCATGCCCTTGTAGTCCACGCCACCGTGCTCGAAAAAGCGGGTGTCTTCAATGGCCAGCACGGCGTCGACCATCACCTTGGGGATGTCGGCGATGGGCGTGAGTGTGCGCCGCTCTTCGCCAAATTCACCCAGCAAGGCACCCTCGGTCGAGTAGACGCGCAGGGGCAGCTTGGGCCGGTAGTCGGCCAGTTCGGAAACGTCTGGCAGGTTGGGATAGGCCATGGCCAGAGCCACGGCAACAGTCAGCAGAATGGCCACGAAGCCCGCTGCCATCACGCCCAAGAGCCACAGCAGCGACTTGGGAAGCCAGTGCATTTTTCGTGGGGACTTGGGGGAGGCGTTGGAGGTGGTCTTCTCGTTGTTCGGAGAGGAAGTAGGCATGTCGCTCCACGCAGAAGTGGGTAGGCATTATAGGAAGCGTGCTTTAAGCCAGGCTGAAACAGGTTGTGGCAGTTGCCCGACCTTGGAAACGACACCGCGTCAGGCCGCGTGTGCATGGTGCCGCGCAGCTTGACGGAAAATGGCGTCTGGCGCTGAGGTGGTGCTTGAACGCTAGGAAGCTAGGAAGAGATGGAATCCAACAGCAAGATCGTGGCATTGGTCGGCCTGCCCGGCTCGGGAAAATCAACCGTGGGACGGCATCTGTCCAAGCGCTGGGGGATTCCCTTCATCGACTCCGACCATGAAATCGAAGCGCGCACGGGCGGCCCGGTGCGCGACTTCTTTGCGGCCCACGGCGAGGCGGCATTCCGCGATCTGGAGCAGGCGGTGATTGCGCAGCTGTGTGCCGACAATGGCCAGGCCCGGATTCTGGCCACTGGCGGTGGCGCGGTGCTGCGCGAGGCCAACCGCCAGGTGCTGCACCAGCACTGCCATGTGTTCTATCTGAAGGCCTCGCCCGAAGAGCTGTACCAGCGCCTGCGCAACGACAAGACCCGGCCCCTGCTGCAGGTGGACGACCCGGCCCTGCGGCTGCGCGAGCTGTTCGAGGCGCGGGATGCCCTGTATGCCGAGATTGCGCACTACGTGATCGATTCGGCCCGTCTGTCTTCCCACCAGCTGCTGCACCGCGTGGCCATGCAGGCCGAGATGGCGGGCATTGTCCCGGCCCGCGCGCAGCCCTGAATGGGCGCCAACGGGCGCCACACGTAAAAAAGCGCTGCGGCCAGTGGACGCAGCGCCGGGTGGAAGAATGTGCCCGTCCGGTGGCGGGTCAGGCTGCCGGGGCCAGGGCGTGCAGCAGCTTGGCGTGGATGCCGCCAAAGCCGCCATTGCTCATGCAGACGATATGGTCGCCCGGCTGCGCGGCTTCCACGATCATGTTCACCAGGGTGGGCAGGTCGTTGCTGCTGCGGGCCGCTTCGCCCAGGGGGGCCAGGGCGCCGGAGACATCCCAGTCCAGTCCGGCGGTATGGCAGAACACCAGATCGGCCTCTTTCAGCGCCCAGGGCAGCTGGGATTTCATGGTGCCCAGCTTCATGGTGTTGCTGCGCGGCTCGAACACGGCCAGGATGCGCGGGCTCTGGCCCAGGCGTTTGCGCAGGCCTTCCAGCGTGGTGCGGATGGCCGTGGGGTGGTGGGCAAAGTCGTCGTAGACGGCAATGCCCTGCACCGTGCCGCGCAGTTCCATGCGGCGCTTGACGTTGTGAAAGCGCCCCAGGGCTTCGGCCGCCACCTGGGGCGACACGCCCACATGTTCGGCGGCGGCAATGGCCGCCAGCGCATTGAGCTGGTTGTGTACGCCAGTCAGCTGCCATTCCACGCGGGCCACCGGGCGGCCGCGTTGCAACACCTCAAAGGCGTGGGCCGGGCCTTCGGCGCTGAATTCCGATACGGCGCTGCCGAAATGCGTCACCTCGCTCCAGCAGCCCTGGTTCAGCACCCGTGTCAGCGATTCTTCCAGGCCGTTGCTCACAATGCGTCCCGTGGCCGGAACGGTGCGCACCAGGTGGTGGAACTGGCGCTCGATCGCGCCCAGATCGTCAAAGATGTCGGCGTGGTCGAATTCCAGGTTGTTCAGCACGGCCGTGCGCGGGCGGTAGTGCACAAACTTGCTGCGCTTGTCGAAGAAGGCGGTGTCGTATTCATCCGCCTCGATCACGAACAGCGGGCGCTCCTGGCCGGCGGCCAACTGGCCCAGGCGGGCGCTGACGCCAAAGTCCAGCGGCACGCCGCCGACCAGAAAGCCGGGCGTGAGGCCGGCGCATTCCAGGATCCAGGCCAGCATCGACGTGGTGGTGGTCTTGCCGTGTGTGCCGGCCACGGCCAGCACATGGCGGCCTTGCAGCACATGCTCGGACAGCCATTGCGGGCCGCTGGTATAGGGCAGGCCGGCATCCAGGATGGCTTCCATCAGCGGGAATTTGGGCGAACCGTCGGCCAGGCGTGCGCGGCTGACGACGTTGCCCACGACGAACACATCGGGCTTCAGCGCCAGTTGCTCCACGCCGTAGCCTTCAATCAGCTCGATGCCCAGGGCACGCAACTGGTCGCTCATCGGCGGGTACACGCCCGCGTCGCAACCGGTCACTTTATGGCCCGCCTCGCGTGCCAATGCAGCCACCCCGCCCATGAAGGTGCCGCAAATCCCCAGGATGTGAATATGCATGTGCCCAATTCTACGGGGCCGGCCATGCCGCGGCGGCGGTCACCGCGCATGGAATGCAAGCGGTTGCTACCAATTTTGCAGTGGCAGACATTTTTGGCAAGTCGCCCCATGCGGGCATGCTGCGGGGCGCAGCCGGGTACACCAACAGCGCCGACAGGGCCGAGGCCGGCAAGGACGCATGCGCAGGCCGGGGCGCATGCGATGTGCTCCTGGCCGCTGGTGCAGGGGTATCCCGGACTGGGCCACAATGGGTCCATGTCTGTACCGTCCATTGCCGATGAAATCGCCCAGACCGCTGCCCGCCTGGTGGTGGAAGAGGGGCTGGAGTGGGGCCCTGCCAAGCGCCGTGCCGTGCGCCAGCTGGGCTTGCCGCAGCGCACCCCCTTGCCGGACAACGACCGGGTTGAAGCCGCGGTGCGGGAATATATCGAGCTGTTCTGCGCCGATACCCAGCCCCAGGAGCTGCGCGCGCTGCGCGAGCTGGCCGTGGTGTGGATGGAGCGGATGGCGCCGTTTCGCCCCTATCTGGCCGGAGCGGTATGGCGCGGCACGGCCACCCGGCTGTCGGACATCTATATCCAGATGTTCTGCGATGACCCCAAGTCGGCCGAAATCGCGCTCATCGACCACAACGTGCAGTACGACGTGACCCAGGTCACGGGCTTCCATGGCGAGACCGTGGATGCCCTGAGCATCAGCAGCTTCTGCAAGCCCCTGAATGAAGCCGTCGGGGTGCACCTGATGGTCTACGACTTCGACGATCTGCGCGGCGCGCTCAAGCCCGATGGGCAGGGCCGCACCGCGCGGGGCGAGGTGACCGCGCTGCGTGCGCTGCTGGATGCGGAGGCCGCCGCATGAGCCTCGCACCCCATACCCCGCAAGAGACCGTGCAGACCGGGCGCCGCCGCTGGCTGGTGGCCGGCGTGGCGGGCGGCGCTGCCGTGGCCGGCGCTGGCTGGGCCTGGTGGCGCAGCAGTGCAGCGCCTTCGCCCAATGCCGCGGCGGAGCAGGCCTTCTGGGCCTTGCAGCTGCAAACGCCAGAGGGCGCACCGCTGGCGCTGCAGCAGTTTGCCGGCAAGCCTTTGCTGGTGAATTTCTGGGCCACCTGGTGTCCGCCCTGTGTGCGGGAGCTGCCGCTGCTGTCCCGCTTTGCGCAGGAGCAGCCGCAGGTGCAGTTGCTGGGTCTGGCCGTGGACCAGGCTGCGCCGGTGCAGAAATTCCTGGCGCGCCAGCCGCTGGCATTTCCGGTGGCCATGGCCGGGGCGGGCGGCAGCACGCTGACGCGGACCCTGGGCAATGTCACAGGGGGGCTACCTTTCTCTATCTTGTTCGATACAAGAGGAAATGTGAAGCAACGTAAAATAGGCGAGTTGAGCAGCGCCGATCTGCAGCAGTGGGCCCAGTCCCTATAGCTGATTTGGCGCAAGCGAGTGCAGAAATGCGAAGCTTTACCATGTTGGCGTTCGCTAAAAATGCAGCCCAATGTGCGGAGAAGGGCGAAATTAGGGTAAATTCGCGCCCTACTTAGTTTTAGCCGTTGGAGCTTCCATGGATCTGCGAAAACTCAAAACCCTGATTGATCTGGTGTCCGAATCGAATGTGTCGGAGCTGGAAATCACCGAAGCCGAAGGCAAAGTCCGTATCGTCAAGGGCGGTGGCGCCGTGGTGCAGCAGTTTGTGGCTGCACCGGTGCAAGCCGCTCCCGCCGCTGCGGCACCTGCTGCTGCCGCACCCGCTGCCGCCGCTGCGGTCGCTGAATTGCCCGCACCTGTGGTGGGCCATCAAGTGAAGTCCCCCATGGTGGGCACGTTCTACCGTTCCGCCAGCCCAGGCGCCAAGGCGTTTGTCGACGTGGGTGCTCAGGTCAAGGAAGGCGACACGCTGTGCATCATTGAGGCCATGAAGATCCTCAACGAGATCGAAGCCGACAAGTCCGGCACCGTGACCCGCATCCTGGCCGACAACGGCCAAGCCGTGGAATACGGACAACCGCTGTTCGTGATCGAGTGATCTGCCAGGGCCCACAGGGTCAGCGGACTGTGCCGCTGCCCTGCGGATTCCACGGTTCGCCCTGACAGGGCGAGGAACAACGAGGACCTCCATGTTTAAGAAAATTTTGGTTGCCAACCGGGGTGAAATTGCCCTGCGCATCCAGCGTGCTTGCCGCGAAATGGGCATCAAGGCCGTGATGGTCTACTCGGAAGCCGACCGCGAAGCCAAGTACGTCAAGCTGGCCGACGAAGCCGTGTGCATTGGCCCGGGCCCGTCGCCTCTGAGCTACCTCAATATGCCGGCCATCATCTCGGCTGCCGAGGTGACCGATGCCGAAGCCATCCACCCCGGTTATGGCTTCCTGAGCGAGAACGCCGACTTTGCCGAACGTGTCGAGCAAAGCGGTTTCGCCTTCATCGGCCCCACGGCCGATTCCATCCGCATCATGGGTGACAAGGTTTCGGCCAAGCAAGCCATGATCAAGGCGGGCGTGCCCTGCGTGCCCGGATCGGACGGCGAACTGCCCGAAGACCCGGCCCAGATCCGCCGCATCGCCAAGGCCATCGGCTACCCGGTGATCATCAAGGCCGCTGGTGGCGGTGGTGGCCGCGGCATGCGCGTGGTGCACACCGAAGCCGCCCTGGTCAATGCCGTGCAGATGACCAAGGCCGAAGCCGGTGCTGCCTTCGGCAATCCTGCGGTTTACATGGAGAAGTACCTCCAGAATCCACGCCACATCGAAATCCAGGTGCTGTGCGACCAGCACAAGAACGCGGTGTACCTGGGCGAGCGCGACTGCTCCATGCAGCGCCGCCACCAGAAGGTGATCGAGGAGGCTCCGGCCCCCGGTATCCCCCGCCGCCTGATCGAGAAGATCGGCGAGCGCTGCGTGGCTGCCTGCAAGAAGATCGGCTACCGCGGTGCGGGCACGTTCGAGTTCCTGTACGAGAACGGCGAGTTCTACTTCATTGAAATGAACACCCGCGTCCAGGTGGAGCACCCGGTGACCGAATCGATCACCGGCGTGGACATCGTGCGCACCCAGATCATGGTGGCGGCCGGCGACAAGCTGCCCTTCACCCAGCGCCAGATCAACACGCAGATGCGCGGTCACGCCATCGAGTGCCGCATCAACGCCGAAGATCCGTACAACTTCATGCCTTCGCCCGGCCGTGTCACCATGTGGCACATGCCTGGCGGTCCTGGCGTGCGTGTGGACTCGCACGTGTACAACAACTACTTCGTGCCGCCCAACTACGACTCCATGATCGGCAAGCTGATCGTGTACGGTGACACCCGCGAGCAGGCCCTGGCCCGCATGCGCACGGCGCTGTCGGAAGTGGTGGTCGAAGGCATCAAGACCAATGTGCCCCTGCACCAGGACCTGATGGTGGACGCCAAGTTCATGGAAGGCGGCACCAACATCCATTACCTGGAGCAATGGCTGGAACACCGCAAAAAGCGCTGATCCACCACGGTAGATGACCAGCATGCTGGCCCTTGGCAACGGGGGCCAGCATTTCGTTTTTCAGCCCAAGGAGTTGCCTTATGCATGAGCTGAGCCTGATGTGCCCGGAAGACCGGGTGGAAGATGTGAGCGACGCGCTCGATGCGCTGGATGCCCTGAGCGTGTCTGTGGAGGACATGGACGCCCAGACCGAAGCGGAACAGGCGCTGTTCGGCGAGCCTGGCATGCCACCCCCCAAGGATGGCTGGAACCGCAGCCGCATCGTGGCCTTGTTCCCCGATGAAGCCGCCGCCCGGCAGGCGCAGGACCTGCTGGTGCTGCAGGATTTCTTTGGCGGCTGCCAGGTCCTGGGCATCCAGGAAGTGGAAGCCCAGGACTGGGTGCGGCTGACGCAGTCGCAGTTCCAGCCAGTGGACATCACCCCTGAGTTCTGGATCGTGCCCACTTGGCACGAGATGCCCGAAGCCGCCAAGGTCAGCATCCGCCTGGATCCGGGCCTGGCCTTCGGTACCGGCACCCACCCCACCACCCGCATGTGCCTGCGCTGGATTGCCACGCAGCCGGCAGGCAGCCTGGGCCGTACGCTGGACTATGGCTGCGGCTCTGGCATTCTGGCCATCGGTGCGGCCAAGTTCGGCGCGCCAGCGATTGATGCGGTGGACATCGATCCCGATGCCGTGGTCTCCTGCGAGCTCAATGCCCAGGCCAATGCGGTGCAGCTGAACGCCGGCCTGCCCGACAAGGCCCAGGGCCAGTACCAGACGGTGTTGGCCAACATCCTGGCGACGCCGCTGCGGATGCTGGCGCCGCTGCTGTGCAACCATGTGCAGGCCGGTGGCCATCTGGTGCTGGCCGGTATCCTGGAGCGCCAGGCGGATGAGCTGAAGCAGGCCTATGCACCCTATGTGCAGCTGGATGTGAGCGACAGCGAAGACGGCTGGATTCTGATGACGGCCCGCAAGGCCTGAGCCGCACGCACAGCTTCTTTTGGGCTGTGACTGTCTGCCCCCCGCGGGTTGCGGGTGTGGCGGGCGGGCGGCCTGCTTCTACAATCGGTGCGCCATGAGCCAGATCACCACCTGTCCTTCCTGCAGCACGCGTTTTCGCGTGGTGGCAGACCAGTTGCGCATTTCCGATGGCTGGGTGCGCTGCGGTCAGTGCCAGGAGGTGTTCGACGCGCGCGACCACCTGGATGCGGTGGTTGCCGTGGAGCCTGCGGCGGCGCCGGAGCCCGTGCCGGCAGCCCCTGCCGTCCCGGACGCTGTGGCGCACACCGGTGTGGCCGGTGCGTCTGCCGTGCCAGCCGTGCAAGCCATGCCTGTGGCACCCGTTGCCGAGGAGGTGGTGACCGAGCCTGAGGGCGAGGAGCCATCGCTTCCAGCGCCCGACATGCCGGTGCCTGCGCTGGTCGTGCCACCCGCTCCGGGTTATGAGCTGCCGGCGCCGCAATGGTCGGACGATCCCGAGCTGCCGGAACCTCCGGCAGCGCATGAAGAGCCAGAGCCTGAGGTGGCGCAGCCGCTGCGTCCATCGCATGCAGCGGTGGAGCCGGACCATTTTTCAGATCCCGAGCCGGCGCTGCAGCCGCCATCGGTTGCGCCTGCAGCGCCGGCGTCGGGGCGCACAGACCCAGTATGGAATGCCAGCGCGGCGGCACCGGCTGAGGTGGCAAGGCAGGAGCCCTCGGCATCCGCGGAGGCCTTGACTGACGCGTGGGCCGCTGCCGACCGCTATGGCCTGCAAGGTGCAGCACCGGCACAGGACGGGCGCTCGGATGCCGAGCCCGAGGGGCCGAATTCTGTGCAGGAAGCGGCGGATAGGGTGGACGCATCCACACCGGTGCTGCCGGCAGAGGCGGCGGAGGCGGCCGAGGTGGTGCCCCATGCTGCGGAGCCCGCGGATGCCGGAGCTGCAATGCCGCCGGTGGATGCCATTGAATCTGCGGCACAGAAGCTGGCGCAGTCCGAAGCCGCAATCGCCTCCGCGGCAGCACCGGCATTTCCGTTTGCCGAACCGGTGGACGATGACGATCCGCTGGTGCTGGACTCTTCACTGGAGCCGGGTTTTGTGCGCGATGCACGGCGCAAGGCCTGGTGGCAAAAGCCCGTGGTGCGGGTCGCCATGGGCGCGAGCGTCGTGGTGCTGCCGGTGGCGCTGGTCCTGCAAGTGGCCTTGCATGAGCGCAACGCACTGGCGGCCTGGCAACCCAGCCTGCGGCCGGCACTGGCGTTCATGTGCACGGCCCTGCAGTGCAAGCTGGGGCCGCGCCAGCAGATTGGCGCCATGGTGGTGTCGGGCTCCACGTTTGCCAAGGGCGAGCGCGAGCGTGCCTACCAGTTGAGTCTGAGCATACAGAACCGCGCCGGCACGCCCGTGGGCATGCCGGCCGTGGAGTTGACGCTGACCGATGCCCAGGACCAAGCCATCGCCCGCAAGGTGATTCAGGCCAAGGAGCTGGGCGCACCGCCAGAACTCAAGGCCGGTGCCGAGTGGAGCGGCACGGTGCCGGTGACCACCGAAGGTTTGAACCTGCAGGTGTCCGGCTACCGCGTGCTGCTGTTTTACCCCTGATTTTTTTCTTTCAAGGATTTCCCATGCCTGCATTGATTTGCGGATCCCTGGCCTTTGACAACATCATGACCTTCGAAGGTCGCTTTGCAGACCAGATCATGCCGGAGCAGCTGCACATCCTGAATGTGTCTTTCCTGGTGCCTTCGCTGCGCCGTGACTTCGGTGGCTGCGCCGGCAACATTGCCTATGCGCTGCAGCAGCTGGGTGGTCAGCCCTTGCCCATGGCCATGGTCGGCAGCGATGGCGCGGACTACCTGGCACGCATGCAGGCGCAGGGCATCGACACCCGCCATGTGGGCCAGGTGCAGGATACGCACACGGCTCAGTGCATGATCATGACCGACCGTGACAACAACCAGATCGCGGCCTTCCACCCCGGTGCCATGTCGCTGGCCCATCAGAACGTGATCACCGCGGAATGCGGTGCCCGGATCGCCATCATCTCGCCCGACGGCCGTGATGCCATGCTGCAGCATGCGGCACAGCTGGCCCAGGCCGGCATTCCTTTTGTGTTTGATCCTGGCCAGGGCCTGCCCATGTTCAACGGGCAAGAGCTGCTGCAGTTCATCGACCAGGCGTCCTGGGTCACCGTCAACGACTACGAAGGCAAGATGCTGTGCGACCGCACCGGGCTGTCGCTGGAGGCCCTGTCGCAAAAGGTGCGCGGCCTGGTGGTGACCTTGGGGGCGGAAGGCTGTGAAGTGTGGGAACAGGGCGTGCGCACCCTGGTGCCTGCGGTCACCCCCGCTGCCGTGGTGGACCCCACAGGATGTGGCGATGCCTGGCGCGCTGCCTTGCTGTACGGTCTGGAGCAAGGCTGGTCGCTGGCGCAATGTGCCGAGCTGGGCAACCAGGTGGGCGCAGTCAAGGTGGCACACCGTGGCCCGCAAAACTACACCCTGGAGCAGCTGCGTGACAGCCTGCTGGCGGCCTGATGCCCCAGCGCTGACCCCATGAAAAAAGCCCGCATCTGCGGGCTTTTTTCATGGGCGATGGCCGCAACGGCCAATGCTTCAGGGCTTGCCGCCGGTAGGGAAGGGCCAGGCAGCCTGGGGTGCCAGCGCTGTCTGTGCCACAGGCGCAGCAGCCACGGCAGGCGCAGCAGCAGCCTTCTTGGCAGGAGCGGCCTTCTTGGCAGGGGCAGCCTTCTTGGCAGCAGCAGGTGCAGCAGCCTTCTTGGCGGCAGCAGGCGCAGCGGCCTTCTTGGAAGCAGGTGCAGCGGCCTTCTTGGCAGCAGGTGCAGTGGCCTTCTTGGCAGGAGCAGCCTTCTTGGCGGCAGCAGGTGCGGCAGCCTTCTTGGCAGCAGGTGCAGCGGCCTTCTTGGCGGCAGCAGGCGCAGCAGCCTTCTTGGGTGCAGCGGCCTTGGCGGTGGTGGCCTTCTTGGCGGCGGCCTTGGGAGCTGCAGCCTTAGGAGCGGCGGCCTTCTTGGCAGCAGGAGCAGCAGCCTTCTTGGGCGCAGCAGCCTTGGCGGTGGTGGCCTTCTTGGCGGCGGCCTTGGGAGCTGCAGCCTTGGGAGCGGCGGCCTTCTTGGCAGCAGGAGCAGCAGCCTTCTTGGGCGCAGCAGCCTTGGCGGTGGTGGCCTTCTTGGCGGCGGCCTTGGGAGCAGCGGCCTTCTTGGCAGCAGCAGGAGCAGCAGCTTTCTTGGGCGCAGCAGCCTTGGGAGCGGTAGCCTTCTTGGCAGCAGGTGCAGCGGCCTTCTTGGGAGCTGCGGCCTTAGGTGCAGCAGCCTTGGGAGCGGCAGCCTTCTTGGCAGCAGGTGCAGCAGCCTTGGGAGCGGCAGCCTTCTTGGCAGCAGGTGCAGCAGCCTTCTTGGGAGCAGCAGCCTTGGCGGTGGTGGCCTTCTTGGCAGCGGCCTTGGGGGCTGCGGCCTTGGCGGCGGTCTTCTTCACTTCTGCCTTGACGGCAGTTTTCTTGGTGCTTTCGCTGCCGGTGGTGGCAGCCTTTTTCGCTGCGGTTTTCTTTGCAGTTGCCATCATCTTCTCCTTCGTTGGTTTATACAAAGCGCTGTTTGCGATTGGAACGCAGGGCGTGATCCTGTGCGCCGTGGAGGGATTCAACGCAACACGCATAAAAGCGCCCCATGCCACCAAATTCGCAAAAGCAGTTGATGGCATGGGGCGCATTATGAATTTTCTTGTAGCACTTGAGGAGGTATTAATCCCAAGAAAGTGCACCTCCGGACTGATATTCGATGACTCGTGTCTCAAAGAAGTTACGTTCCTTCTTCAAATCGATCATTTCACTCATCCAGGGGAACGGATTTTCTTCACCCGGGAACAGCTCTTCCAAACCGATTTGTGTGGCGCGGCGATTGGCGATGTAGCGCAGATAGCCCTTGAACATCGATGCATTCATGCCCAGCACACCGCGTGGCATGGTGTCTTCGGCATATTGGTATTCGAGCTCGACGGCCTTGCGGAACAGCTCGTTGATCTCTTCCTTGAATGCAGGGGTCCACAGGTGCGGGTTCTCCAGCTTCAACTGGTTGATCAGGTCGATGCCGAAATTGCAGTGCATGGATTCATCGCGCAGGATGTACTGGTACTGCTCGGCAGCGCCCACCATCTTGTTCTGGCGGCCCAGCGCCAGGATCTGCGTGAAGCCCACGTAGAAGAATAGACCTTCCATCAGGCAGGCAAACACGATCAGGCTCTTGAGCAGGGTCTGGTCGGTTTCCGGTGTGCCGGTGTGGAAGTTCGGGTCCATGATCGCTTCGATGAAGGGGATCAGAAACTCGTCCTTGTTGCGGATGGACTCGACCTCGTTGTACGCATTGAAGATCTCGCCTTCGTCCAGACCTAGCGACTCCACGATGTACTGGTAGGCGTGGGTGTGGATGGCTTCCTCGAAGGCCTGGCGCAGCAGGAACTGGCGGCATTCCGGTGCGGTGATGTGGCGGTAGGTGCCCAGCACAATGTTGTTGGCCGCCAACGAATCGGCGGTCACAAAGAAGCCCAGATTGCGTTTGACGATGCGGCGCTCGTCTTCGGTCAGGCCATTGGGGCTCTTCCACAGCGCGATGTCGCGCGTCATGTTCACTTCCTGCGGCATCCAGTGGTTGGCGCAGGTGGCCAGGTACTTTTCCCAGGCCCACTTGTACTTGAAGGGCACCAGCTGGTTGACGTCGGTCTTGGCGTTGATGATGCGCTTGTCGGCCGCGTTCACACGCTTGTGGGTGTTGGTGGATGCGCCGCTTTCCGCGCTGCTGGCGGAAGGGGCAAGGGTGTCGTCGTCAAAACTCAGCATGGTGTATTCCTTGGAGGGAGCAGCTGGGTGCGTTCATTGCCATCCAGCTTTTTCGATTCATCGATGTCACAAGTGCGGCGGCAGGCGGCACATGGGCGCGTTGCATTTCGCCGTCGCCGGGGGCATGCAGCCCCCGAGGGCCTCGCCCGCTCTGGCGTCTGGCGTCTGGCGTCTGGCGTCAAAGCGGGGGTGCACCGAACGCTGGGCGCCCTGTGCACCGGGAGGCATCTGCCGTTACTGGCAGGCCTCGCAGCCGGGGTCGTCGATCGCGCAGAACTTGATGTCCGTGGCCGGTGCCTGCTGGGCGCGGGCGGCGGCTGCGGCTTTTTCCAGCGCGCTCATGGAGGCCATGGCGGCGGGAGCGTTGGCCGACACGGCATTCAGCACACGGCTTTGGACCGTGGACTTCTCCACGTGGGTGGCGCTGATGGTGCGCAGGTAGTAGGTGGTCTTCAGACCACGCTGCCAGGCCAGCAGGTAGGTGTCGTGCAGCTTCTTGCCGGATGCACCCGCCATGTAGATGTTCAGGCTCTGGGCCTGGTCGATCCACTTCTGGCGGCGGCTGGCAGCCTCCACCAGCCAATGCGGTTCCACTTCGAAGGCGGTGGCGTACAGCTGCTTGAGGTCGTGCGGCACGCGCTCGATGGGGCGCAGCGAACCGTCAAAGTGCTTCAGGTCCATGACCATCACTTCGTCCCACAGGCCCAGCTTCTTCAGGTCACGCACCAGGAACTGGTTGATGACGGTGAATTCGCCGGACAGGTTGGACTTGACCGACAGGTTGCCGAACGAGGGCTCGATGGAGGCGTCCACCCCCACGATGTTGGAGATGGTGGCCGTGGGCGCAATGGCCACGCAGTTGGAGTTGCGCATGCCGTCGGCCTGGATCTTGGCGCGCAGCGCTTCCCAGTCCAGACGCACGGTGCGGTCCACGTCCACATAACCGCCGCGTTCCTTTTCCAGCAGGTTCAGCGAATCCAGCGGCAGGATGCCCTGCGACCACAGCGAGCCCTGGTAGCTGGAGTAGGTGCCGCGCTCCTTGGCCAGCTCGGTCGATGCCCAGTAGGCGTAGTAGCAGACCGCTTCCATGGCGGCGTCGGCAAACTCCACGGCAGCCTGGCTGGCGTAGGGGGTGCGCATTTCATACAGCGCATCCTGGAAGGCCATGATGCCCATGCCCACCGGGCGGTGGCGCATGTTGGAGTCGCGGGCCTTGTCCACGGCGTAGTAGTTGATGTCGATCACGTTGTCCAGCATGCGCATGGCCGTGGTGATGGTCTTGCGCAGCTTGGCGTGGTCGATGGCGCCGTTGGTGATGTGGCGTGCCAGATTCACGGAGCCCAGGTTGCAGACGGCGGTTTCGCTGTCGCTGGTGTTCAGCGTGATTTCCGTGCACAGGTTGGAGGAGTGCACCACGCCCACATGCTGCTGGGGCGAGCGGATGTTGCAAGGGTCCTTGAACGTGATCCAGGGGTGGCCGGTCTCGAACAGCATGGACAGCATCTTGCGCCACACATCCACGGCGGGCACGCGCTTGAACAGCGTGATTTCGCCGGTCTGGGTCTTGGCTTCGTAGGCGGTGTAGGCCTTCTCGAAAGCCTGGCCGAACAGATCGTGCAGCTCGGGCACGTCGGAAGGCGAGAACAGGGTCCATTCGCCGTTTTCCACCACGCGCTTCATGAACAGGTCGGGAATCCAGTTCGCCGTGTTCATGTCGTGGGTGCGGCGGCGGTCATCGCCGGTGTTCTTGCGCAGTTCCAGGAATTCTTCGATGTCCAGGTGCCAGGTTTCCAGGTAGGCGCAGACAGCGCCCTTGCGCTTGCCGCCCTGGTTCACCGCCACAGCCGTGTCGTTGACCACCTTCAGGAAAGGCACCACGCCTTGCGATTCGCCGTTCGTGCCCTTGATGCGGGCGCCCAGGGCGCGCACATTGGTCCAGTCGTTGCCCAGGCCGCCGGCAAACTTGGACAGCAGCGCGTTTTCCTTGATGGCGTCGTAGATGCCCCCCAGGTCGTCGGACACAGTGGTCAGGTAGCAGCTCGACAGCTGCGAACGCAGCGTGCCGCTGTTGAACAGCGTGGGCGTGGAAGACATGAAGTCGAACGAGCTCAGCAGTTCGTAGAACTCGATGGCGCGGGCATCGCGGTCGGACTCCTGCAGCGCCAGGCCCATGGCCACACGCATGAAGAAGCTCTGCGGCAGTTCGATGCGCGTCTTGCGCACGTGCAGGAAGTAGCGGTCGTACAGCGTTTGCAGACCCAGGTAGTCGAATTGCTGGTCGCGCTCGGCCTTCAGTGCCTTGCCCAGGCGAGGCAGGTCGAACTTCAGCAGCTCGGGGTTGAGCAGCTCGTTGTCCACGCCCTTCTGGATGAATCCGGGGAAGTAGTCGGCATAGGCTGCGTCCATGTCGGCCGGCTGCACATCGCGGCCCATGACTTCGCGCACGATGGTGTGCAGCAGCAGGCGGGCGGTGACATAGGTGTAGTCGGGATCGGTCTCGATCAGGGTGCGGGCGGCCAGGATGGCGGCCTTGTAGACCTCGGCCAGCGGCACGCCGTCGTAGAGATTGCGCAGCGTCTCGCTCAGGATGGGCGCGGCGGAGATATCGGGGTTCAGGTTGCGGCAGGCGGCTTCAAACAGGGCCTGCAGGCGTTCCTGGTCCAGCGGCTGGCGCTGGCCGTTGTCGGTCACGTGCAGCGTGGGCTTGGGGGCTGCAGCGGCTGCGGCTTCTTCCTCGGCCTTCTTCTTGGCGGCGGCGCGTTCCTGGTTGCGGGCTTCGCGGTACAGCACATAGGCGCGGGCCACATCCTGGTGACCGCCACGCATCAGACCCAGTTCCACATGGTCCTGGATGTCTTCAATGTGGAAGGTGCCGCCGCCCGGACGCGAACGCACCAGGGCGCGGATCACGGCGTGGGTCAGGCTGTCGACGGTTTCGCGCACGCTGGCGGACGCAGCGCCCTGGGCGCCGCGCACGGCCAGGAAGGCCTTGGTGGCGGCGGTGGCGATTTTCTGCGGAGCAAAAGGCACGACATCGCCACTGCGGCGGATCACCTGGTAGGTCTCCAGCGCTACCTGGGTGGTCGTGGGCTGGTCGGCAGACAGGGTATTCGGTGCGTCTTGCATGGGTTCCTCTTGATTGGGATGGCGGGGCCGACGGCTGTGGGGCCCTGCGTCTGAATGCGGTAGTTGCAACAAGATGTTGCACACTAGATGTAGTGTTCGATCGATTGCCGAGCACTAGGGGTAGTGTACTGCGCAGGCCTGTGCTGCCAAGCCGGAAGCGGGAAAAAATCTGTGGCGCCAGGGGCTTGACACGCTGGCAGCGCCCGCCCGCTGGTGCTTTGCCGGGGAAAGTCCGCAAGCCATGCGGGGTGGCAGGCCATGGCGCCGGGCAATGGCGCACCGGCATTGTGTGCACCGGTGGTCCGGGGGCGTGTCTGCCGCCCGGGCGTCGCGTTTTGGCTGCAGCCTGTGGTCAATGGGGATTGACGCAGCGCATGGGGGCGAAAGTCTGCCTACCCATGCCGTCACGGTGCGCCGTGGCATGGGTGTGGGTACGCACCAAGCAGAAGGAGAAGGCGCCGTGGCGGGCGGTGCGCGGCATGGGCACAGCGCAATGACCTTGCTGGCGGCGTGGAACGCACGCAGGGGGCTAGGCCGGTGGAAACTGCCAATCCGGGTGGCGGGCCTGCAAGGGGTGCTGCAGGCGCGGCCAGTCAAAACCGGGGCCGGGGTCCTGCTTGCGGCCGGGGGCAATGTGCTCGTGGCCGGCGATATGCTGCAGCGGGTAATGCTGGCCAATGGCTTCGCTCAGCTGCAGCAGGCTGGTGTACTGGGCGTCTTCAAAGCCCAGGCCTTCCAGGCCTTCGAGCTCGATGCCGATGGAGTCGTCATTGCAGTTGCCGCGCCCGCGCCAGCTGGACTGGCCGGCATGCCAGGCGCGCGCGTCGGCACTGACAAACTGCCAGATTTGGCCTGTGCGCTCGATGAAGAAATGCGAGGACACCTCCAGCCCGCGGATGCCCTGGAAGTAGGGGTGGGCGTCCCAGTCCAGCTGGTTGGTGAACAGCTGCTGTACGCAGCCGGTGCCAAACTGGCCTGGCGGCAGGCTGATGGAATGCACCACCAGCAGATCGATCTGCGCCTGGGCAGGGCGGGGGCCGAAATTGGGCGAAGGCAGGTGGCGCACGCCGGACAGCCAGCCGTCACGCCACTCAGGCGGGTCAAAGTCCATGGGAAGAAGGGTCTGCCGCTTCGGGCGCCAGGGGAGTCTGCAAACGGTTCACACGATAGCGCATTTGCTGCCGCCGCAGACCCGGGCGGAGTGCTGCTGCCTGGCGGTGGCGGGGCCCTTGCTGCCGTCAGGCCTGGGCCCTGGTGTCCGCCGGTTCAGGGGCGGGGGCCGAGCTTGCGGTGCGCCTCGCAGCAGTAGGACTGCTGCTGTGCATCGCTCAGGGCATCGCGCTGCGGCAGGTGCAGGCCGCAGTGGGCGCAGGCCACCATGGGCTGGGGCGGCGCGAGCGTGGGCTGGGACGGTGGCGCCGGGGGGCGCAGCGACTGGCGCTGCTTCTTCCAATACAGATAGAACACCGCCACCACGGCGATCACCAGCAGGTATTTCATTGCAAGCGCCCCAGCACCACTTCCAGCACGAAGCGCGAACCCACATAGCCCAGCAGCAGCAGCAGCGCGCCGGCATAGATCATGCGCACCGCATGGTTGCCGCGCCAGCCAAAGCGGCCGCGGCCCACCAGCAGCACGGCAAACACCAGCCAGCTCAGCAGGGAAAAGATTTCCTTGTGGCCCCAGCGCCAGGCGTGGCCGTAGAGCTGTTCACCAAACAGCCAGCCGGCCAGCAGCGTGGCCGTCAGCAGGATGAAGCCGGCCGTCACAAAGCGGAAGGTCAGCCGCTCCAGCAGCAGCAGCGGCATGCCGCTGTCGGATTCGGCGCCGGTGCGCATGCGCTGCTCGGCCTGGCTCATCAGTGCGCCGTGCACCACGGCGGCGGCAAACAGCCCATAGCAGGCAATGCCCAGCGCCAGGTGCAGCGGCAACCAGGCCGAGGCCTGGACATGCAGCGGGTGGCCCGGGAACACCAGGGCCAGGGCCACCGTGACGGCGCCCAGTGCGGCCAGCACCCAGCGGGCCCGCATCTGGGGAAAGAGCTGCTGCTCCACGGCGTACACCGTCAGCATCAGCCAGGCTGTGATGGACAGCGCCGGGGCAAAGCCAAAATGGGGCGGGCTGTTCAGCAGGGTGAAGACCAGCGCCAGGCCGTGCAGCACCCAGGCGCAACGCAGGGCCAGCCGGGCCTTGGCAGGCGTGAGGTGGCGTATGCCCAGCGCGGGCACGGCATAGGCCAGGATGGCGGCCATGGACATGCCCCAGCCAGGCAAGGAAGAAGGGGTCGGAACCATATCTGGATGATAGCCGTCGGCGTAGCTGCTGCGCCGCTGTGCGGGCGCAAGTCAGCATCAGAAATGCGGCCAAGCGCCGCAGAAAACCACAGTTTGTCCGCCGGGCGGGGGCGGGGCGCCGGCGCCCATGGGCTTCCGGGCAGGCGCCATGCCGCCCCGGGCGGCTGCGGCGTTCCCCTGTGTGCGGCAGCGCAGGGGTGGGGCATGTAAAATTGGCACTTACGCCCGGGGGCGCACGCGCGTCCACCTCCTTTGTCGCTGGTTGGACCTGCGGCAACCGATATTTCCCCGGCCCTGCTGCGCAGGCACCCAGCCTGCCTTGGCAGCAGCACGACCCACTCTTCCCCGGAACAGACAGCTATGGCATCCGCACTCACCGACAAACTCTCGCGACTCGTCAAGGAGATGCGGGGCCAGGCCCGCATCACCGAATCCAATGTGCAGGACATGCTGCGCGAAGTGCGCATGGCCCTGCTGGAAGCCGACGTGGCCCTGCCCGTGGTGCGCGACTTCATCGCCCGGGTCAAGGAAAAGGCGCTGGGCCAGGAGGTGCTGGGCAGTCTGAAGCCCGGTCAGGCCCTGGTGGGCATCGTGAATGCCGAACTCTCCGCCACCATGGGCGAGGGCGTGGCCGACATCAACCTGAATGCCCAGCCGCCGGCCATCATCCTGATGGCCGGCCTGCAAGGTGCCGGTAAAACCACGACCACCGCCAAGCTGGCCAAGCACCTGATCGAAAAGCGCAAGAAGAAGGTGCTGACGGTCTCGGGTGACGTGTACCGCCCTGCGGCCATCGAACAGCTCAAGACCGTCACCGCCCAGGCCGGTGCCGAATGGTTCCCCTCCACGCCCGACCAGAAGCCGCACGACATTGCCGTGGCTGCGCTGGACTACGCCAAGAAGCATTTCTTCGACGTGCTGCTGGTGGACACGGCCGGTCGCCTGGCCATTGACGAGCTGTTGATGGCCGAAATCAAGGACCTGCATGCCACCTTGAAGCCGGTCGAAACCCTGTTCGTGGTCGATGCCATGCAGGGCCAGGATGCGATCAACACCGCCAAGGCCTTCAAGGAAGCGCTGCCGCTGACCGGTATCGTGCTGACCAAGCTGGATGGTGACTCGCGCGGTGGTGCGGCCCTGTCGGTGCGCCAGATCACCGGTGCGCCCATCAAGTTTGCCGGTGTGTCCGAAAAGATCGACGGCCTGGAAGTGTTCGATGCCGACCGCCACGCCCAGCGCGTGCTGGGCATGGGGGATATCGTGGCCCTGGTGGAGCAGGTCACCAAGGGCGTGGACATGGAGGCCGCGCAGAAGCTGGCCGAAAAGGTCAAGAGTGGCGACGGGTTTGACCTGAACGACTTTCTGGCCCAGATCCAGCAGATGAAGCAGATGGGCGGTCTGTCCACGCTGATGGACAAGCTGCCTTCCGAGCTGACCGCCAAGGCCGGCGCCGTGGACATGGACAAGGCCGAGCGCGAAATCAAGCGCAAGGAAGGCATCATCTGCTCCATGACCGCCAGGGAGCGCAAGAAACCCGAAATCATCAAGGCCACCCGCAAGAAGCGCATTGCCGACGGCGCAGGCGTGCAGGTGCAGGAAGTGAACCGCCTGCTTAAGGAGTTCGAGCAGATGCAGACCATGATGAAGAAGATGAAGGGCGGCGGCTTGATGAAGATGATGAAGAAGATGGGTGGCATGAAAGCCATGAAGGGCATGATGGGTGGCGGTGGCATGCCCAAGCTGCCGTTCTGAGCCTTCTTGGCTGCCTGCGCTGTCTGCATGGCAGCGCGGTGTGTGTACCAGGCGCCTGCAACAGGCGCCTTTTTCATGCCCGCTTGGTGGGGGCCGGCGGTCTGTGCCGCCGTGCTGCGGCGGATGACCAGACCGAGTTCTGGCGGCTGGGCTGGCGATCGAGCCACAGGGCGCTGGGGCGTGCGGTGGACCTGGATGTGACGTTATCTGCCGCCTTGGCGGTGCCAGCGCTTGTGCCGGATACGAGCAGCGGGCGCTGCGAAGCACGCTGTAGGAGATGCGGTGCGCCCGTCGCCTTTATTTCAGGCGCCCATAAAAAAACCGCCCGGTCTTGCGACGGGGCGGTATGAATCGGAAAGCGTTGAGTTTTCCAAAGGGGAACGGGTGAATCAGTGGAGCATCAGCGCACCTGCGCTCTTGCTCTTGCCGGCACGGGCCGGCGGGTTGCACAGGCCACATTCGTAGTGGCGTGCGTTTTCATAGGGTTCGGTCACAAACATGCCGGAGCACTTGGAGCACTTGGTGCGGGTCAGCATATTGGCGTCCACGAACTTCACCAGGCGCCAGGCGCGGGTGAAGGACAGCATCAGATCCAGGCCGGCGGCTTCGATCTGTTCGCTGTAGAGGCGGTAGGCCTTGGTCAGTTGCTCCACTGCATCCAGCTCCACACCCTTGGACAGGTATTCGTAGATGTTCAGGAACAGCGAGCTGTGGATGTTTTCTTGCCAGGTCAGGAACCAGTCGGTGGAAAACGGCAGCTGGCCTTTGGACGGCGACTTGCCTGCGATTTCCTTGTAGAGGCGGATCAGGCGCTCATACGACAGCGTGGTTTCGGACTCGAGCACCTGCATGCGGGCGCCCATGCCGATCAGCATGGCAGCGCGTTCGATCTGCTTGGACTCGTTCAGCACGCTCTTGGTGGTGGTGGCCATGGTGGTTTCTCCGTGTGTGGTTGCGTGGGGCAATCAGCGTGTGCCTTACAGCACTTCGGAGACGCGGCTGGCCATCAGGATGTTGGCGTGCAGCGTGTTGGTGGCTTCGTTGCCGATCTTGTTGCTGCTGTGGTTGGTCAGCAGGCTCCAGACCAGTTCGTCGTCCACACGGAAGCTGCACAGCAAGGTGTTGCGGGAGGCGAGCTTCAGAACTTGTGCGGCGGAGAGGGCACCCAGGATGTCGCAGGCGTCTTCATTAAGGCCCAGACGGAACACGGCTTCTGCCTTGTCTTGGCGGATCAGGGTTTGCGCCAGCATCAGGTAGGTGAGGTTGGCTTCACGGATCTCGGCGAGCAGTTGGTCGTTGTTCATTGGGTGTTCCTTTCCTTTGGAGTCCAGTCAAAAGTGATTGGTCTTTCAGATCGCTGCGGTCTTGCGCTGTTGTCGATCTGATGGAATGGATTGTGAAGAACCCAATGGGGGAACTGAAGTCAGGGTGCGTCGGTGCGCGGAGTCTGGTTCCCTCACCTTGCGTGTAGGAATTTATCTGACATGGCGGCCATCTTCATGGCATTGACAGGGACAGACTGTACCGGCTCGTAGCGCACATCGATACGTGGATAAATGTTACAAAAAGACGTCAATCCAGCGGATGCGCTCTTTATGTAGCTTTGCGAAATCCACCAAATGGCGTCCCGTTGCATGCATGGGTTGGTATTGCAAGTTGTTGAAAATGAAGGTATTTATTGTTTTTCTGGGCAGCGCTACGGTGTGTGTCGGGAGCCGGCAGTCATCGCCAACACCATCCGCCGAGATAAGCCGGTCACCCGACTTGTAACGTCTTGTGGTCCAGTCGGTAACCACCGGCTTGCAGGCCGGTGCCGTAGACCGGATCGGCCGCAGGTGCTGCAAAAGCCAGGGCTGTAGTCCATTGCTGACAAACGGCAGCCGGTGTAGATAGCGGTTTCGAACTTGCTGTACTGGTGCTGGGGCGCTTGCCTGGATGACGGCGTGCGGATGGCTACTGTGTATGGCAGGGGCGGCTAGGCCGCACACGCAAGAAAAAACCCGCAGGGCTTGCGCACTGCGGGTTTTGGGTGTCCTGGTGGTCGTAGTGGGACTTGAACCTACGACATCAGCATTATGAATGCTGCGCTCTAACCAACTGAGCTATACGACCGACAGGGCGCGATTCTAGGGGGAAAAAAGGTGGCCCCGCACGAAAGTGGGCAATTTTTTGTGTCCGGTCGCTGCGCAGCAGCCCGGTCTGCAGCGCCATGCCCTTGCCGGGGCTGCGCCCCGCCACGGCGCAGGGGCGGCAAAGCACCGCACAGCGTGCAGGCAAAGAAAAACCCGCAAGGCTTGCGCATTGCGGGTTTCAGGGATTCTGGTGGTCGTAGTGGGACTTGAACCTACGACATCAGCATTATGAATGCTGCGCTCTAACCAACTGAGCTATACGACCGACAGACAGAAATTATATACCAGCTTTTATTGGTTGGTAAAGTTCGCCGGGCGCTTGTTCAGGAAAGCGTCCATGCCTTCCTTCTGGTCCTGGGTGGCAAACAGGGAATGGAACAGGCGGCGCTCGAACATCAGGCCGTCGGAGAGCTGGCCTTCATAGGCGCGGTTCACGGCTTCCTTGGCGGCCATCACTGTGATCTGCGAGAAGCCGCTGATGGTGATGGCTGCGGCCAGCGTTTCTTCCATCAGCTTGTCCAGCGGCACCACGCGGCTGACCAGACCGCTGCGCTCGGCCTCGGCGGCGTCCATCATGCGGGCCGTCAGGCACATGTCCATGGCCTTGCTCTTGCTGATGGCGCGGGGCAGGCGCTGCGTACCGCCGGCGCCGGGGATCACGCCCAGCTTGATTTCGGGCTGGCCGAACTTGGCGTTGTCGGCGGCGATGATGAAGTCGCACATCATCGCCAGCTCGCAGCCACCGCCCAGGGCAAAGCCGCTGACGGCGGCGATCACGGGCTTGCGGATGCTGCGGATGGTTTCCCAGTTGCGGGTGATGAAGTCACCGCGGTAGGCATCGGCAAAGCTGTACTTGGCCATGGCGCTGATGTCGGCGCCGGCCGCAAAGGCTTTCTCGCTGCCGGTGATGACCATGCAGCCGATCTTTTCGTCCGCCTCGAAGGCCTTCAGCGCCTCGCCCAGCTCGTTCATCAGCTGGTCGTTCAGGGCGTTGAGCTGCTTGGGGCGGTTCAGGGTGATGACGCCGACTTTGTCCGCTTCGACGCGGACTTCGATGGTTTCGTAGGCCAAGGGACTATCTCCGTAGGTATGTTTATAGGACGGGTGGATGGAGAAACTATACCCAAGCCGCCCGTCCGTACAGTCACCTACGGCCAGACCCTGAAACAGCGGCGCTGGCGGGCAGGCAGCGCTTCACTGTGCCGCCAGCCATTTGGCGGCCACGGCGGCATCCTGCATGCCCAGCTTGATGTTGGCCGGCGTTTCCGTGTCGGGCGCTGCCGGCGATTTGCCCGAGCGCTTGAGCGCCGGCCGGGCGGCCGCCTTGGCCGCAGCCGGCAATTGCAGCGACAGGCGCAGCAGCTGGTGGTCGCGGGCGACCAGGGCCGTCACCACCTCGCCCGGGCGGGTGTAGAGCGGCAGGTCCTGCAGCTTGCTCAGGCGCCAGCCGTCGCCGCCTGCGCGCTCCACGCCCAGCCATTCGTCGCCGGCCATCAGGCCCGCCTGTTCGGCCAGGCCGCCGCGCAGCACGGTCTTGATCAGCACGCTGCGCTTGTCCTGCACGCGCAGGCCCAGTTGCTGGGCCAGGGCCGGGCGGTCGGCCTGGAGCAGCACGCCGTGGGCGGCCAGCAGTTCGGCCAGCGGCAGCTCGCCGGTGCCGTGCACCCACTGGGCGATTTCGGTTTCCCAGCTGCGGCCCGTCAGCTCCTGCAGCACGGCCAGCACATCGGCCTCGGCCATCGGGCCGCCGTGGCAGCGGGTCCACAGGCCGCGCATCACCTGGTCCAGCGTGACCGGACCTTCGCGGCGCAGTGCCAGGTCCAGGCACAGGGCCACCAGCGAGCCCTTGGTGTAGTAGCTGACGGTGGCGTTGGCGGTGTTCTCGTCCTGGCGGTAGTACTTGACCCAGGCGTCCCAGCTGGACTGCGCCACGCTCTGCACCTGGCGACCGGGCGTCTGCTGCACCTGGTTGATGGTCTTGGTCAGCAGGGCCAGGTACTGGGCGTTGTCGATCAGGCCGGCACGGCGCAGCAGCAGGTCGTCGTAGTAGCTGGTGAAGCCTTCGAAGAACCACAGCAGCTGGGTGTAGTTCTCGGCGTTGTAGTCGTAGCGGGCAAATTCGGCCGGGCGCAGGCGCTTGACGTTCCAGGTGTGGAAGTACTCGTGGCTGATCAGGCCCAGCAGTGTGGTGTAGCCCTCGGGTTGCTTGCCGCCTTCGCCCAGGGCGCTGGCGCTGCGCGGGAGGTCGCGCCGGCCGCAGATCAGCGCGGTGGAGTTGCGGTGTTCCAGCCCGCCGTAGTTGTCGTCCGTGGCATTGAGCATGAACACGTAGCTGCGGTGCGGCGGCTTCTTGCCCTTGCCATGCCAGAAACGGATTTCCTCTTCGCAGATGGTCTGGGTGTCGCGCAGCAGCTTGTCGCCGTCAAAGCTGGCCGGGGCGCCGGCCACCACAAAGCGGTGGGGCACGCCACAGGCGGTGAAGCGGCCCTGCCAGAAGGCGCCCAGTTCCACCGGGCAGTCCACCAGCTCGTCATAGTCGGCCGCCAGATAGTGGCCAAAGCCCTGGGCGTCCACCGCATGGGGTGTCAGGCCCGTGGCCAGCAGCCAGTCGGCCGGGGTGGCGGCAGAGCGGGCGATTTCCAATGCATGCGGGGTGCGCTCCTGGCCATGCACACGCAGCAGCAGGCTGGTGCCGTTGAAAAAGCCGCGCCGGCTGTCGAGCCAGGCGGTGCGCACCGAGGTGTCATAGGCGCAGACCTGCCAGTGCAGCTCCACCGGCTGGCCGGCCTTGCAGTCGAGCTGCCAGCGGTGCTTGTCCAGCTGCTGCACGGAAATGGCCTTGCGGCCCTGGGTCGCCTTCAGCCCTTGCAGGTTCTTGGCGAATTCGCGCACCAGGTAGCTGCCCGGAATCCACACCGGCAGCGACAGCTGCTGGCCGGCCTGGGGCGCGGCAATGCGCAGGCGCACGGCAAACAGGTGGGCGTGCAGGTCCAGGGCTTCCACCCGGTACTGCAGCGGGGCATGGGGCGGCTCCAGGGCCTCGGTGGACACGGCGTGCGCTGCCGCTGCCGACAGCTTGGGGTCCGATGGGGCGGTATTTTTGGGGAGGGATGTGGACATGGCGGCGTCGGCGAGAGAGAGGGCGGCGTGCCTGGCGGCCGCGCCGCAAAAAAGAACAGGGCCTGCACGGCGGCAGGCCCCAGGGGCTTAGCGTTTGGCGGCGGCGAGGTGTTTTTCCACCTCGGAAGCCGGGATGGCTCCGGGCACGCGGCTGTTGTCTTCAAAGATCAGCGTGGGGGTGCCGGTGATCTTGTGTTTCTTGCCCAGGGCCAGGTTGCGCTGCAGGGCCGTCACATCGCAGCTGGCGGCGGCCGGTGCCTTGTCGCGCAGCATCATGTCGTGCCAGGCGGTAACCTTGTCCTTGGAGCACCAGATGTTGCGCGATTTCTCGGCCGAGTCCGGGCTCAGGATGGGGTAGAGGAACATGTAGATGGTGACGTTGTCCACCTTCTGCATGTCGCGCTCGAAACGCTTGCAGTAGCCGCAGTTCGGGTCTTCGAACACGGCCAGCTTGCGCTCGCCCTTGCCCCGCACGACGGTGAAGGCGTCCTGCAGCGGCAGATCTTTGAACTGCACCTCGGTCAGCTTGGTGATGCGGTCTTCGGTCAGGTTGCGGCGGGCCTTGGTGTCGATCAGCTCGCCCTGGATCAGGTAGTTGCCCTTGGCATCGGTGTAGAACAGGTCGGTACCGATGCGCACCTCGTACAGGCCCTGCATGGGCGTGGGGCGGATCTCGTCGATCTTGTCCAGCTGCGGAATGCGCTCGGCCAGGGTCTTTTTCAGATTGGCGTCCTGGGCATGGGCGCCCAGGCCCAGGGTGAGGGCTGCGGCGACAAGCAGGGCAGAGGGAATCAGCTTCATGAATACAACCGTGCAATAAGAGGCAAAAACAAAGGGTTGGGGTGGCCTGGGCGGCAAAGGTTCCCCGGTCAGCGCCGGGAGGTGCCCTCCAGGGTCACAGGCCCATGGCCTGGCGGGCCATCCAGTCCTTGAGCGGGCCGCTGCGCTCGAACGCCTGCATGCCCCAGTTGCGCAGCGCCTGCAGCGGCGCTTCGGGCCGGCTGAACAGCTGCTGCAGCCCGTCCATGGCCAGTCCCATCGGGGCCAGGCCGGCCTTGCGTTCGCGCTCGTAGCGGCGCAGCAGCTTGCTGTCGCCGGTGCTGCGCCAGGCATCGCGCTCCTGCAGGATGCGCGCCAGGGCCTGCACATCGGCCAGGCCCAGGTTCAGGCCCTGGCCGGCCAGCGGGTGCACATTGTGGGCGGCGTCGCCGGCCAGCACCCAGCTGGCGGCCGGGTTGCCGGGCTGCACACCGCTCCAGCGGCGGGCCACGGCCTGCTGCAGCGGCCAGGTCAGGCGCGGGCCTTGCAGCTCCAGCGTGCCCAGGGCGTGCTGGCTCAGCTCCTGCAGCCGGGTGGTGAAATCGGTGGGCGCCGCATCTTTCCATTGCTGGGCGGCTTCGGGAGCGGTGGACCAGACCACGGCCACGGTGTGGCCTTCGGGCCCGTCCAGCGGCAGCAAGGCCAGGATGCCGTCGGCGCTGAACCACTGGCGGGCCACCTGGCCGTGCGGCTTTTCGCAGACCAGGCGCGTGGCCAGGGCGTGCTGGGGGTAGGGGGTGACGTCAAACTCCACGCCGAATTCGCTGCGTGTGCTGCTGGCACGGCCCTCGCAGATGGCGGTCAGCGGGGCGTCCACCGGGCGCTCGACCACTTCGACCAGCGGCTGGTAGCGCACGGCTTCGACCAGGCGGTTTTCCAGCGCCGGCACATCGACGATCCAGCCCAGGGCATCGACCGACTGGGCGCCGGCATCGAAATGCACGCTGCCGCCTTCATCGCCGAACACTTCCATGTGGCGCAGTGCGGTGGCGTGGACGGGGTCGGGCCAGACCCGCAGCGAGGCCAGCAGCTGCCTGGAACTGGTGTTGAGCGCATAGGCACGCACATCGCGCGCTGCGTCAGGGGCAGGCGGGGTGGCAACCAGGGCGACACGCAGCCGCTCGCGCGCCAGCAACAGGGCCAGGGTGCGGCCCACAATGCCGGCCCCACGGATACATACGTCAAAGGATTGCGCCATGGCCTGCATTGTAGGAGGGCGGCGCTGGCCCCCGCTGGCGTGCTGCCATGTTCCAATCACCCGCGGGACCGGGCAGACCGGGGTCAGATCAGAAGGAGACGAAAAAATGGCAGCAGCATCATGGGATGCGGTGGAGACTTCGGCCGATGTGCAGGGCCGCATTGCCCAGCTGTGGGTGTACCCGGTCAAATCCTGCGCCGGGGTGCAAGTGCCCGCGGTGCGGCTGGACGCCACCGGGCTGGCCCAGGACCGGGAATGGATGGTGGTCGATCCGGAGGGCGTGTTTCTGACCCAGCGCAGCCACCCGCGCATGGTGCTGATCCAGCCCGAGCTGCTGGATGGCGGCGAAGTGCTGGCGCTGCAGGCCCCCGGCCAGGTGCGCCATGTGGTGCAGCCGCCGGCCGAGGCCGCCCTGCAGCAGGTGGAGGTGTGGGACGACCGCGTGACCGGCCACGACCAGGGCGATGCGGTGGCAGGGTGGCTGAGTGCCTTCCTGGGCACGGACTGCCGTCTGGTGCGCTTTGACCGCAGCCGCCAGCGCCCGTGCAGCCGCAAATGGACGGGCGATGTGGCCGCCAGTACCTTTTTTGCCGATGGCTACCCGCTGCTGGTGACCACCACCGCGGCAGGCTCCGAGCTGGCCGAACGCGTGCAGTCTGCCGGTGGTCCGCATGTGGACCTGCTGCGCTTTCGCGCCAACCTGGTGCTGGACGGGCTGGAGGCCCATGAGGAAGACCATCTGGCCCAGCTGCACATCCGCACCGCGGGCGGCGTGGTCACGCTGCGCCCGGTCAAGCCCTGCACGCGCTGCCCGATTCCGGACATCGACCCCGCTACCGCCGCAAGCAGCCTGGACGTGAGCACCGCGCTGGCGGCCTACCGTGCAGATGCGCGCATGGACGGCGCCATCACCTTCGGCATGAATGCCATCGTGCTGCAGGGGGCCGGCCTGGTGCTGGAAGCCGGCCAGCCCATGGTGGGCGAGCTGGCGTTCGACTAGGACGGGTGCTTCACGCGGCCGTGCGGCCGATCTCCGGCCAGCGGTGGTGCAGATAGATCCACGACAGCAGGCCGATGGCCATCAGCGCGGCCGAACCCAGGGCCAGGGCCGCGGTGGAATGCATGACCAGCGGAGCCAGCACGCCGGCCACCAGGCCGTTGGCGGTCGACCCCACCACGGCCTGCAGCGAGGACGCCAGTCCCCGGCGCAGCGGGTACAGATCCAGCACCAGCAGCGTGACCACCGGCACCATCAGCGACCAGCCGAACGCGTAGATGCCCACCGGCAGCAGCGCCCAGCCGACATGGGCCGGCAGCAGCAGATTGGCCACCACATTGGCGATGGAGACCACGGTCATGATCAGCAGACCGTGGCGGATCTGCCGCTTGGGCGCAATGCGTCCGGCGAGCCGGCCGCTGACCCAGGCGCCGCCCATGATGCCGGCAATGGTCAGCAGGAACAGCCAGAAGAACTGCGTGGGGCCCAGGCCCAGGTGGTCGCCCAGAAACGCCGGGGCCGACAGCACGTAGAGAAAAAAGCCGTTGAACGGCACGCCGCTGGCCAGGGCCAGCAGCAGAAAACGCGGATCGGTGCACAGCTCGCCATAGCCGCGCATCAGGTGGCGCACGTCAAAGGGCTGGCGCTGGCTGGCATGCAGCGATTCGGGCAGCTGCCGCCAGTTGACGGCCAGCAGCACCACGCCGATGCCTGTCAGCAGCCAGAAGATGCTGGCCCAGCCCAGGTGCACAAACAGCCAGCCACCCATGATGGGGGCGATGGCCGGGGCCACGCCGAAGAAGATGGTGATCTGGCTCATCACCCGCTGGGCCTCGGTGGGCGGGAAGATGTCGCGCACGATGGCGCGCGAGACCACCACCCCTGCGCCGGTGGACAGGCCTTGCAGCGCGCGGAAGAACACCAGCTGGCCGATATCCTGCGACAGCGCGCAGCCGGCCGATGCCAGGGTGAACACCGCCAGACCGCCCAGGATCACCGGGCGGCGGCCAAAGCTGTCGGCCAGGGCCCCGTGGAACAGGTTCATGAAGGCAAAGCCGAACAGATAGGCCGACAGCGTTTGCTGCATCTGCAGCGGCGTGGCGTCCAGCGCCCGCGCAATGCCCGAGAACGCGGGCAGGTAGGTGTCGATGGCGAAGGGGCCGAGCATGCCCAGCACGGCCAGCAGCACGGCAAGGGTCCAGCGCGGACCACGCCACAGGGTATCGGCATGGGGGTGCATGGGAAGTGTCACAGGGGAGAACAGTCCCGCAGTGTGCCAGCAATGGCCGCCGCTGGCAGCCGGGGCGGCGACAGCCCCGCTGCCGGGCGGCATGCGGCAGGCCACGGCACGGTGCGCCCGGCGGCAGTGCCGTTCAGGGCTGGTACGGCACCCAGGTGGTGGAGTCCTTGGAGCGCATCCAGTAGCGCTGATCCGGCATGCGCAGCATGGTCACGGTTTCGTTGTCGGTCACGAAATCGGTGCCGGCCATGGCCTGGCTGCGCGCTTCCAATGAAGGGGACCCCGCCTGGAAAGGCGAATTCTGGAACATGCCGTTGAGCAGGGTGAACAGGTCCACATAGCTCACCGGCTTGTCCACGCGCACCTGGGGTTCGGGCGGCGTGGGCGTGTTGAGCAGGTACACCAGGGTGGGCACCAGCGTGATGCGTGGCGTGGGGATCTCGCGCATGCCGGGAATCTGCATGCTGTCGCCGCGCAGATTGGCGCCGTGTTCGGGCAGCATGATCAGCACCGTGGGGCGACCGCTGGCCTTGAGCTCCTGGGTGAAGCGGGCAAAGTCGTCCAGCAGTTGCTGCAGCCGGGGTTTGTAGGTGGCGATGCTGTTGCTGGCGCTGGCATCCGGCGCGTGCACACCGTCATGCAGGGTGATGGAGTTGTAGTACAGCGCCACCGGGGCCTGGCTGTCCAGGGCCTTGCGTTTTTCCAGCCACTGGTGGAGGGTGCCGTAGTCGCTGAAGATGGTGCTGTTGTCAAAGCTGCGGTAGGCCGCAGGGGCACCCTGGTTGGACTGCAGCTTGCCCCCCAGACCGCCGCGCTCTTCGAGTTCCTTGGCGAAGTTGTCGTAGACGCCGTCGTGGTTCAGCAGGCCATGGGCCTGGTAGCCCACGCCTTCCAGGGCCGGGAACACATAGCAGCTGCGGTCCAGACCCTGGTACAGCCCTTCGTGCGTGGCCTGGCCGCACATGCCGTGCAGCAGGCGCAGCGATGCCGGGCCGCTGTAGCTGGAGGCGCTGTTGAACTGGCTGAACACCATCTGCGCCTGGGTCATGAAGGGGTGCTCGGCCAGTCCCACATGGGTCATGTCGTCCCAGGCCAGCGAGCAGACATGCAGCACCACCACATCGAATGCGCTGGCGGGATGCTGCAGCACCACCTTGCGCTGCTGCTCCCGGTCGAAAAAGGCGGTCAGCATGCTGTCGGGGGTCAGCGTGGTGTTGCCGGCGGGGCCGCCCGTGCCCATGGGCACCGATGCGGCGGCGGCTGCCATGCCGTTGCGCGGCTGCTGGGTGGTTTGCCAGGCGGCTTGCAGGCCCACTCCCAGGATGCCCAGGATGGCAAATGTGGCAAAGCGGATGCGTGCGGACAGCAGGACATACACCGCCAGGGCGGCGGCCAGTCCCAGCAGCAGCTGCCAGCTCACCAGCCGGCCGATCAGCTCCAGCGTGTAGCGGGTGCTGAAGCCGGCCAGCAGGTGGGCCTGTGAAAAGGCCCGCTCCAGGCTGGGCAGGCCGCTTTCGGCGTACAGCAGCAGCACGGCGCAGACGATGCCGGCCAGGGTGCGCAGCCGCAGCCAGTGCGGCTTGCGCACGGGCCAGAAGACCCAGATGGCCAGCAACAGATTGGGCAGCCACTGCATGTGCAGGTGGCCGGTGAAATGCAGGGCCGTCTTGGCCAGGAAGTAAAACGCCCAGAAGCTCATGGCAATACCTGCGCTGTACGCGCCTGCGGCGCGGTAGCGAAACACCCGCCGCAGCCCAGGCTGCCGGCAACCGGGTGGCGGTTGGAAGGGAGAGAGGGGGACAGCACGCGGTTCTTCATGGCGCATGCACCTGTGCCGCCTGGTAGCTGGCGTAGTTCAGCGGCGTGTGCGCAGGCGCAGGCAACGGGGTGGGGACTGGAGTGGGCGCCTTCCACAGGCCGCGCAACTGGCCAAGCAGGTACGCCAGCAGCACGCGGTAACCCTTGCCGCTCATCTGCAGCATGTCGCGCAGCGTGTGGGCACTGTTGTTGGCTTCATAGGTGTTGCTCCAGCCTTTCCAGGCTTCGGCGCGGGCGAAGGTGCATTGCACCAGCGCGATCTGCTGCTGGTGCGTCATGTCCCCAAACTGCAGGCCCATGATGCCCTCGCTGTTGTGCGAGGTGACCTGGGCCGGGAAGGTGTGCTCCTGTCCCTCAGACCACAGGCCCACGTCGATGTGCATGCCGGCGCTGATGGCCTGGCCCGGTGCCAGCCGCAGTCCCAGTCCGCTGAGCGAGAAGTCATGGCACTGCGCGGGCAGGGTGTGGCCGGAGGGCAGGTACAGCACGGTCTGCAGCTCGGTGGCCACACGGTGCATGCGCCGCACCTGGCGGGTTTCGCCAGCCACCCCCATGGCCGCGCCCAGCATGAAGACGCTGTAGAGCGTCCACACCAGGTTCAGCAGCAGGGCCACGGTATCGCGCTGCTCGGAGAAGAACAGGTGCCACAGCCCGAACAGCAGGGCGGACAGGTTGAGCAGCACCAGCAGCACATAGGGGCGCGAGATATGGCTGTCGAAATAGGCCTCTTCCACCAGGCCGCCCTTGGCGGTGACGTTGAACTTGCCCAGCTTGGGCGCGATCAGCGCCACCGTGGTGGGCAGGGTGATGTACCAGGCCAGCACGGTCTCGTAGACCTCGGCCCAGAAGGTGTGGCGGTACGGGCCCTGGATGTGGGCGTTGGCGATGGTGGCCTGCACGATGTAGGGAATCAGGTAGAGCAGCAGCAGCATCGACGAGGTGGAGATGATGTGCAGCCCGAAGAACAGGTAGGCCATGGGAGCGGTCAGGAAGACCAGCCGCGGCAGCCCGAAGAAGAAGTGCAGCATGGCATTGCCGTAGCAGATGCGCTGCCAGAGATCCAGGCCCTTGCCCAGGAAAGGGTTGTCTACCCGGAAGATCTGGGCCATGCCGCGTGCCCAGCGGATGCGCTGGCCGATGTGGGCGGACAGGCTTTCGGTGGCCAGACCGGCGGCCTGGATGTCGCGGATATAGGCGGTGCGGTAGCCACGCCGGTGCAGCTTGAGGGCGGTGTGGGCGTCTTCGGTGACGGTTTCCACGGCAATCCCTCCCACCTCCATCAGCGGGCCGCGCCGCAGCACGGCGCAGGAGCCGCAGAAGAAGGTGGCGTTCCAGAAGTCGTTGCCATCCTGGATCAGCCCGTAGAACAGGGCCCCTTCGTTGGGGACGCGGCGGAAGGTGCCGAGGTTGCGTTCGAACGGGTCGGGTGAGAAGAAATGGTGCGGCGTCTGCAGCATGGCGCACTGCGGGTCGCGCTGGAACCAGCCCACGGCGGTGCGCAGGAAGCTGTTCACCGGGATGTGGTCGCAGTCGAAGATGGCCACCAGATCCCCGTGCGTCATGGCGAGCGCGTGGTTGAGGTTGCCGGCCTTGGCGTGAAGGTTGTCCGGGCGGGTGATGTAGTCCACGCCGAACTCTTCGGCAAAGGTGCGTACCTCCTCGCGCTTGCCGTCGTCCAGGATGTAGACACGCAGCTTGTCGGCCGGCCAGTCCAGGGCCAGCGCGGCCAGCACGGTGGGCCGCACCACTTCCAGCGGTTCGTTGTAGGTGGGGATGAAGACATCCACCGTGGGCCAGGCATCCGGTTCGCCTACCAGCGGGGCAGGCCGGCGGTGCAAGGGCCAGGCGGTCTGGATGAAGCCCAGCACGACGACCAGCCAGGTGTAGGCCTCGGCCGCCAGCAGGCCGTAGCCCAGCATGGCTTCCAGCCAGGTATCGAAGGTCAGGGTGTGGCTCAGCCGCCACCAGGCATAGCGGCCCATGGCGACCAGGCTGATGGTGGCCAGGGCCAGTGCGGCAAATCGCCCCTGGATCTGGCGCAGCACGATGGACAGCATCCATGCCAGGACCAGAAAGATGAACTGGCCGTAGCCATTCATGGGGGTGGTGATGACCAGCAGGATGATGGCGCCCCCCAGGGCCAGCACGAGCTGGGGCATGCCTTTGCGCTGCAGCACCGGGGCGACCAGCTGTTCGGCCTGCGGGCCCAGCTGCCATCGGTTTACACGCCGGCCCAGGGCGCCCAGCAGCCGCAGCATCTGGTTCATGGGCCAGGCCAGGAGGTGCCAGACCGTGGCCAGGGTCCGGTGCAGCAGCCAGCCGACGGCATGCAGCACCCAGCTGATGGCGCGCATGGCCGGTGTCAGGGTGCCCGGGGCCGGGCCGGGGCGGACCACCAGGCGCAGCAGCCATTGCCAGAGGCTGGCGTTGCGCGGGACATCCAGGTGCCGCGCCAGCCATTGCAGAGGGTCGGGCACTTCACCTGCCGTGACCGGTTGCCAGGGCGTGGCGGCGGAGCGGTAGACAAACAGGCGCCACACCCAGGACCCCAGCTGGGCGGGCTGGTCGACGCGCAGCTGGTTGGCCAGCCACGCCAGGGTGTGCTGTCCCCGGCTCATGCGGGCGCCCCCGGTGGTGGGGCCGTCAGCCACAGGTGCAGGCTGTGTGCCACCCCCTGCAGGTCATGGGAGGACAGGGCGTGGGGTGCATGCAGCTGCACCGGGCTGCCTTCGGCCCAGCTTTCCGGCACGGCTTCGTCTTCATGGACCACGTCGTCCAGCAGATGCGCCTTCCAGTGGGCGTGCAGCAAGGCAATGCCGCGCTGGTGGCTGAGGCGCCGGGCGTCGATGCGGCTGGTCAGGATGCGGAACCGGTCGGGCCCGGCCGCCGCGGGCAGGCCCGCATGCAATGGCGCCAGCGCATGCACGCTGTCCAGCGCCGGCGTGGTGCAGCACAGCACCGCATCGGCGATGGCCAGCGCCTGCCAGGCCAGTGCAGAGGTGGGCCGGCCCATGTCGGCAATGACCAGGGTGTCCGCCGGCAGTGCCAGGCCCTGCAGCTGGGTGTGCAGCCACTGGGGCTGGTCCAGCCACTGCTGTGACAGCTGCAGCTGCTGTGCCATGTTGCTGGGGCCATAGGGCAGGAACAGCAGGCCGTTGGCTGCGGCGACGGCGCAATCCCCCCACCACCGGCCTTGCGCGGCAGGCGCCGCCCAGCCGCTTTGCACCGGGTAGGGCAGTCCCAGGTGCACCCCCAGCTGGTTGCGTGGATGCAGCTCCAGCGCCAGGCAGGCGTGGCCCATGGTCTGCAGCATCAGTGCCACATGGGCCGCGACCGTGGTGCAGCCCGCGCCGCCGGCAGCGGCCGTCAGTGCAATCAGTCGCATGCAGGCCCTTTCTCGGAAGCGGCGGGCGCCGGAGGTGGTGTGGGCGCATAGGGTTGCAGGTAGCGCAGGCGCTGGTGCCGGAGCTTGAGCCGGGCGCGCGCCGGCCGGCGCAGGGGAATGTACCGGGCCAGAAGGACCGCCAAAACGATCCCCAAGGCCATCCACAGCAGGAAAACCCAGAAGCTCATGGTGCACGCTCCTCCGAAGTCGGCTGTCTGCCGAGTGGGTGGGGCTGCCAGATCAGGGTGGGCGCGGGCGCCGGCTCCGGAGACGCAGCGACCGCTGGCAGCGGCGGGACGGCGACCAGGGGGACGAGGGCAGCCCGTACCGGAGGGAGCGCGCCCGCAGCGGCAGGCATCGCACGCGCCGCGCCGAGCATCTGGCTGTAATCCGGCAGGGGGTGCTGTTCATTCTCTTCCATCAGCAGCCGCAGCTGCTGGGCAATGCCGGGCAGCTGGCTGTGGGTGGTCTGGCTGCTGAAGAGGTTGGTGGTGGGGGTGGAGAACAGCCGCTCGATGGTGGGGTTCAGGTCCACCTCCCGGCAGGTGTAGAGAAACAGCCACAGGCTGTGCGCGTCGGCGGTCAGCAGATCCCCGGAGCGGGTGCCGCAATAGGCCTTGAGGGCCATGCTGTGCGAGACATGCGGCAGCAGATGCAGCTGCACCATGGCATGGTTCAGATCCTGGCGCTGTGCGCGCTCGAGCATGTCGCGCACCAGCTCGATGAAGCGCGCGGGTGGTTGGTAACCCTGTTCGGGCACGGGCAGGAAATCGGCCAGGATGGCTTTCCAGTCCGCCGGCAGGTCGCGCATATAGACCTGGTCGCGCATTTTCTGCACATGGCGCACCACGCGGGCCATGCGCATCTCGGCGTAGAACACCTCGTTGGCACCCAGCTGCAACAAGGCCCGCTCGTGGTGTGAGCGCAGCTTGGCACTGGTTTCCCGCACGGCAATTTTCAGGGTGGGCGGGTGCGTGCTGCGCAGGCGGTGGACCAGGGTCGCCAGGGCTTCAAACTGCTCGGGCGTGCCGGCATCCAGCAGCACCGTGGCGCCGATCGCGGACTGCACGGCGCTTTCCGCCGCCTGCCAGTTGTCCACGGCATTCCAGTGCTGCGGGAGCGCGCGCAGCTCGTTCAGACAGGCTTGCGTGGCATAGACCACCTCGGCATCCGGTGCCTGTGCCAGGCGTGCGGCCGAGCCGCGCACGATGCTGCCATTGGCACGCAGCAGGCCGTCGGGCCCAGGCTCCAGCCCATAGCGGGTGTTGAACAGCGCGCCCTGCGGGCTGTCCCAGCGCTCCAGCACCAGGCCGGGTTCGGTGGCATGCACTTCCAGGTGCGCGGCATACAGAAAGCTGCGGGCCAGGGCGCTGATGATGGAGCGGATGTGAGGCTGACCCACTTCCACGGTGAAGCACCAGACCGATGCCCGGTGGCGCTGGCGGGCCCAATGCACCCATTGCCCGCTCATGCGTTCCAGGTGGACCAGGCGGGTGCGCTGCAGCAAGCCTGCCGCATTGGTGCACAGCAGGGCATGGTGTGGCCGCAGTCCGGCGGTGTGCAGCTCGGACAGCAGATCGGCCAGCCGGCGTTGGGCGATGTGGGCCTGTGCCTCCAGCGGCAGTATCCAGGGCTGGATGCGCCCCTGGTGCAAGGCCTCCTGCAGATCGGCAGGGGCCAGCAACCGGTCCATGGCCTGGGGCATGTCGGCCACCACAAACACGCCGCGCGCACTGGCCAGCAGGGAGCGCAGCAGCTGCTGCTGCCAGCGGTGGAAATGGGCATCGTCCGGGCCGGTGATGGCCGTGTTCATCCGGGTGGGCAGGGCGGCGATGCGCTCGGGCAGACCCTCCACGGCCAGTGTGGCGGGCGGGCGTTTGGGCGCCGGCGCACGCGGGCCGCCGGGCAGGCGCCGCCAGGTCAGCAGACGGCCGATGCGCGCCGACAGGGTGTTGCTGGAAGAAGGGGCGGATGCAGGCATGGCTCAGAACTGTGAATACGGTGTCACCGGCCGCGGGTAGTTGACCAGGGGCGTGCGCACGGGGTCGAAGTAGTAACGCGCATACAGCATCACATTGGTGGGTGCGTAGTAATCCGATCGGTCCAGCGACAGATGTCCACCCAGGGCCAGATTGGGCGTGACCTGCCGCTCCAGCGTGGCCGCGAACGACCAGCCGGTGCCGGAGCCGCCGGCGCTGCGGTAGCCCAGGTCGGAGGCCAGGGCCTGCCATGCGGGCGGGATCTGGACCGGGCGCGGGTACAGGGGCGAGGTGCTGGATGCCGTTTGCGACAGGCTGACCGAGGCCTTGACGCGCCAGGTCCAGGCGCCTTCGCGGCCGGTCCATTCCACCGGGAATGCCAGGGACAGGCTGCGCTTGGGGCTGTAGTAGCCGCCATGGCCCCAGGAGTATTCGGACAGGTCGCGGGTGTGGGCCGTGGCGGTCAGGGTGGCGCCGGCGTACACGCGCTGGAACGGGGTGCGCCAGACATCGGTGCCCGCCGTGGTGCGGACCTGCATGCGCTGGTTGCTGGCCACGTTCTTGCCGGTATACAGGCCCCAGCTGGCCTGTGCCGACAGGTCCCAGCCGGTGTCCGTTTCGCCCGCAATCCGGGCACTGGCGGTGTTGAGCACCACGCCGCCCCAGGTCTGGCCGGTCACCGGATCGCGCGCGCCGGCATAGGACAGCAGGCTGCCCGTGACCGGACGGCGCTCCAGGCGCAGGGTCCAGCTGGTGTCGGTGGCGGTGGGCAGGCTCCAGCGCAGTCCCCCCACCACATTCGTCACCGGCATGCCGATGCCCGTCAGGCCCAGGTCCCAGCCGAAATCATCGCCGTCATGCCCGGTACCGATGTTGTAGCCGCGCGCGGACTGGGTGCGCCAGCCACTCTGGGCATAGCGCTGCAGAAAGTCGCCGCCCTGCTGGCTGTCCTGGGCACGCACGGCCGAGGCCCCCAACTGGCCGAAACGGGCCACGTCGGGCAGGTCGTCGATGTCGCCGCTGTTGAAGAAGGCAGGGTCGAAATTGGCCAGGCGACCGGCGTTCAGGCTCACCCGGTCCACATGCACGAACTGGGGCCCTTCGTAGCCCCGGGGGATCCAGGCCACATTGGCCCATTCCCAGCCGTTGAGGGTGGAGATGCCATCGGTGCCGGATTTGTGCAGCCGTGTCAGCCCGCTTTCCACCCAGGCCTGTCTGCGGGATTCGATCTGCTGGCGCTGCGTCTCCACATTCAGGCGTTCTGCGGCCGAGGCGGATGCCATGCCGTCCAGTGCCTGGCCGAACAGCTGGGAGGCTTGGGCGTAATGGCGCTGTGCCCGCTGCAGGCGGGCACCATGCAGCAGCAGCTCGGTGCGGTCGGCCTGCGGGTCGCGGGCCACGGTGTCCAGCACGGCCTGGGCTTCGTCCATGCGGCCCATGCGCTGCCACAGCCGTACCAGCGCCAGCTTGCGCCAGGCGGCCTGCTGGGGGGCCATGGCCTGTGCGGCTTCGGCATGGGGCAAGGCCTGGTGACTGTCGCCGGCCAGGACCCAGGCATTGCCCGTGTCCACCTGCAGATCGAAGTTCTGCGGATCGGCCGCCACCGCCTGCTGCAGCAGCGGCAGGGCGGCGGCGCTGTCCAGGGCGGCCATGTGCAGGCGTGCACGGGCGGCAGCGGTGTGCGCCGGGGTGATGCCCGGGCCTTCGCGCAGCGGCACGTCGCGCGCCAGAGCCCTGGCGGCGGTGATCCGGCCCTGGCCGTGCAGGTCGGCAATGCGGCGCTCTTCCAGGCCGGACTGCAGTTCCAGCAGGCTGGCATTGTCTTCGGGGGCCCAATCGCTGCGGTCCAGCAGACCTGGCAGGATGGCGGTCAGGCGGGTGTCGGCACGGGCGCGGTCCAGTGCCTGGGCGTAGGCCAGGTCCAGCGCCGGCGTGGCGGGCAGGTGGGTGCGCTGGCGCTCCCACAGGGCCACGGCCTGTTCGGGCTGGCCAATGTCGAACCAGGCATTGGCCACCTGGCGTATGGCATCGGGGTCCTGGTCGATCAGGTTTTCCGCCTGGGCCAGCAGTGCCTGGCGCTGCCCGGCATCGGCCTGGGCCAGGGCCTGGGCGATCAGCACCTGCCGCCGGGCTTCCTGCAGCAACAGGGTCTGCGAAGGTGAACGCTGCGCCGGCGCAATGGCCTGCATGTCTTCCAGGGCCGCATCCGGTTGGTCCTGGGCCAGCCAGATCAGGGCGCGGGCCTGGCGCATGTCGGGATCCGTGGGGGCGAGGGCCACGCCATCGGCCATCACAGCGTTGGCCAGGGCGGGCTGTTTCTGCTGCAGATAGGTGCGTGCCAGCCGGTGGCGCAGCCAGGCGTTGTCGGGTGCCAGTGGCAAGGCCGTCTCCAGCAGCTCCATGGCCTGCACGGGCTGGTTCTGGGCCAGGGCGGCTTCGGCCTGTGCCTGCAGCAGATCGGCGCGCAGGCCGGCCGCCTCGGCCGCCGTGGCCGGGGGGAGCTGGGCCAGCAATTGCTCGGCATCACGGCTGCGGTTTTGCTCCAGGTACATGCCCACCAGGGCGCGTACCGCAGGCATGTGGTCGGGGTGGGCTTGCCGCAGCGCCAGCCAGGCCTGTTCGGCCTGTTGGGGCTGGCCGCGGGCTTGCAGGGTGTTGGCCTGGAGGCCCAGGGCCTCGGGGTTGGTGGGCTGAAGCGCCAGGGCCTGCTCGGCCATCTGCGCGGCGGTGGCGGTGTCACCGGCATCCAATGCCTCATTGCCGCGGGCCAGCAGCGCCCAGAAGCGGGCGGTGTCGCGCAGCCCGCGCCACTTGGCCACGGGTTCGACGGCCAGGGCCTGGGCAAAGAATTCGGCGGCCTCGGCATGCTGGCTTTGCCGCATGGCGACGATGCCCAGCCCGCCCAGTGCTTCGGCATTGCGCGGCGACAGTTGCAAGGCGCGGCGGTACGCGGCGTCGGCTGCCGGCAAATCCTTGCGGTCCAGCGCGCGGTCGGCCGTGCGAAGTGCCAGCTGGGTGGGGGAAGGCGGCGGCGGCGCGGGCGGTGCGGCGTTGGCTTCTGCCCTGACTGCACCACCTGGGCTGGCAGGGGCAACCGTGCCACCGGTGCTGCCGCCAAGGGCGGCATGGGCCTTGGCCAGGTGTTGCTGCATGGCCGTGTCCTGCGGGTAGCGCTGCAGATAGGCCTGGGCTGCGGCGGGGGTGGCGTTCCAGGGCAGTTTGTCGATGGCCCAGCTCCACAGGCTGCGAACGGCCTGTTCGTCGGTGCCGGGCTGGTCCGCCAAGCGGGCCATTTCATTGAGCAGGGCCGGCGTGGTCGAGCCGTGCCGCAGCTGGCGTTGCAGGGCCAGGATGCGGTAGCGCACATCGCCGGTCTGGGTGTATTGCTGCTGCAGTGCGCGGTCCAGTGCGGTGTCGTCTTCCGGTGCGACGCTGCTGACGATCTGGTAGTACTCCAGCGCCATCGAGCCCGAGGTAGGAGGGCCGTCCGGGAACAGCGAGCGCGCCAGCGTGGCGGCCTCCTGCAGGCGGCCGGCCTGGGCCATCAGCCGCATGGTGGCCAGCTTCTGGCTGTCCGGCCCCATCAGGCGTGAAAGCAGGCTCAACTCCTTGGTGGCCGGGTGCTGGGGGAATTGCCGGCGCAGCAGCTCCAGCTGGGCCCGGGCTTCGTCGGCCTTGCCTTCGCGCAGCGCAATATCGCCGAGGGTGGCGTGGCCCCAGGCCGAATCGGGGTGCACCAGCAGCAGCTTTTCGATGTGCTGGCGGGCCAGGTCGGTGCGGTGCTTGCTGATCCACAGCTGCGCGCTGCGGATGATCTCCGCTTCGGCCGTGAGATCGCCGGCGGAACGGGTCTGCGCGGGGGCGGCGGGGATGGCAGCGCAGGCCCAGACGCCGATCGCTGCAGCCCAGTACCAGGGGGAGGTGGGACGGCGTTGCATGGCGCCCCTAAGCCTTGTACCAAGGCAGTTGCAACTGTCCCTGGGGGGTGAAGGCATAGTCCTTGCGCATCCAGCCCTGGCCGAACAGTGCCAGGCATTGTTCGTAATAGGCCGTGGGCCGCAGCGGCTGTGCCTGCAACCGCTGGCGCTGGGCATCGAGGGCGCGGCTGGCGCCCTGGGCCTGCAGAAAGGGCATCATGGCGGCACTGAAGCCGGACGGGCCGGGGCCGCTGATTTCCAGCGTGCGCGGGTGGATGTATTCGGGCGGGGCCTGGTCACGCTCGACGATGGCTGCCATCGGTGCCAGGGTCCGCAGCAACTGTGCGCGCCCCGGTGCCTGCGGATGCAGCATGCCGGCCCACAGGTAGGTGCGGATGGCGTTGTAGCCGCCACGGCCCTGGGCCTCTGTGTCGGTCTCGTCGGTCAGAAAGCCCAGCTGGCTGTCGTACAGCGTCCAGTCCGGCGAGATGCCTGCCGGGGCGCTGCGCACCAGCAGGTCCAGCGAGGCATCGGCCAGTTGCTGCCAGCCTGGTTCCTGCATCTCCAGGGCCAGTGCCTGCAGGACCTGCAGCGGCAGGTAGCTGGGGTTGAGCCGCCAGCGTTGGCCCGGCTGCTGCACAAACCCTTGCGCTCCCGGCAGCAGGCTGGGGCCCAGCCCGGGCAGTTGGGCCACTTCCTTTTGCCAGATCAGCGCTGCCAGCGTGCGGCCCTGGGCGGTGTAGGGTCGGTAGCGCCACAGGCGCCCGGCCTGCAGCAGGGTGTAGGCAATCCACAGGTCGGCATCGGATGCGGAATTGCTGTCGATCACGCCCCAGGCGCCGTCGTCCTGCCGACCCCACAGCCAGGCCGGCAGATGCTGGCCCAGATCGCCCTGGCTGAGGTTGTCGCGGGTCCAGTGCAGCAGGGTGTCGAAGCGGCGGCGGTCGTTGGCCACCAGGGCAAAGAACAGCGCATAGCTCTGGCCTTCGGAATAGGTGAGTGACAGCTTGCCGTCGTCCGAGACCACCCGTCCATCGGCCTGCATGAACTGCTGCGCAAAGCGCGGCCAGCTGGCCTCCACGGCCGTGGAGCTGGCGGCCTGGCTCCCGGGCACGGCGGACAGTGCGGCACTGGCTCCCACCCATTGCAGCCAGTGCCGGCGGTGCAACAGGCTGTGGGAGGGCTTATGCATCCGCTTGTTCCAGCCGGCGGCGGGCCAGCAGGCGCAGGCTGGCGTAGACCATGAAGGTGAACAGCAGGCCGGTCACGATGCCCAGCACGGCCAGCAGCACCGGATGCGCGTGCAGCCGGTACCACAGCGCGGTCCACCACGGCAGCTGGCCCACGTAGTACACATCCTGCACCCGGAAGCTCTCTGCCGCGTTGCCACGCAGCAGGGTCAGGTCGCCGCGCATGCGCTGCAGCGTGTCCACTGCGCTCAAGCCGTCGCGCACCAGCTCCAGGGCCTGAGGCTGGTTGGCCATCAAGGCCACCACGCTGCGGCCGCTTTGCAACGGAGATTCAAACCCGGCAACGGCTGCCAGCGGGCCGGAGCCCTGCAATGTTGCCTCTCCGCCGTGCTGGGGGCGCCAGGTGTTGGTGTCCAGGCGCATCAGGTCGGCAATGGTGTCCAGCACGCGCTCGGTCGGGCGCAGCGACTGCGCGCCGGCTTCCACCAAGGCGGGCAGGGCCTTGTGCCAGTGGTCGAGCAAGGGGTTGGCGGCGCCATCGGCGACCAGCAGCAGATCGCGGTCCCCGGCTTTGTCGGCCTGGCTGTAAGGCAGCAAGGTGAAGCGGGTGCCAGGGTAGCCGGTGGCGGCCGACAGCTGGCCAATGGCCGTCAGGTAGGTGGAAATGGCTTCCGGCGTGGGCTGGTCCGGGATCAGCACCGCCGTTTCCTGCAGGTCGGCGAACTTGCTGAACGGGAAGCCCCCGCGCGCAAAAGCCTGCAAGTCAGGCATGGCGATGTAGTGGTGCAGCTTCGAGATGTTGAGCGTGGAGTCGGGGTCGATGGCCGCACGCATTTCCTGCTGGGTGATGGAGGTGCAGCGACCCATGTCCGGTGCGGGGATTTGCACACCGACGTGGAAGCTGTTCTGGTTGCGCAGCAGTTCGGCAGGCAGCTGGAAGTGGCGCTGCACCAGGGCATCACCGGACCATCTGCTCACCTGGCTGAGGATGGCCGAAGGGGAAGTCTTGCTGGTGGCCCGCTCCAGCGGCCAGGAGTGCACAAACTGTTCGTTGAACAGCACGCTCACCATGCCGTGTTGCGAGACCTGGTTGGGGGTGTAGCGGTAGCGCAGGTCCACCGGGATGGTGCTGCCATTCCAGGTGAACAGATCGGGCGGCAGCTGCAGGCTGAGGTTCACCGCATCGTTGAGCGCATAGCCGCGCAGCTGCAGCTGCCCGGGATCGCGGGCCAGCTCGGCAATGCGCACCGGCCGGTCGGTGGCGATCCAGTTCGGGGCATCGTAGGGCTTGCGCAGGGCGGGCAGCTCCAGCGTCTTGACCGTCACGATATCACCGCTGAAGGCGGCGCGGCCGACGGCCAGCGCCTGCGCGGCGGTTTCCAGCTGGGCGCTGTCCTTGCCCAGCACCAGCAGCAGCTTGGCCGAAGGCACGCCGGGGTGGTCCACCAGCTGCAGCGTGGGCACGTTGACCGCTGGCAGATGGCGCAATGCGGGTGGGCGCTGGGCATTGGTGGCGAACACGATGCCGTGGCCGGCCGGCAACTGGTCGATCTGTGCCGTGAACGAGGTGCCCCGGTAGCCGGCCTGCTTGCCCAGCCAGGCCGCGACAATGCCTGCCGCCTTGAGGGTGGTGGCATCTGCGCCAGCGGCATAGACAAACTGGGTCTGCAGCTTGCGGTTGTCGCGTTGGTCAAAGAAGGGCAGGGGCAGGTGGGCCAGATCGTTGGGCAACTGCAGCTGGCGCAGCTGCAGCGTCAGGCGGCTTTCGTCGCTGAGATTGGCCCACAGGCTGGAGTGCGAGGGCAGCTCGCATTCCATGGTGTAGTGGCCGATGAACTGCAGGCGCAGCTTGTTGTAGTCCGCAAAAAAGCGCGGATCGATGGGGATGCGGATGTGCTGCGGCTTGCCCAGGTTTTCCTTGGGCAGGACCAGGGTCTGGACCAGTTCGTCGTTGAGGTAGACCTTGAGGTGGGACAGGTCGGCCAGCAGCGCGGGAGAGAAGGTGTAGTCCAGGCGCAGATCGGCGCTTTCCACCACCTCGTCGCCCCGCAGGCTGAAGTCCAGCGTGGTTTGTCCTTCGGTGCCGCGCAGGTTGATGCCGCCGGTGGCACCCATGCGGGCAAAGCTCAGATCAATCTGGCGGCCGGGCAGCTCGGCCAGCGTGGTGCCGGGGGGGCTGACCGCGGTGGGGCGCTCCTGGGCCCACAGCGCAGGCTGTGAGGGCAGCATGCCGGTTGCCAGCAGGGCAAGCGTCAGCATGTGGCGCTGGGAAAACGGGGAAGTCCGAAGCAGGTTTTTTTTCTTGCAGCGCAACATCGTCATTCCGAAAAAGGGCGAGATGGGACGCGTTCGAGCTTAGCCCGCATGCTGAAAAAAGCACCAGTATTTACATCGTGTGACGGGAATGATTGTTTCTATCTGTGCAAAAGTAGCGATAGAAGAATGGAAAAAGCATGCCTTGGGAGCCAAGGCAGGCTTTGGAGATGGTGGGCCCTGAGTGATTCGAACACTCGACCAACGGATTAAGAGTCCGCTGCTCTACCAGCTGAGCTAAGAGCCCTTTCGGTGTGAACCGAAAGTCGCCAATCTGAAAAACAATTTCAGACC